>Ga0129312_1001924_pt1 | contig 11116 bp, 18 predicted proteins | sample O827metagenome_FD_94434 | JGI IMG/M metagenome (GOLD analysis project Ga0129312, IMG submission 94434) | Orangutan group fecal microbial communities from Wisconsin, USA - O827 metagenome | ecosystem: Host-associated > Mammals > Digestive system > Large intestine > Fecal | place: USA: Wisconsin... | reverse complement strand
TCGGCAAGTTGCTTCTTTAGCTTAAACTATTTTGTTTAAGTTTTATTTGAAATCTGCCGATATTTTACTTCATTTGCACATTTTATTTTGGCTTACTGATTTTCTGTTGCCAAAGTGTTGCCATTTCATTATAACGATTGCAAATACTGTGTGCAACCGCTATTTTGAATAAACTGCATCGTTTCTGGAAAGAAGATATACACAATACTGATTCATACTGATACCTTCCCTCTTAGAATGTTCTGCAAGGGAACGATGAAGACTTCGTGGGATTCTAAGTTTAAACTGTCCAGAATAATCCTCTAAGCTGTCCGGCTCATGGATTTCAATACCATCTTCCATAGCAGCTTCTAACCATGCTTTCTTGGCATCTAAAGCATTTGCGACAGCGGATTCTACTGTTTCTCCACAGGTAATACATCCCGGAAGCTCCGGAAATGAAGCCACAAAACCACCCTCATCCTTATCCTCTACAATTTCCATACGATAATTCATTGCAAAATAATCATTCAGCGTTTTCATCATTCACCGCCTCACTTTCCACAATCTGCTTTACCATCTCTACATACACTTTTTTGATGGGTTCATGCTTCGGTATCGTAATCGGTTGACATCCGGCTTTTCTGAACGTGTAATGACTGCTTCCGCCCTTTGGGGCATTCATTACATATCCATAGCTTTCCAATACCTTACGCAATTCATCAAACCGGAGGTCTTTTGATAAAGCACATATTCTCGTTAATAGTTTATCCCATTTTGACATTGTGAATACCTCCTGTTTATATTATATGTGGTGTCGCATTTGGTGTCAATGTTTTTATCAAAAGAGATTTACATGACCGTTTTTATAATTAAATACGTGCAAACCAACCACTTCTTTTCCGCCCCAGTTTTTACCCTGAACCATATTCTTATCTTTAGTAAAGCCATTGTTCATAAGAACTCTTTCAGAGTATTTATTCTCCGGCATAACAAATGCTTTTATTGTCTGAATCCCTATATCGTCACATAAATATGCTATCAGCAATGCTACCGTTTCCGTTGCAATTCCTCTGTGCCAATATGCTTCATTAATTCGATAACCTATCGTTATCTGGTTTGTTCTTTTTTTATAATCAAACATTTCAGCAAGTCCTATGAGCCTGTCAGGTTCTGCACTTAGATAAATGCCTGCAACAATCATTTTCTTTTTATCAAAGTCCCTGCCACCAAGGTTTCTAATTGCTGCCAGTAAATTGCCGCGACTCTTTTTATATAAAAATAGCGGAATGTATCGGTACACATTTTCATTATTGGTTATTTCACTCAAAGAATCGATATCCTCTTCGGTCATTTTTCTAATAATAAGCCTTTCGCTCATTAAATGCGGAAAACATTGAAATAACTCTGCCATGTTACACCTCCAATTTTCTAATTTTTATAAAGCCGTTTCCGACTTACTCTTAGCAACAAAATAAGTGTTTTTATAAAAAGGCTGTTTCAGCATAGCAGTGTTCCAAAGCTGCAAAAACTCCTCATTTCTTAGCCGACGGTTATATAAGACATTCTTACAATTTATCAATTCTGACAGAGATTCCGCCAAAAACACATGTTCCTCGTCAAATCCGACTACCGGAACATAATGTAGCCAATCCTTGTCCTTTTGTACCCGTATCATTACGATAACCGGATTTCCCTTTTGCAAATCCACTTTTAAAGCGTTCAAATTGCCACGACAATATTTTACTTTCATTCCATAGCTTCGCAACATATCATATACCCCTTTGGGATAAACATATCCGCTTTTCATTTTGTGAGGCATGACTGAATAAAGAGTACCGCCATCGACTTCCTTGTCAAAATGCCTCAGGACGTATGCTGTAGAAAAAGCAGAACATTGAAACCCCTTCTGCATATCTATTCTGTTTTCCTTCGTTATGACAAATTGCTCCGTATGGCATCCTGTCGAAAATCGAAATGAGAATGCCCCAAGTAAAATTATATCCACAATATTTGTAATTATTAGATAGTTCATAAGTATAATCAACAATAAACCTGCAACAATCTCCACCGCAATCTTCTCCTTACCTGTACTTACATGTTCTAAATTTTCCCTCAATCCAGAAAGTTGCCTCTATTGTATGGAATTTCAGCAGCCGAAACTTCGGATCATCGATTCCTTTGCTGAAAAAGCGACGATCAGACTCCTTCCATACAGCTTCCTGAAGCTCCCGTTCCTCTACAAATTCTACATTTCCAATCAAAGTCACACTGTCGCCACCAGAAAAATAACAGACACTTGCTTTGGGATTTTGCTCAAAATGAGTTGCTTTTCCATTTAATTTAGAGCGTTTTGATGTAATAAAATAAATATCTGAAAAACCTTCATTTCTTGCTTTAGTCAGCAAACAGGTTCGTGGATAACCATTTTCATTGATTGATGTCAATGTAGCAATGTTCACACTATCTAATAGTTTTGCTGCCTTATCTTCAATTTCTGCGATTCTTTCCTTTTGAATCTCATGAACTGTCTTTGCCATTTATCTATCCCCTTTTATCTTTACTTACAATTCTTTTCTCAAAATATACAGATTCATTGTCTCGAAACATTTCACAAAAACCGCATTTTCCATAGAATGCGTATGTCCTTACATTCCAAACAGGTGTTTCTAACCGTAGAAACTGTATCCCCGAAAATGTCTGCTCTATACAATGCATCAGCTCTATTCCATATCCCTTTCTATGATATTGCGGAGCTACAAATATTCTTCCAACATAAAGTACTTGTGGTTCCTTTTTCTCCCGAAACAAAATAGCTCCACCAACTATTATGTCATCTTCAAGCAAAGCATACAGATTTCCAAATCTCTGCATTTTATAATGCCATATCACAGAATCATACTCCGGCGGTCCCCCGACCTCGTTTGCACCTACTGAAATATCTGTGTCAAATGCTGCTTTTGAAATAGCGGTTAATTCTTCCACCTGACTTTTTGTTGCTTTTATAAAATTACCCATTTCGCACTCCTCCAAAAATTATTTTCCACACTTTGTTGCAATCAATGTCCTGATATCCGCAAGCTGTTCTTCGTCAGTCACCCGATAATGAATCCAACCACCATCATTGCAAGGGTACTTGTTGTCGATATACTCTTTTGCATATTCATCAAGTTTCTCATATACTGGCGAAAACTGTTTATCAGACAGCCGAATCATAACGGTAAATGCACCGCTTTCCGGAAATACATTACAGATAAGCTTTCCTTTTCTCTTATGGGAAATGCCCCATCCGTAGTTGTTTCCATAGGGAAAGACAATTGCTTGTACCGTAGAATCCCCATTTGAAATCCATTCGTTTAATTCAGTAAACATTGTCGATGTTACCCCACAATAAGACGCCATTTGCTCAGCGGTCGGCTTCTCGTTTTTGTTCAACATTCTTTCATACATGACCTTCTCCTCCTAATTTTGTGCCAAGTGAATTTTTTTCTTAATCCGCAAACTTGCCTCAATGTGCATAATCCAATGCCTTGAAAAGGGCATCTGAATCAGTCCCCGAATATTTTTTCCACACCAATAATCAATCAGCCAACTTGCGTTTTCGTCGGCACTGACAACCTGCAATGCTCGCAATCTTTCCTTATCTTCCTCGCCAAATTTCTTTTTCAAATCCCGATAAGGCAGCTTTCCAATCAGTTCTTCCGTACTCGCTTTTACATCAGCGGCATACTGATACAATGTTTCCAAATCTAATTGCTTTGAAAATTCTGCAATCTGCAATCCAATCAACTCATTACCAGTTGTAAGAATCGGCGAATGGATACGTTCCTGATAATTTCCTGCAAAAAACACTTGTTTATCCCCACCTATCAGGGTATGTGCAACAATATCCTCAATCCGAAAAATATGCCATATCGAATAGGCTATGGTTTTACTGTGATAGCCGTCTGCGTTTAAAAACGGAATTGCACTAAATTCTTCACAATTTAGTTCCCTTTTCATATCCAGTAACTCCGAAAAAAGGGAGTTACGTAAGGACAAGAGGGTACCCAGTCCTTCATAAAATGTTATTTCCTTTTTTAACTGTTCCTGCATGGTTTTGTTTAATTCAGACCACTCTTTATTCATAAGTTTACTTCCCGCTCCTTTCCCCGAATCACCTCTGCTCTTTTGCATTTTTCAAAAGACTTAAAAACAGTTCTGTAAGCATCTCCTGAATATCAGCCTGTTCAAACCTGCAAGTCTTTGTGGCACACAGGCAGGCAATGCCATGTGTATATATCCATAAGTGTCGATATATTCGTTCCGCCGATTTTTCCTCTATCGAAAAATCAGACATAATGGAATGCAGAATCCTGTCATAACTTTCATCCAGCAACGGTAACACATTTTTGACGTAAGGAACGGTTTCACCTTCATTCATAAACAGCAGTTGAAACACCCTCGGTTCATTAAGAGCAAACAAAACGTACTGCTCCCCTACTCCACGAAATGGTATATCCTGAGAAAGTCCTTTGTCCACATAGCTTTTATACAATTCCTTCGCAGATTCAATCATCGCTTCCTGAACCTCATCCATGCCGGAAAACACCGTAAAGATTGGGCAGGCAGAACTGCCCAGCTTCTTGCCAAGATTTCTTGATGTCAGAGCATCAAGACCTTCTTCTCTGTAAATCTGCAGTGCTGCATCCGCAATTTCTTTTTTCGTAAATTTTGCTTTTGGTGGCATCTCATCTTCTCCTTTTAGAGCGTGTGTTCTATATCATTTGTTCTAAATTACCATTTGTTTGCGTGAAAGTCAAGAAGAAACCATTGCAAAGTATACTTTTCCTTTTCTCTTTTCTTCTGCTCTATAATATTGATGCGGAGCATTACGCTCCGCACTCTTCTCATACATATATCAGTTCTCTTATTATAATCTCCTCTACCGAACTTCGTACATTATTCATCAGCCTTACCCATTTCATCTGATCACATGCCTTTAATTCTTCTGTAATACCTGCCCCTGCTTTCATCTGTTCTACAAGAAGCTCCATTCTCTCATTACACTCCTCTTCAACCTCATGCAGATATTCATTCAATTTTCCATCCATGAGAAGTCTGATATATTCTCCTCTGCGGTGGTTTTTCAAATACTCCCACCGCATCCGTCCAAATCTTCCGATCTCATAGTGTGTACCTTCCGGCAGTTTCAAATCCGGATAATACAATCCGTCTGCCCAAAGTGTGTAACTGATTCCATTCTCTCCAATGATGTGTTTCTCCATAATCTGCTCCTATCTGCCACCTCTGTCACTCCTATAATGGTAGCTTTGTCTATTGTTTTCCCGTTCCTGCACTTCCTGTTGTTTCCTCTGCAATCTCGCCTTCATGCTGTCCGATTCTGCCTTGTTTCCGGTCTGTTGCTTCCACCGTGCAACTGCCGACTGATAATCTACATATTCCGCTTTAGATGCCTTAAATTCAGCCATGAACTCCTTCACATTCTTATAACCATAACCCTGCACAATACTTGATAAGTACTGCTTCATGCTGGCTATCTGTGTCTGTAACTGTTCTGCCTGCTCCTGCAACTCCTTACGCTGTTTTGCCTTGAAAATCCCCTTTGCTCCGGCTAGTTTCTTTTCCACACAATCGAGCTGTTGCTCTCTCTGATAGATTGCTGTATTCTGCTTCTCCAGCTTCGTGTAAATATCCGCAAGCCTTAGATACTTGGAAGCAAGTTCGGACTTTTTAGGCATTTCCGATATTGGCTCACTTTTTACTGTCACTGGCTCATTGACAGCCCAAACTTTTGTCGGTTCCGGCTCTGCCTTTACAACCGCTGCTGTGACCTTATTCTTAAATATCCTACTAATCAGAAGTTCCAATGCATATACCGCTGTCATTATCAGACTTTTGAACAAAGCTGGATTTCTCCCAGACTTCTGAATGGAAGCCTTAGCTTTTAGCCCGATTTCACTCTGCTTCACTTCCCAAATCTGTTTCTCTGGCACACCGCTGACCAATGCCCTGTCCACAGTCTGATTCCACATAGAACGAACCTGATTGTCTGCCTTTATCTGCTCTGCTTTGGGATTGTTCTTGCCAATCTTTTTTGTTGGTAGATACACACCGTTTCTGTCAAAAACCTTGAGTTTTTGCTTATCATCACTGACATAAATATTGATAAGGTCAGTGTACGAGCTTTTCGCTTCATCAAGGAAGCTGTCACTCTTAAATCGGCTGTCCTTGATGGTAAAAATATTACGCTCATATACCTCGCCCTTGGGAATGATTTTACAGCCGCTCCGAAGCTGTCCAGCTTCATCCAATATCTCTTTTTTGGTGCGAACATGCTTTCCGGTTTCATCATAAAACATATTTCTTGTGGCAATCTTCTCCACTGGTTCATCAAGCAGTTTACGTTCTGAAAAGATAAGATGGATATGATAATTGGTCTTGCGTTTGTTGTGGTGCAAAGCTGCTATACACTCCACACCGTAATTCCGCTTGAAATGTTCCGTAAAAAGTTTCAGCAACTTGTCCGGTTCATAATCCACAAAACTTTCCGGCAGAGCAATGATAAGTTCCCTCGCTTCAATGCACTTACCCTCCGTTCCGCTTTTCTTAAATTCTTCTTGATTACACTTGGCAAGTTCCGTCCAAAATTTTCGGTCAATTGTTTCATAAACTGCATACAAATTTTCCTGTCTTGCCTTGCTCGATATATAACTGATTCTGCCTTTCACATTCGGCAGTTTTGACATCTGTATAAATGAATTCCTTACAATAGGCATTGCCCCTTTCTTTGAAAAATGATAGCGGTTATTGCTATCGTGAGTGGATGCTTAGGCATCCGTTTACGAACCCATTGCCGTATCCGGCACAGAAATTTACGCTTGCGTAAATTTGCTCCCGGCAGGGCGAAATACACAGAGTACAAATCTCTGATTTGTGCGATGGGTGTATTTCGCTCTCAAACGCCGAGGGCTTGTGAGAGAAGTCCTGCTTCCTGCCATTTGTTTCCTCAAATAACTTTTCCTTAATGATATTTACCGGAGCGTGCCACGCTCCCGTCCTACACACCGAAGGAAGAAATTACCATCGGAAGTCCCCGTGCATTCCCACCTTTTCCAGATACTCCTGCCTTGCCTTTTCTCGTTCCTCCTCCGTTGATGCAGTCTTATATTTTGTATATAAATCCCGTCTTATCATAGCTTCCAGTTTTTCCTCCAAGCCTTTCTTTATTTCCGGCAAAACATCATCCATTTCTACCAAGTGATATTTCAAAAGTGCAAAGAATAATTTCTCGGAAATCTGTACATTTCTCAATCTATCAATCCATCCTTTCCATCATCATCCGTGACGGTTGTGACGATAGTGACGATATTTTCTATATCGCACCCAATACCTGAAATACCGTCACAACCGTCACATATCGTCACGCTTTCTCTTTCATAAGCTCTAGTTTTATCATCCGTCCGCTATGCTCCCTGCTACTTGCATAACGGATACCATAATCTATAAACAACCTCTCTGCTCCAATATTCAGCTTCCTTGTAAAAACATTAGGTTGCACTTCTAAATTCGGCAAAAGCCGTAACAGTTCCGAAGCGGTTCCTCTCCACAATGGATGTTCCTCTGATACCACATTTGCAATCTCTTCCAGTACAGGATCAGCAGGCTCTTTCCAAAGCTCCGTTTCTGCCTTTGTCAGTTTCCACACACATTGCTCCCTGTCAAAATCCAAAAGCAATCGTTGGTCTTGCTGGTCACGTCCTGCCACTTCTAAAACAGCTTTGTTATCGGTTCTTTTTTCCTTCTGCATTACAAATGCTCCGTCCGCAGCTCCCAATAATCCGTTTGTGCCCGAAATCATATCAAAACTGTCCGAGGATTCCATCTTTCTTGTGTGGTGTACCACCAAAAGACAGATACCATGTTCGTCACTGAAGGCTTTCAGTTTGGTTACAATTTCATAGTCACTTGCATAACTGAATTTATCTCCACCGACTTCCCTTACCTTCTGCAAAGTGTCAATGATAATCAGCCTTGCATCCTTATGCTCTTTTACAAACTGATTGAGCTGCTCTTCCAAGCCTTCATTCAGATTTTTGGATCGGGTGGCAAAGTAAAAATTCTCACTGCTTTCCATTCCAAACATTCTTGACAAACGCTTCTGCAATCTCGCATAATCATCTTCTAATGCCAGATACAAAACCGTACCCTTCCGCACCGGATAGTCCCACAAATCAATCCCCATGCTTACATGGTAGCCAAGCTGTGCCATGAAAAAAGATTTTCCTACCTTGGGTGCCCCTACAAAGAGATAAGTACCTGCATAAATCAGCCCATCCACAATCGGTATCTTGGGCGGATAAACTGTATCATAAAGCTCCGTCATGGAAACAGTCTGCAACTCTGCAACCTCATTTTTCTTTTCTACCGACACTTCCGTGCCACAAACACGATTATTTATGGCTTGCAGATTGCCCTTATCGGGCAAATCTGCTATACTTTCCTTGTTGTAATTAGTAAGTGGCTGCTTCCCATCTGCGCCAACAGATGATACCGGAGCAGTCGCTTTTTTCATTTTTTCCATCCGTTAATCCTCCTTATCCTGTTGTAATCCGTTCATGGTCTCCGCTATCAGTTTGATGGTGTAAAGCAGTTCGTCATTTGCCTCACTGCAACACTCCAGACGCTTCAATTCCTCATAAATGTCTTCCATCTGATTGCGTAATGCCTTAAACACTCTCGGATTCCCCTGCACCACTACATCCCTGCACTGCAATCGTCTTATAATATAGTCCTGCTTGGTTAATCCTGATAAAGCCACTTGCGTATCAATGAGCTTTGCTTCTTCGTCTGATACCCGAAATGCTACCGTCTTGTTTCTCCATCTTCCCTTGTAATCTAAGTTCTTGTCCATGCTTCGTCTCCTTCCATTCTCTCTGCATCGAGCTTATCTGCCATTTCCGTCTGCTTGGTGGGAAATAAATGTGCATACCGGTAAGTAATATCAATACTCTCATGTCCTACTCTTTCCGCAATCGCCAATGCGGAAAATCCCATCTCAATCAAAAGTGAGATTGCACTGTGCCTTAAATCGTGAATGCGGATACGCTTGACTCCGGCAACCTTCGCACCTCTGTCCATCTCATGATGAAGATATGATTTGGTAATCTGAAACAGCCTTTCATCTTCACTAATCTCATACAGCATACCGATATACTCCTGCATTTCCTCACACAGAAACTTCGGCATCTTGATGGTGCGGTTGCTTTTCTTGGTTTTCGGTGTGGTAATCACATCCCTACCATTTAACCGCTGATAGGACTTATTGATTATCAGTTCCTGACGTTCAAAATTAAAATCCTTTGGTGTAAGAGCAAGAAGCTCTCCGCATCGGATTCCCGTCCAATAAAGCATTTCAAACGCATAATATGAAATCGGCTTATCCATCATCGCATCCGCAAATTTCAGATATTCCTCTTTCGTCCAGAACAGCATTTCTTTGTGCTCTTCGCTTCCCATAGAGCCTGCTTTCTGTGCCGGATTACTTGGCAGATGATAATACCTTACTGCGTGATTGAAAATGGCGCTTAGCTGTGAATGAATGGTTTTAAGGTAAGTCGGGGAATATACTTCCCCCTTCTCTCCCTTATAGGCAAGAAGCTCATTCTGCCATGCAATCACATCCTTTGGCTCAATCTCCGCGATCTTACGCTCTCCGAAAAATGGAAGTATTTTAGTTCGGATAATATGGCTCTTTGATTCCCATGTGTTTTCCTTTACCCTCTTTTTCTTATCTTCTTCATAAATCTCAAAGAAGCTGGAAAAGGTCATGTCCAGCTTGGACTCACTTCTTAACATGACCTCATGCTCCCACGCAACCGCTTCACGCTTGGTTACAAATCCTCGTTTCTGTGTCTGCTTCCGCTCCCCCTTATAATTGGTGTAACGATAAATAACACGCCATTTGTCTCCATCTTTGTATACAGCCATTACATCATCTCCTCTCCTGTTTTATTCGCTGTAACATAATTTCTTGTGGAAGAAGCTGGTATTCACTCTTCCGGTAACTGTCAGATAACCAAGCTTCTGCATTTCCGCATTTAATTCTCTGACAACTTTGTAGGCATAGGACTTAGAAACATTTAGTTCCTGTGCCACTTCATCTACCGTCATAAAGTTTTTGGTCTCCATGTGTTTTCCCCCTTTCTTTTTTGCTTAACTATTTTTGTTTAAGTTTGTATTTTGTATAATACTAAACATTTTTAGTTAAGTCAAGTGTTTTCCTAGAAAATCTTAAACATTTTCGTTTAAGTTCTTCTTGCTATCCTCATTGACTCGTGCTATACTTACCTAAACAGATTTATTTAAGGAGGCATTACAATGGCAATCGGGCAACGTATTCGTTTTTTCCGTAATCGAAAAGGCATGACACAAAAGCAGCTTGGAGAAGTCCTCGGCTTTCTTGGCAAGACTTCTGATGTCCGTATGGCACAGTACGAATCAGAAGCAAGAACACCCAAGCATGACCTTGTTAAGGAAATGGCTGGTATCTTTGATGTCAGCACCCATGCTCTGACCGTGCCGGATATTGATACAAATATTGGTCTTATGCACACTTTCTTTGCGTTGGAAGATATGCGTGGTCTGAAAATCGGGGAAGTGGATGGAGAAGTTGTCTTACGCCTTGATAAGTCCGACTATTCCACCTATTCCACTATGGATAAAATGCTCCGTGCATGGCTCGCTGAAGCCAAGAAACTGGAAAGCGGAGAAATTACCAAAGAGGAATATGATGAATGGCGCTACAAGTATCCAGAACTGGATACCCACCAAATCTGGGCTAAGGTCTACCCACAGGAGCTTTTTGATTTTATAAATGACTGTGCCAAGAAGGCTGAAAAAGAAGAAAAGAAAGAAGCAAAGCGTAAAAAGAAAAAATAGACATCAAAAAAACCTTACCAATTTTCAGTTGTCATTTCTGAAAATCAGTAAGGTTTTCTTATGCTCATAAAGTAATCTCATTCATTGAATAAGGAAAATCTGTTGCCAAATCGTTGCCACGCATTAAACAAATTTGTTTGGAATCCGCATAAACACTGGACTTTTTAAGCACTACTTCTTATTCAAACTCAATCGT
>Ga0129312_1001923_pt1 | contig 11127 bp, 9 predicted proteins | sample O827metagenome_FD_94434 | JGI IMG/M metagenome (GOLD analysis project Ga0129312, IMG submission 94434) | Orangutan group fecal microbial communities from Wisconsin, USA - O827 metagenome | ecosystem: Host-associated > Mammals > Digestive system > Large intestine > Fecal | place: USA: Wisconsin... | reverse complement strand
GTCCACCTCCCTTATGCGCCGCGGAATGCTTCGATCATATCCGTAAACCACCGCAGTTCACGGGCAAAGCGCTCCCGCAGCTGTGCCGGGTCTTCACGGCCCTTGCCGATATCAAAGAAGCCGCGTCCGCTGTGAACCGCGATATACAGCCCGCCGTCCCGGTTGAGGTTCACGGCAAATTTACCGATGGAGGAATCCGCCAACGTCAGAATCCGCTCCATCCTGCCGGGATTCAGGATACAAAGGGCTGCCTGCGCATCGTCGCTGCTCAGATTGAAGCGCTTGTCAAAGTCCTCGTTGCCTGTCTTGATGGTCTTGGCGCTGAACAGCTTATCCAGCCTGTCCCGCGGCCAGATGGTCAGCCAAGTGGGAAATTCCCGGTTCAGCTGGCAAAACATCCACTGGCCGGTGTAGACCTCCTGCTCGTTCTTTTCCCACAGGCCGGTCTCCTCCCGCTGTACTTCATTGATTTCCGTCAGCCTGACGGTACACAGCTCAGTGGTCAGGTCACGATACGTTCCCCGGACATACCCGCTGCCGCTGCAATGGGTGTGGCTGGGCAGGGGAATGTTCGTGTTCTCTGCGTCCAGAAGATGCGGCGTGGGGTTCATCTGCACGTTTTCAAAGGCAGCGCCCACAATATCCGGCGCGATAGCCTCAAGGGTCTGTTGGTTTGCATTGCTTTTGGACTTGCCCTGCATCGCCTGCCCCAGTGCGAGGATCAAACCACCGATGACAATCAGCACGATGTTGCCGCCCAGAATGATACCTGCGATGGCAACCACCCCGCCCAACAGCGAAAGGAGCTTTCCTCCCAGTTTGCCTCCCTTGCTCTTGCGAAGCTCCTGTGCCAACTGTTCGTCTGTCACATTCCTGTTCTTTTCTTCCATATTTTCTTCCCTATTTTTTTCCATATTCTTCTCCTTATTCTGCCGTGCCGGCCAGGGCAAGGCCTGCCATCAGCCGATCAAGTACGCGGCCCATTTCCTGCAGCGAATTGATATAGCTCTGGCGCACCGCATCCAAGTCGCGCAGGTCTACACTGCTTGCAACTGCGGCAAAGCCATAATCCGTCTCCAGCACCAGCGAGAAGGTATTTTCCTTCCAGCAAAAACCCAAAATCTGCCCCTCCACGTCCCGATCAAACTCCGTCAGGAAGTCGATAAACTGCGGAGTCAAAAGGCACGCGGCGTCCTGCCCGTTATCCGCCGTGACGCAGAAGCTGCGGTCAAAGGGCTCATTTCCCGTCAACATGCCCATTGGACTGTCCTCCGTCCGTGCATTGGCAAGAACGGAGGAAGAAGGCGGAACCTGCGTCTCACAGCGAAGGACGATGCCCTTGAAGGCCATGCTTCTGCAGGTCTCAAAGCCCTCGCGCGGCGTTCCTCTCTGATACACATGATCCAGCCGCACATTGGCGGCGGAAAAATGCACGCCGCCATGATCGCCCTCGTGGAAATTCTCTACTGTGCACTCCTCCCATTCTCCGTCCAGCAGATGGAGCGCCTTCATGAACGGTTCATCAATGCGCATGTCCGAGGTGTGGATATCCGGCCCGAAGGCCTTTTCCCACTCTGCGCGGAAAAAGTCTCCCAGCTGCTCCTGCATCAGGGCTTTCAGCTTTTTCTGTGCCCCGCCGCCGAAAAGGGATGCGCAGCAAACGCCGCCGAAAAACAGCACGGTTACAAGGATCGCCTTGCACGCCGTATCCTGCACTGCAAAGAAGGCGATAATACCGCTCACTGCCCCCGCCACACCAATCAGAAGCCAGACGGCGGACATTTTCTGATAGTGTCCCAGCTTCTTCGACAGCTCGGCATCCGTCATGTGCCGGACACCCGGTGCATCAAAGCCGTTGTGTTTCTTTCCCACAGTTATCCCTCCTCTTAGTCGCAAAGACTGAAATACAGGTTACTGTAAGGGTCAATGGTGTCGAGATTCATGATGGCAGCTTCCGGAGAAATGCTGTCTAACTGCATGCGCTTGGCAGTGTCTTTGTAACTTGACGGCTGTGCCTCGGCAGCAAATACGAGCCCATCATAGTCCTCCGGGAGATAGACGGAGTAGCTCTTAGTGAAAACCTGCGCCCAGTCCCCCACGTTGTACTGCCAGTCGGTGGAGTAGGTGAACTCGATGAGATAGCTGTTTCCCTGCCAGCTGACGGTGTGAAGATAGTAATTGTCCCCGCGTTGGCTGTTGCCGTAGGCCGTTGAGGTGGTAAGCCACATACCGGTGTAGAAATCATAGAGCTCGCTGTTAGTAACAGTGATGTACTCCTGTGCAAAGTACGGGATAGAGCTCTCCGGGATGTAGCAGATGGCATCAAAGTGCAGCTCGCGGATGCCGTCATGGATGTAGTCGCCGTTCTTCGTGATCTCCCAGTAGCAGTCATCGGTGTTGTAGCCGTCACCCAGATTCGAGTAGCTGCAAACGCCGTTCGTCAACAGGAAGGTTCCCTTCTCCACCGCGGCGTTGATCTCCAGTCCGTTTCGGGTAAAATAAGGCTCACCGGACTGGATGCCCTCCACCGGGAAGATGGAGCCGCCGTTGGCAATGTCCATCAGATCGCCGCTGACGGTGCGATCCAGCTGCAGCACATCACCGCTGCCGTCAAAATGGAGCGTCACGCCGTTTTCATCTGCCCACAGTGTGCCGTACTCAATCACTTCATCCTGATCATTTACAAATTCCCATGTGGCATCCTCGTGGATGCGAAGCCAGCGGTTCTCACCCCGATACTCCCAAAGGCCCACATACTCGCTGAGATCTCCGTCGTTAAGATCTCCGCCGCCGGGATCTCCGCCGCTGGAATTTCCGCCGTTGGATTTTCCGCCGTTGGAATTTCCGACGCTGGGATTTCCGCCGCTGGATTTTCCGACGCTGGATTTTCCACCGCTGGATTTTCCGCCGTTGAGGACAACGGTGGAGAGATCCTCCCGGAAGACATAGCGTTCCGCCGGATCCCAGATCCAAATCAACTCAGTGGTATCGTTGTTTTCGTGGATGAAACTCACCAGAACATCACTTTCTCCGTCACCATCCATATCGTCAAAGGAGATGGCATTGAATGCCTGCTCCGCGTCGGGGATGTGCATGGGAAAGGACACACTGTCAAAGAGGATCTGCTCCGGCAGATCCCGGTAGAAGGCGGCGCTGCTCTCGCTCACCGTGACCAACACATCCACGCTCTCGCCGGCATGAGTGATGGTGCCGCTGCCAACCACCACGCCGGTCGTGCGCCAATCATCTCCAGCGACATCGTCAAAATTTCCGCAGGCGGCAAGACTCAGGCAGAACGCCATGGCCAGCACAGGAATATAAATATGTTTCCATCGATTGTTCATGATTCTCCTCCCTTCAATCATTCCAACAGGTAGTAAACGCCCTCATCGCCTCAGACCTTCGTTTAGGTCATCCCCTGTCCATAACAAATACGATCCATCCTCGGATGTCATCGTTCTCACCGACGGTATCCACATAGCGTTAAGTGCCATCGTCAAGGTTCTCGACGAGCAGATCCGCATATTGGAAAAGGGAAATGCACAAACTAAAAATCCACCATACATACATTGTACGGTGGACCGGATGGGATAACCATTAACCAAAGGTTAGTTATTTTGACGGAGCAGCTCGGCAAGGTGTTGGTGCTACGGTGCAGGCGACATCATAAAGCAAAGAATGTGCCTTGGCACATTCGCGCTTTTTTATGTAACAGGGAATTCCTCGGAATTTCCTGTTACATAAAAAATATCGCCAACCGTAATTCGATTGGCGATACAAAAATTAGCTTTTACTTTACATTAAAGACATACTTATCCAGACGCTCGAATGCCTCTTTTACTCTGCTAAGCGGCAATGCAAGATTCATACGAATTGCATTAGCGCCATGGAACATTCTACCATCCTGCCATGCTACTCCTACATCCCATCCGGCTTTTAAAAGCTCATCGATTGTCTTTCCTGTTTTTTGGCACCATTTCGTACAATCTAAGAATAACATATAAGTACCCTGTGGTTTTGTCAGTTCTATACCTTCATAATTTTCTACAATATGATTGTATGCATAATTTACATTTTCACTCAATGTCTGGCAAAGTTCATTTACCCATACTTCCCCTTCTTCACTATATGCCCCAACAAGTGCGTGCATAGATATGACATTCATAGAGTTATAATGGCATTTACTGCTGCTTGCTCTTACAAGATCACGAAGATACTCATTGTAAATGATATGATAGCTTCCAATCAATCCTGCAAGACTGAAGGTCTTACTGGGAGCATATAAGGAAATTGTGCGGTTCTTTGCATCTTCATTAATAGAAGAAAGCGGAATATGATGATTGTCATCCAAAATAATGTCGGACCAGATTTCATCACAAATTACAACGCAATTATTCTTTTTATATACTTCCATTGCTTTTTCAAGTTCACCGCTTTCCCAAACCCTGCCACACGGATTGTGCGGGTTGCAGAATACTGCAACATGGATATGATTTTCTTTTAATTTTCGATCCATATCCTCATAATCCATTCTCCACACACCATCTTCGTCCTGAACCAATGGAGTATGAACAATCTTATATCCGCCACTTAAAATACTGTTTGTAAACCCGATATATGTAGGGCTATGTAATAACACGCTCTCTCCCGGCTGTAAGAACGCTCTCAAGGCAGACATCAGCCCTCCTAATACACCATTTTCGTAACCGATGCATTCTGCGGTAAGCCCTTCTACATGATTACGTTTTGACTGCCAATTGATAATTGCATTAATATAATCATCCGATGTCATGAAATAGCCGAAAGAAGGATGCTGAATTCTTTCCGACATCGCTTTAATAATTGGAGGAGCTGTTGGAAAATTCATATCTGCAATCCACATTGGAATGATATCGAAGCCTCCCTTCGGAGGTTCCGGAGCAAACCCCGGCATTTTTCCAAGTCCGTCAATAGCAATCGCATCTTTTCCCTGTCGGTTCAAAATTGTAGTAAAATCGTATTTCATTATAATTTTCCCCCTTTATTAGTTTTCCATGTCATCCGGACGGAATGATTTTGTTGCAATAATTCTTGCTAAAAACTGTTTTGTTCTTTCTTCTTTTGGATGATTAAAGATCTCATCCGGTGTTCCTTCTTCTACAACAACACCGCCATCCATAAATATTACTTTATCTGCAATATCCCGTGCAAATCCCAATTCATGCGTCACTACCACCATTGTAATTCCACGTTTTGCAACATTTTTCATAACTTCTAATGTTTCATCAACAAGCTCCGGATCTAAGGCAGAAGTAGGTTCGTCAAACAGGATTACTTCCGGCTCCAAGGCAATTGCTCTGGCGATTCCAACTCTCTGTTGCTGCCCACCTGATAATTGAGATGGGTAATAATCGTGCTTATCTGATAATTTCACCCATGCCAGTGCATCTTCTGCTTTTTTTCGTGCATCTTCTTTTGACATCTTCTGGGCTACAACCAAACCATGCATTACATTCTGCAAGGCTGTCTTATTTGCAAACAGATTATAATTTTGAAAAACAAAGCCGACTTTTTTACGGATTGCGTGAATTTCTTTTTTCTTCACTTTTGCAAAATCTATCGTCATATCACCAACTGTCAATTCACCACTATCTGCATGATCCAAAAAATTGATACACCGAAGCAGAGTTGTTTTACCAGAACCACTGGGCCCCAAAATGACAACCACTTGATGTGGTTCTACTTTAATAGATGCACCGGTAAGTACGTCAAGCTTTCCAAAGCTTTTATGTATATTTTTAATTTCTATCATGTCTATTCCTTCCCAAAAATGGTTCACCTATACAGGCAAACCATTTTCCATCAAAGTTGTCACGTATTTTACCGTGGATTTTACTCCCATGTCCAAAACATTTTCATCTACATCAAACTTTTCATTATGATGCTCTGCTCCACTTCCGTATTCTGGATTTTTAATTCCAAGGAGAGCCATGATCCCAGGATATCTATGACAATAACGGCTATAACTTTCTGATGCGTAAAACAATGGAAATTCATCCGGAACTGCATCTTCCTGCGAATATATCTCACGTATTGAGACTTTTGCCAATTCTGCCAGCTCTTTATTATTTACTACCGGGATTCCCGCATCACCCATCATTTTACCGTACTCTATCTGACATCCATACATCGCAGCTGTATGATCGGCTACTTTTTTGACGATTTGAAGTGCTTTTTTTCCTTCCTCCAAATCAAAAAAGCGCATTGATCCCCAGATATGTGCTGTTTCCGGAAAGACATTAAAGGCCTGTCCTCCCTGAATGCTGGTCACTCCGAAAGTAACTGTTTTTTCAACATCCAGCTGATTCACAAATACACCTGGTATATTTGAAACAATTTCTGCAGCAACATATACCGGATTGATTGCCCGATCTGGTCTTGAACCATGTCCGGACTTTCCATGAACGGTAATGTCAATTCCTCCAAAACCTGCCATACAAGCTCCTGTTCGGATTCCAATTTTACCGGACTCTAAAGCTGCATATACATGAATTGCCCATACCGTATCAACCGGTCTTCTTTCTAAGGCATCTAACATCTGACGATGACTTGCCCCATTTTCTTCCCCGGCTTCAAAGCAAAAATAGATTACCCCGCTCAAAGAATCTTTTAAATTACAGAACACTTCCATACATCCCATTAACATGGCGGCATGCGCATCATGTCCACATGCATGACAAGTTCCTTCCTGCTCCGATATGCAGGTTCTTGGGCCACATAAATTATCAGGATTTTCCTTTAATGGTAAGGCATCTATGTCCGCACGCAATGCTATATGCGGACCTGGCTTTCCCGTATCTAACGTAGCTAAGATCGCTGTTTCCGTTACATTCTCATAGGGAAGACCTAATTTTTCTATAAACTCAGTGATATATTTATGTGTCTTGTATTCTTTTCCACCAATCTCCGCATACCGGTGAATCTTTCTTCTATGGAAGATCACCGAATCCTTCACTTCTTCTGCCTGCTTTAATAACACTTCTTGGCTAATCATGATCACACCTATCCTTTATCACCTACGCAATCTGCTTCACACTCTTTGAAAAATAGTTTTCCGTTAACTTGCTGATACGCTCAATGACAAATCCAAGTACCCAGAAAACCAAAGCTGCCGCCAAATATGCTTCCAAGAAACAATATGCATCCTGTGCAGCATCTGTGGCACCCTTTAAGATATCACTGACTCCCATCACATTAACTAGCGCCGTAGTTTTCATCAGCGACAGTGTACTGTTCGTTAAAGTTGGAACAACAACTCGCAGCATCTGTGGAAAAACAATATCTCTAAAAGTCTGAAAAGCAGTCATACCAACTGCATATCCAGTTCCAGAATGCCCATAGATAACCACTTGTTTTCCCGGTATATCCAACGCTTTTCTTAATTTGTTTTCTACATTTTCCCTTGTAATATATGAAATATTAGCAGATGTTGTTGGAGTAAATACATTTTTCAACTCATATATTGACTTTCGTTTAAAAAATCTCTCAAATATATTCTTTGTCATCTGTTCTCCTTATATAATTTCTTCCTACTATACTAAATTTATTGCAATGTCACGCAAATCAACAAAAAATTTTCATTATCCAAATAAATGTCCAGCGACTGCTTAATAAATAACCATCATTGTATCTGTTCATACATCTGTGTTTTATAACGAGTTTTAATTGAGTTTTTAAAAAGACTCCACTCAATCATATTTTCAGCGTATTTATTACTCCAGAACTTGCCATTAAAATTAATTGAGTTTTCTATTGAGTTTTATTTTACCCAAAACTCAATTATCACTCAATCCATCAAATATAACATATCTAGCCGCCGGTCCCTTGCCATTTAAGTTAATTAGCTTCTCACTTCTCATCTTATCAATAACACTTCTTGCCTGTTGTTTAGTAAATCCACACATTTCCTGTATTTTAGCAGATGTTATCTGGTCATTCGTCTGTAAATACTCTAAAATCATATTTTTAGCCTTGATATACTGAACAGTTTTATCTCTTGTATATTCCACATCTGATTTTAATGCTTCATAAACCTTAGCTGTCAGCATGTATTCCTTTCCAACAATCTCTATTAATCCACTATTAATCAGTTCATTACATGATTTTTTCGTTTCATCCAGAGATTTTTGGACTTTCCTTGATAACTCTGATAGCTGCTCTTTTCTGTTGTCAATTAAGTCTCTTAATATCATCATCTCAGCCAAAGGCATAATTTTACTATTCTTATCCTGTACTTCGGTAATAAACTTAACAAATTCTGTGTTATCTATTGCACTGAATATTGTCAAAGATACTGCATCATTAAATGATCTGTATCTTGGGTAAGGTTTACCCATTGAAACCATGTCCTTAAAAATGATATCTACTCCCTGACCTGTTCTCTGAACATATTTCAAATTCTGAAGTGTCTCTGCTATCAGCTTATTCCTTGGTATAGATGGATGCGTTATGATATTGTCCTCTGTAATTCCATCAAGGAATCCGCCTGGATTTTCAATAACTATTCGATCTGGGTATTGTTTTACATAAACCGCAGCATTACTCTGGTAGTCTCTATGAGACAACGCATTAAGCAATGCTTCCTGAAATACCCTTTCAGGAAAATCCTCAACTTCAAGTCTGAATAATCCTACCTGAATATTCTCTATCTTACTGTATGCCTGTACCCGCTCTGTCAACTTGTCTATAACGCTTATCAATGGCAACTTCAAATCAAGTCTTGCATCGTATTCTTCTAAATTATCAGCTGAATAATGTAAATATATAACTTCCGCCTGCGGTAATAATCTTTGAATTGAGGTTTCCTTTCCCACAAAAAGCAGACCTGCAATAGTCAGTCGTTCTACATCTCCATCATATTTTATAAGCTGTAAGTCTCTCAAAAAATCTATATCATCCAAATCTGGTAATGTGGATTTAGAATCCCTGACTCTTAGTTTTTCCTTCAAGCTGTACACTTCTAACTTATTTACATCATCCAGAGTACTTTCGCCTATAATTCTGCCAGAAAAATCCGGATTCTGCACAGATGAATACACATTACTTAATTCATCTGGATATGCAGGTTTTGAATTTCTACCTAATCTCTTCAGACATCTGCCATCTGTAGTTGTATATGTCTTTCCATCTGCTTTAACTGATATTGCAATAACGAGCTTTCCCTCATACTCAAAATCTGATATTTCGGTGAATAGTGGTGGAACGGTTCTATCATAAATCCCCTCTACAATTCGTTGCCCATCATAGTTTCTATCACATCCTGTAACCACAACCGGATTATCTTCTACTCCAAAATAAACAGTTCCACCCTTAGTATTTGCAAATGCTATTAATTCATCAACAGCAAGGGAAATAATTTCTTTCATATTTCTTGCATTTATCCAAGACTTAAATTCAACTGTATCAGTTTCCTCTTTATCTAATATTTCCTTAAATTCTTCTTCAGTCATTAGCGTTACACCTTCTTTCCCAATAAGCATTCATATCCAATTTACTAATCTCTTGATTTTAATTTGCATGATGTTGGTGTTTGTTTTCTGTTTCAAAGACGTAAGAATTAGCATTCATACCTTATAGTAGAATATATTTTTAATTATACAATGACTCCATTAACTCTTGTATCTCCTGTTGCTCAATCCTTTTCTTCCATCTTCGTATATTCTCTTGTATATACTGTTTATGTTTAAGCAAATCAACACCAGTAAAATAAGACAACAGAGACTCATAAAATTTGACTCGTCCTTGCATACAAGGCACCATGCTTCCGGTTCCGCCCCAATGATTAGGTTCTAACGATAACTTAGTAAAGATTTCATAATCTTTATTATACTGAACAAACTTTGCTATAGCCTTTTCACGGATACATGTACCCAATTCCGACAATGCCTCAAACAAAGCTATCATTTTCTTGTTATCCTCATTATATCTCTCTACGGTTTGTAATACCCATTCTTCTTTTCTTTCATTTCTTAAATCTTTTCCCTGCTCATGTACAAGCAAATTCTTAAATTCTTCTTTGGCTCTCCACCTATAATATTCATTCTTTTCTACAACAAAATCAAACAAGTAATCAAATATATTCATATAGTTATCCAATTCCCAGCATGCCATAATTCTATCATGTTCATACGAATATGACCTATCTTCATTTTCATTAATATACTCTGCATATAACTGAACCCAAGAATTATCAACACTTATAAAATACTTAATAAATTCACCATCATAATCTGTGTGCGAATCTAATCTTATTGTATATAAATATACTTCCTTCAATAATTCAATATCATCGGAAAATTTACACATTAACTCTTCCGGTTTCCACACATGATCATTGAACAACCATTCAAAATACATTCGTACCATCAAATAATCCGCATGAATAATCATATTTACAAAACCTTCACGAACTGCTTTGTGAACCGGAGCATCATCTATACGCTGAACGCCACCTTCCAATTTAAATGGCTTTTTTAAGTCCTCAGTTAATTTAGGTGTTACTTTGGTAAAGAAATTAAACAGGTTATTTTCCCATGTGCCATCATAGGTAATTCTGTCATTCCAGCGAATATCTGCTGTCACTTGACTCTCATTACGATAATCCATAAAAACATTATCAAAGCGTTCTCTGATAGCCTGTCCTGTACCAAACATCAAAAGTCCTGCTAATGTCAAACCTTCTACTCCAGTTTTTCTATCTTTCCTATAACCACCCAACTTTTCAAGAAAAGACTTGTCATCTAAAGCATTCCATACATGTCCATCATTTCTGATTTCAAAAATCTGACGATATTTTCTTAATGTTTCTTTATCAATATCATCCATTGTATAATACTCGGAGAGTATGAGAAAATCTCTGTAAATAAGATTCTTCTATGATAATTAAGAGCGATAAGCTTGTGAATCAGGCTTGTCGTTCTTGTTTTATATATAACAGTTGCTTACGGGTATGTCAAGAGCAGGCGGTTTCCCGCCTGTCTTCTTAACCCTTCTTTTGCTTACTCGGGTAAGCGTCCTTCGTACATAATGCTCAGTTCTCCATAAACCTGATCCCAATCACGGATGGTGGTAGTCCATTTTTTCGTAGCC
>Ga0129312_1001918_pt1 | contig 11134 bp, 12 predicted proteins | sample O827metagenome_FD_94434 | JGI IMG/M metagenome (GOLD analysis project Ga0129312, IMG submission 94434) | Orangutan group fecal microbial communities from Wisconsin, USA - O827 metagenome | ecosystem: Host-associated > Mammals > Digestive system > Large intestine > Fecal | place: USA: Wisconsin... | reverse complement strand
ACCTTGTCCACCGTGATTCACGTTCGTGAACATGTCCTTTCAGGGCCGATATAGCTCAGTTGGTAGAGCAGCGCATTCGTAATGCGAAGGTCGTAGGTTCGACTCCTATTATCGGCACCATCTTTTCTCGTAAAATCATTGAGTTACTATTGCAGTGTTTTGCTTTGTTCAACACTAATGAGCAATTTTGCGCGTTGTAGGTGTGGCAAGATTGTGGCAACAATAATTGTTTAATTTAGCACTACAAAGCGAAAGCCTACATGAGTTCAATTGCGTCTCATATTTGAAATTTTGTGGGGGAAGGCGTAAGATGACAATGCTCTTTAGCGTTTTATGGATTTACCACCTGATTGGTCAAATCTAGTTGGGCGTTGCGCCAAACTCTAATTTATTGATTACATTTACAGTTGCGGAACAAACTTTTTGAGCCGCAATCCAGTAGGTTGCGGATCAAAAAGTTTGTTCCGCGGCTTCAAGTAAAGAGCCTGGACCTAGGGATGGACAGGGAACTTAAAGCTCCTTGTTCATCTCTTGGTACTAGTTATTGACTGGTAAACGGAACAAGCTGGTAATGAGCATCGACATTGAAACGACACTTCAAAAAGCTTACCCCGATTTTGACGTACTTTTAAAATCAAGACCAGCGACACACTACAAAGTATACAAAATTCCAAAGCGTACAATTGGCTATCGTATCATAGCTCAACCTACGCCACGAGTAAAAGCAATACAAAGGGATATAATTGAAATACTCAAACAGCATACTCATATCCACGATGCAGCCACAGCGTATGTTGATGGGAAGAATATATTAGATAACGCCAAGATACATCAAAGCTCAGTTTATTTATTAAAGCTAGATTTGGTCAATTTTTTTAATAAAATAACACCGGAACTTTTATTTAAGGCATTAGCTAGACAAAAAGTAGATATTTCAGATACCAACAAAAATTTATTAAAACAATTTTGTTTTTGGAATAGAACAAAAAGAAAAAATGGTGCGTTAGTTTTAAGTGTAGGAGCACCAAGCTCTCCTTTTATATCGAATATTGTTATGAGCAGCTTCGATGAAGAGATAAGTTCTTTTTGCAAGGAAAATAAAATATCTTACTCAAGATATGCTGACGACTTAACTTTTTCAACAAATGAAAGAGATGTTTTAGGATTAGCTCATCAAAAAGTAAAAACAACATTAATTCGTTTTTTTGGCACGCGGATTATTATTAATAATAACAAGATCGTATATTCTTCTAAAGCACATAATCGCCATGTCACAGGAGTGACGTTAACTAATAATAATAAATTATCACTAGGAAGAGAAAGGAAAAGATATATTACTTCTTTAGTATTTAAATTTAAAGAAGGCAAACTTTCGAATGTAGATATTAATCATCTTAGAGGCTTGATCGGTTTTGCTTATAATATTGAGCCAGCTTTTATTGAAAGACTTGAGAAAAAATATGGAGAATCAACCATTAAGTCTATCAAGAAATACTCTGAAGGAGGATAAATGGAACAGAACTTACCGAGTAGAATAACTAAATTAATTAAAAAATCGGAAAGCGGCGATTTTGCTTCTTCGTATCAGCTTTATAAAGTATTTGGCTCGAAAGAGTACGGAGTTGAGCCAGATGAAAAAATGTCTGATTACTTCAAAGAATTATCAGCTAAACAGTTAGAAGGTGGTCAACTGAGAGTTGCTGATATTCATTTGGAAAACTACAAAGGGTTTGAGTCCCTAATAATGGATTTTTCCATGAAAAAAAACTCTACAATTTTAGTAGGAAATAATGGCTGTGGGAAGTCGACGATTCTCGATGCAATCCAGAAGGGGTTAACACATCTATCCTCGAGATTATCTACTCGCTCGCATAATGGCGATGGTATCGAAAAACATGAGTTAAGAAAAGGACAAAACTATGCATCGATCGCTATAAATTACGACTATATGGGAATACGTTTTCCTATGATCATAGCTACAACTGAACCTGGTTATGAGGATAGAGCAAAAAGTAACTATAGCGGTATTAATGAGTTAGGAAGCATTTTCAAAACAGCCCATTCAATCAATCCAAATGTTTCATTTCCTTTAATTGCAATGTATACAGTTGAAAGGGCTAATGACGTTTCTACTAGAGATATTGAGAATTCAGAAGAAATTAAAGAAGCTCAAATCTGGGATAAATTCAAAGCATATAATAAGAGCCTGACAGGAAAGGCTGATTTCAAATTATTCTTCAGATGGTTTAAAGAACTAATAGAAATCGAAAACTCTGATAACGCTGATATAACAGCATTAAGAGCAGAGATTCGTGCTAAAGAAAAAGACTTAGACAATCCATTGCTAAAAGCTCTTCTGGCAGAGAATAAAAATTCTGAGACTACTAAAAAATTGTTAGAAGATCATCAGAACTCTCTGAAAGTTTTAAAAGAGAAATTAAATAGCTATTATTCAGTCAATAGTAAAACATTACACACTGTTGAAGATGCAATGTATTCTTTCCTTCCTGGTTTTAGCAACCTTAAACTTCAAAGGGCGCCTCTTGATCTGATAGTGGATAAGAATAATGTTTCCTTAAGTGTTCTGCAATTATCTCAAGGTGAAAAAACCATTTTAGCATTAATTGCAGATATTGCTCGTAGATTGACATTGTTAAACCCTAATAGTGTTAACCCTTTGGACGGTACTGGAATTGTATTAATCGATGAAATAGACCTCCATTTACATCCATCATGGCAGCAAAATATTATTCCTCGTCTTGAGAAAACGTTTAAGAATATTCAATTTATAGTCACGACTCATAGTCCACAAGTTTGTCATACTATTGATAGTCAGAATATATGGTTGTTAAAGAATGGCCAAAAGTTTAAAGCACCGAAAGGAGTTAGAGGAGCAATATCTTCTTGGGTACTGGAGAACTTGTTCGAAGTTGCTCAAAGGCCGCCAGAGGATAAGTACACAAAACTCTTACAGGAATATAAAAATTTAGTATTTTCAGAAAAATATGCTAGTGAAGATGCAAGAAAGCTAGGTGCTACTTTATCCCAACATTTCGGACCGGATGATGAAACCTTAGTTGAGTTAAAGCTTGAAATTGAAAAAAGAATTTGGGAGGATGATTTTGAAAAGGATCAATAAAACTGCTGAAGATCAATTCTTAATTAATTTTAAAGCTCAAAATCCAAATGGGACTTGGGATGAATTTAGGAATCATGAACAAGGTATTTTATATAAGAGGTTAAAGCAACACATTTGCAATGATCAAATGTACCTTTGTGCGTATTGTGAGATAGATTTAGATCGAGAAAATGAACATGAAATAAAAGTAGAGCATTTCAAATCTAAATCTGGTTCGCTCCCTGGTGGAAGTAACTGGCATTTAGAGTGGTCTAATCTCTTAGCTGTATGCCTAGGAGGTACAAATACAGGTGATGATTTCGAATTACCAGCTAATCTAAGTTGTGATTCATATAAGTCACATTATGAAGACAAAAATAAAATCAATGATAAAGACTGGACAGGCAAAATCCTGTTACCTTTAACGCTTCCGGATGCACACAATTTTTTTACTTTCGAGAAAGTTACAGGTAAGTTGCTACCTAATGAATCATACTGTAATACTATTAGCATAGATGGTAAACCTGCTGCAGAAACACTAAGTATTGTAACTAAAACAATAGAAGTTCTAAATTTAAACTGCAGCAGGCTAAATAATGCCAGAAGAAAACTGCTGTTTCACTTTAATAATTGCGCACGTGAAAGAAACTTGAGAAAGCTCCATAATCTATTATTACAATGGAATCAAGGTGAGCCTAAATTTTTCCAAACGACACGAGATATAATAATTCGTGATGATAGAATCTGCCAAGGGTTACTGAACGGAACGATAAGATATTAATAAAGGGAAAATCTTACATGCGCAGATTCTACTCGTTATTATCCTAAATGATAATAAGTTAAATACCCTGCGCATTATTTATATTATCGTAAAGGAATGAATTTAGAGCGCATCCAATTATTATGATTTTTATGTAGATTCCACCAAAAATAAGCATCGGTATTAAATATCTCTGAAAGAGATAAACATTCTTTTTTTGTTATTGAAGATTCATTTTTCAGTATATCAACCATCCTTTCATAAGAAATATCCATTTTATTAGATAATTCATAAGCTGACATTCCTAATGGCTTTAAAAATTCTAATGACAGCATTTCTCCTACGGTTGTAGGTGCAGCACTTTTCGTCTTCACATAAACCACCTTTTTAAAAGGGTACATACTAATCTTATCACCAACAATAGCTTCACAACAATGTTCCAATTTGCATTTATATGATGATTCAATATAGAATTTTAGTCTAATATGGGATCTGCTCTACGTCCAGAGCTTCAAATAAACAAGCCCGACCTTACCAGTCGGGTTTGATGTCCCTATCTCAAGTCTGCTTTCTATGGTGAGTAGTGTTCCTAAGCACTACAAACACTTCTGTTTTTCTATCTAATAATATCTTTTACCTATATATGCATTATATATATTAAAATTGTTTAGCTATACAAATAGTCTGGAAAGTTTTTCTGAACAGTTTTTCTTATTGGGTTTCGATATATCCGTTGCTAATGATGGTGCTCTCACCATTATTTTTGTCCGTAAAAGTTAGCTAATCTTTATGCGCAACTATAGCTATAACTTCTATTTTACAATTTGTTTCATTTTATTTATTGCTATTTTGTTTAGCTAAACAACTTTTATTTCTTGAGCATATCCTGTGTATTTATCCACAAAATCTGTTAATAAGTGTGTTTATAACTTGTGCTTAATATTTTTTGTTTATGACATATAAGGGGCGCTTTCATGACATATGAGGGGCAAACTATTGACATATGAGGTAGGGCATTTTTTTAAAATCAATTACAAAACAACAGATTAGCTATTGTTTTATTGCGCTCTAACCAGATCTTTAACCATATATATAACCAAAATACTAAAAGACTTATTAAAACCTTATCGCTGTGCAAAAAACAAACAAAAATAGAACTGGCCTAGTGGTTTTTTATTTCCTTGGGATGTTGAGGTGTTGACAGAAATATTTCAGGTGTTAATTTTTCGGTATTCTCAATTCTTAACGTTGATTTGCAAATTTTAGCGGCTAAAAATTTAGCGGCTAAAACCCTGATAAAATTTCTGAGAGATAGGTTCTGCTATGAAACCAGTTATGCCTGAACTTATAACCGTTGAAGAGTTAGCTTTTGCATTGAAGAAAACAGTTAAAAGTATCCGTAGTGATGCCACACGGAATCCTAAATGCCTTCCTCCCAGATGCCGCCTTCCCGGCAATAAGCGCCTTTTGTGGCGGCGAGAAGATGTTAAAGAGTGGATAGATAATTCTGTTGAGCCAGCGGTGGAAATTCGCGATTTAATGCAGTGCACGGAAACAGTTCAAAAGAAACGTGGTAGGCCGCCGAAGATAAAACCGAGAGAATAACTATCTTCGAGTAGGGTATTTAAAAAAGTTTCCTTTCAGAAAACACATGCGTTACACACTTAATACATGACTAAACCTGTAGAAATACATCAAAAAAACACACTACGTACACCGAAATACACAATAGGTACACAGATATACAACGGCAACAGTGGGGCAGGACATGTGAAGTTAGCTAACCGCAAGCGGGTTAGCTAACTTCACTTTCCCCTATTATCGCATCTTCGATTCTCAAGGGGAGTCCTGCTCTGCGAAGCAAACTGGCTACCGCCAGAGGTAAGAGACTATGAATGAAATGCCGAAAAGTACCAGGAAGCATGGAAAGCATATTAGAGTGCCAGTTCTTCCTGATGAAGAAGCAATTATAAAAGCTAATGCAGAAGCATCGGGATTAAGTGCTGCTAGTTTTATTCGAAAAGTTGCAATGGGTTATGAGGTGGCATCCATAGTGGATATAAAGCAGGTCTTAGAGCTTAGCCGAGTAAATGGAGATCTTGGCCGATTAGGAGGGTTGCTGAAATTATGGCTAGCAAATGATCCAAGGACTGCTAATTTTCCACCTTCACTGATAAAAACATTGTTAAGTAAAATAGAATCAACTCAGCAAGAGTTGAGAAATATTATGGAGAAAATACTTGATAGGTGAATTCAATGGCTAACCGTACTAAGAACACTAACTAGTTAATTTTGAGGTGACGAAATGAAGGAATCACTGCAGGTTGGCACACCATTAAGAGCAATTTTAGCCGCTAAAAAAAATCTAACTATTTTCCTATCCGCATCTTTGATTGCGATAGTTGCGAAAGCCGGTATTCCCGTCATTGATGGGACAAACGTGGTTCAAACCACTATCAGCGCCGTCAATAACGTTCAGGCTGTTGCCAAGCAAATCCAGCAGTATCAGACGCAGTTGCAGCAGTATGAGAACATGCTACAGAATACTGTAGCACCTGCGGCATATATCTGGGATCAGGCTAATTCAACAATTAATAAGCTTCTGCAGGCTCAGGACACATTGAATTACTACAAGAACCAGGCGGGAAGCCTGGATTCATATCTTAGCCGTTATCAGGACGTAAACTACTACAAATCATCGCCCTGTTTTAACAGCAATATCAGCTGTACTGCAGATGAAATAAGTGCTCTTAACAACGCACAACAGAACAGCTCTGAAGCGCGTAAGAAAGCGAATGATGCTGTTTTTAAAGTTATAGACCAGCAACAGGGAACCTTACAGCAGGACGCTGATAACCTGGCTGACCTCCAGACTCAGGCCAGCGGAGCAACAGGACAGATGAAGGCTATTCAGGCGGCAAATCAACTTGCCAGCGCCCAGGCGAACCAGTTATTGCAAATCCGTTCATTGCTTGTTGCACAGCAAAACGCCGCTGCAACATTGGCACAAGTGCAAGCAGATAAAGAAGCCCAGCAAACAGTTGCTGATCAGAGAGCTTTATCTGGTGTTAACACCCCAAGTCCTAAAAAAAATTGGTAAAGGATTGCCGAATGTTAAATAAAATTTTTGTCCCTTTCATTATAACTAGCACATTGATTTTATGTTCTTGTGATAAAAACGATAAAGATTGTTTTTCACCAGATAAGAGAGGTGACGTCGTGAAATATGATGACTGTACTTTGCGCAGTCATAATACTCCCAGTCCCAAGAAAGAGTGGTAATTATGAAAATAATCAAACAATTGATATTTTTATCTCCAATGCTTCTTTTTTCTCTAAATGCCTATGCAAATCAGATAAATAGTAGCGGACTGCTTGATAACTTGTTAGATAAGTATCAACAAGTTGCTAGTACATGGACTACAGTGCTTGGTGATTATGCTAATTGGCTATTTTGGGGATTAGTTCTAATAAGTATGGTATGGACTTTTGGCATGATCGCTATGAAAGGCGGAGGATTTCAGGATTTGCTTGCAGAAGTGGTAAGGTTCTTCGCTATCAATGGTTTCTTCTTCTTTATTTTAAAAAATGGTCCGGCTATATCAAAATCCATAATTGACTCATTGAGAGAACTTGCTGGTAATGCTTTAGGTACAGGGAATGGAATCTCTCCATCAAGTATAGTAGACATGGCTTTTGTCATATTAACAAAGGTTAGTTCGGCTGCTTCTATCTGGTCCCCTATGATTTCCACTATTATGATTACTGTTGCAATAATAGTTTTAGTGGTAATGTCACTTATAGCAGTTAATATGCTGATAATGTTAGTATCTGCATGGGTGATGTGTTATGCAGGTATAATATTACTTGGGTTCGGCGGGTCAAAATTGACTTCCGATATAACTGTAAATTATCTGAGGACAGTATTGTCTGTTGGCATCCAGCTATTTGTGATGACATTAATTATTGGTATTGGGCAATCATTTATAGATCAGTATTTTTCTGTTATTAAAGATGATGTGCCGGACCTTAACAGCCTTATAGTTCTGCTTCTGGCGTCAATTGTTCTACTAGTGCTAACTAATAGATTACCACAGCTCTTATCAGGAATTGTTGGTGGTGCATCCTTACACGGGATGGGGGGATTTGGTGCAGGTATGATTGCCGGAGCTACTACTGCAATCAGTAGTGCTGGCTCGATAGCATTGAGTGCTACGGCTCAAGCCAGTGGAGGGGCTTCTGCATTAAAAGCTGCATTTGAATCTGCACAAGCGGCTATGGCTGAGGAATCCGGTTCCGGAAACGGGGCAGGAAGCAGTGGTGCTTCGGAAGACACTGGCAACGTTGATGCTTTCGGCTCTGGTGCAGGTGCTAGCCGTGATTCAGCAGCAGGCGGCGGCTCCAATGGTAGCACCAGTGGTGGCAGTAAAGGATTTGCTCAGTCATTTTCCAAAGCTGGTCGCATGGCTAGCCATATGGGGAGTAGTTTGATTAACGGAGCTATGGATTATCAAACGACTAACCAAAAAATCAATTCAACTCGTGCACGGCAGACTATTGGGGAAGAGGTCGCGGATCACATACGTAAACGATCATCTGCTCAAGCGGGTAACCGTGAACATACTGAGTTTGAAGGTGATAGCTTATCTGGCAGTAAAAACTCTTGAATTAAGCGCGCCAGTTAGCGCGGTAACGTTAACTGACGCTTCCACTAAGCACCTATATGGAGGTGGATAATGGTTGATTATAATAGCTTTGTTTTAGAAGGAATAAAAATTCTTTTTACCGATAAAGAAAATGAGTTTATGAAGAGAGGTTTTTTTAATGATCTTTATGACCCATTAATTAATATTCTGTGCATTGAAAATTATTATCACGCAACAGGTGTTTATGATCTTGATGATGCTAATGAGCAAGCCAGGTTATTAAAAGACGCCATTTCTAAGTATCGATTGACTCACTAAAAACAAGGCAGGGGAACTAAACGTTAATCTGCCTTATTTTAACACCCTTGTATTTATATGGGACTCATCAGATTGAAGACGGAAATGATTTCATCTCCATAATTTCAATTCCTTTATGTGTTATTTTGTAACATTCAGAATTTGATTTTCTAAGATACAAATATGAATCCCTTTTAGTATTACAATCTGTTGTGGCAAAGGCGTCAAGCAAAAGAAAGGAGCCTTGATGCTCTGGTATTATTGATATTGAAAATGAGCCAATAAATAACAATGCTGCAGCAATAGATAATAGATCTGAAACTTTTAGGTAGCTATTTAAAGCTATTAGAATTTTTTTAAACCATATTTTTAATACTAGTCTTATTTTATCAATATTTACCGTCTTGAGTTTAAAGAATATAAACATGTTTTTATTTATTTTGTTTCCATTCTTCACTTGCCAAGGAAATAGCATAAAGCCGTACGGCATACCTATAATCAAACCCATTGTTAGAATATAATTAATACCCTTCTGATGTCCAATGAAGTCTTTCAATATATAGCAGAGAGGCATTGCTATAATGGCTGCATAAAAAGCCTGATAAGCGGTTATACTTCTTAAATATGTGTGTATGAATATACAGAGGCCATAAATGAATAAACATAGAGAAATTGTTAAAGCAAATGCATAGCCATAGGATGAATAATTTAAATACTCAGATTCGATCTCGTAGTCCCAATTAAGTTTATGTTTTGAATACCATAAGCTAACTGAAAATATCAATACTGTTGAAATCCATTTTACTATGCTATTTTCAATGATTTTATCAACATGTGTTTTTTTGTTTTGATACGCGCAAATAAGGAATGTTATTGATAATAAAAGGCTAAGGATTAAAAACAACCTATTTTGGGTCAGTGATGGGAATTTCATTATTACTATGATTGCACCAACTAAATAAAGAGAAGATGCTATGTTGAATTTTAAATTTGGGAAATATCTTTTAATATTAATCATTTAATATCCTTCATTTCAATTTCAGTGCTAAATCCTCAGCTTTAGGATGATAATAACGCATTAACATTCTCGGGTCTTTATGTCCTGTGATTTTTGTCAGCTCGTGCATAGGGAAGATTTCAGCCAGGCGTGAAGTTGCTTCATGCCGGAGATCATGAAATCTCAAATCTCTGAGAAAGGTGTCATCACATTGGGAGTTAGCTTGTTCATACCTTTCTCTGGCCCGTTTTACTGCTCGATCAAAAGCACGCGTAATTGCATCGGCACGCATATCGAAAACCTTATCATCAGTTTGTTTAGAACATTCCTTTAGATGGGATAGTAGCGTGACAGCCTTCGTTGATAAGGGGACATCACGGGCATTCCCATTCTTAGTATCTGGCAAATGTGCAACTCGCTTCTCAAGGTCGATAAAGCGCCATCGTAGTTCTGCGATCTCGCTACGGCGCATGGCTGTCTCTAACGCCAGAAGAATGATTGCTGGTAATACTGCTGAATGTGTTGCAGCGATGATATGTTCTATCTCGGTGGCTATTTCTTTCCCTGGCGTAACACTGGTTTTCTCTGAAAGTACACGCTGCGTTTCCAGGCGCCTAGTTCTGGCGTTCTTGGGTTGGGGTTTGCGAATGGCTTCTACAGGGTTAAGCAGGCTTTCCATGCCCCATTCTTTACGCGAAACGTTGAATACGTGAGAAAGTAACGCCAAACGCCTTAAAACGGTTGCAGGAGCATAGATTTTCAACCATTCATCTCTGAGTTTGGCGACATCAGCGCTCCTGATGCTGGCCATATAGTTTTTCGCCAGCTGAGTACCTTTTAGTATCCGCACTAGGGAGTGATCTTGCACTGCTCCTTTTTTGCCGGGAACAATCTCTTTTTCATAGCGCGTTAGGGTTTCATACAGTGTTGTAGATTCCGCTTCGCTCCGGCTGAGCCAAACACCTCTCGCCATTTCTGACTCGATCATTTTGGCCCATGCCTCTGCTTCCACTTTGGTGTTAAAGGTTTTGGTTTGGGAGGGAAAACCACGTTTACGGATCTGAGCTTCCCATTGGTAGTTACCACGTTTGCGTATAGTCGCCATTTCAGCCTGATTCCTAACGAACTGTGGCGATATTGTGGCAAAAAATCCATTTAAATTCGATATGTATTGATTTTATTAGATCAATTTACGCATTCGTAATGCGAAGGTCGTAGGTTCGACTCCTATTATCGGCACCATTTAAATCAATAAGTTACACATCATTAGTACCTTCCTTATTTTTTGACTGGGACAAATTTGGGACCGATGGGTT
>Ga0129312_1001916_pt1 | contig 11152 bp, 10 predicted proteins | sample O827metagenome_FD_94434 | JGI IMG/M metagenome (GOLD analysis project Ga0129312, IMG submission 94434) | Orangutan group fecal microbial communities from Wisconsin, USA - O827 metagenome | ecosystem: Host-associated > Mammals > Digestive system > Large intestine > Fecal | place: USA: Wisconsin... | reverse complement strand
GTATCAGATCACATACCGGTCATTTCTCTCCACAACAATCTTAATCTCATTCTCACCAACATAGTAAGAATTCGCCCGGATGGTATCATGACTTTCTATGATGCAGTTTTCAATGTGCGTATTATCCCCAATATAAACATCATTCAGGATAATGGAATTCTTGATGTAACAGTTATTTCCAATGTACGTTTCTTTAAAGATCACGGAGTCTTCTACTGTTCCATTGATAATGGTTCCACTCGACACCAGACTGTTACGGACCTGTGCGCCCGGATTATATTTTGCAGGAGGAAGATCATCCACCTTGGAATAAATATCCGGATACTGTTTAAAGAAATAATCTCTTGTTTCAGGCTTCAGGAAATCCATATTGGTTTCGAAATAATCATCAACCGTAGCAATGTTTCTCCAGTAATCTGTAAGCTTGTATCCGTAGATTCTCTTCATATTCTTATAACGGATCAGAATATCCTTCACAAAATCATAACGGTCTTCCTCCGCACACTTCTCAATCATCTCAATCAGCTGACGTCTTCTGACCACATAGATTCCGCAGGAAATCGTATTGGACTTCGCTACAACCGGCTTCTCTTCGAATTCCTCGATCCGGCTTTCTTCATTCATCTTCACTGTACCGAAACGGTCTACATTCACATTAGCTGGCATGTCCTTGCAGACAACGGTAATGTCTGCTTTCTTAGCCACATGGTATTCCAGCACCTTGTTGTAATCCATCTTGTAAACACAGTCACCGGATGCAATTACTACATACGGCTCATGGCTGTTTTTAAGGAAGGACAGATTCTGTGCCATGGCATCTGCGGTTCCACGATACCAGAAATTGTTCTCTGCCGTAACAGAAGGAGTAAAGGTAAATAATCCTCCCTGCTTCCGTCCGAAGTTCCACCACTTGGAGGAAATGAGATGCTCATTCAGACTTCCCGCATTGTACTGGGTAAATACAGCAACCTTCTGGATATGGGAGTTGGTCATATTGCTCAGTGCAAAGTCGATGCTTCGATAACTGCCTGCAATAGGCATTGCGCATACGGCTCTCTTCGATGAGAGCTCTTTCATTCTGTAACTGTTTCCACCTGCTAAAATTATACCGATTGCTCTCACTTATTATCACCTTCCTTAATTAAAGTTTTACCGCTTGCAAGGAATTTCTCAGGGTAGTCGGAATCGTCTGTCTTACCAAAGATACAGGTGTTCTTTCCTACAGTGATACCGTTTGGAATCACACTCTTCTCACCGATGGTAACAATTCCGTTGTTGTAAATATGAGGATCGGTCTCATTCTCTGCCTCTTCACCAATGCCAAGTCTGACCTCATCACCCACAACAACATTCTCTGCAATGATCGCCTTGTTCAGCTCACAGTTCTCACCGATCACCGTATTATTCATAATGATGGAATCACGTACCACGGTATCCTTTCCAATGGTTACGCCACAGCCGATTACGGAGTTGTAAACCTTACCGCAGATGGTTGCACCTTCACCGATAATACTTCTCTCAACAAAACTGGTATCTGACAGGTACTGGGGCGGAAGAATTTCACTCTTTGTATAAATCTTCCAATATTCTTCATAAAGATTAAATTCGGGAACAATATCAATAAGCTCCATGTTTGCTTCCCAGTAAGAATGTAAGGTTCCAACATCCTTCCAGTATCCGTTAAACTCATATGCATATAACGGCTTTCCGTTGTCATGGCAGTAGGGAATAACATGTTTACCGAAATCAAGACCCGGCTGCTGTGCATTGGCAAGCAGAGCTTCCTTTAAGGTCTTCCAGTTGAATATGTAAATACCCATGGAGGCCAGATTGCTTCTGGGATGTTCGGGCTTCTCTTCAAAATCGGTAATTTTATGATCTTCATCGGTAATCATAATTCCGAAACGCTTAGCTTCTTCCATCGGAACAGGCATAACGGCGATGGTGACATCTGCCCCCTTCTCCTTATGGAAATCCAGCATCACCTCATAATCCATCTTATAGATATGATCTCCGGAAAGAATCAGAACATATTCCGGATTATAGCTCTCCATGTAATCAATGTTCTGATAAATCGCATTGGCTGTACCCGTATACCACTCGCTGTTCGTGATCTTCTCATACGGAGGAAGCACGGTCACACCACCGATATTTCTGTCCAGATCCCACGGAATACCAATGCCTATATGCGTATTCAACCGTAAAGGCTGATACTGTGTCAATACACCAACCGTATCGACACCGGAATTAATACAATTGCTGAGCGGGAAATCGATGATACGATACTTTCCGCCAAAAGAAACTGCAGGTTTGGCCACCTTCGATGTCAGTACACCCAGACGACTTCCCTGACCGCCTGCCAGTAACATGGCAATCATCTCTTTTTTAATCATGTCATCACCTCTTACCAGTAAATTTTAATGAAGCGCTTGAACCCAAACTGTCAAAGGAAAAATCATCCTTTTTGGAACGTTCAAATGAATTAGGAATATTATACCATATATCATTTTAAAAGTGAATATTTTTTACAAAGGGAATCCATGTTTTTCCTTTTTTTCTGTTATTTTTTTACAAAAAATACAGATGTATTTTATCCGGATATCTATTTTCAACAACATTGTGTGGATATACCGTTACCTTTTTCCACATTTTGTAAAAAACACCGTCCTGTCCTTGAACTCCCATCAGGGATTCAGTATAATTATAACTGTTCAGAAGTATGGACTTCTGAATAATTACACATATTATGATATGAGTGTCAAAATAAATTCTGCCACTCATTGATGTATCCGAATTGCTACATTGCTACGCAATTTCTGCACTCTTGTATAAAGGAAAGGATCTATTCTTATGTATCAGATTGATTTTTCAACTCCTGTCCATGTATATTTCATCGGAATCGGCGGCATCAGCATGAGCGGACTTGCTGAAATTCTCTTAGAAAAGCATTTTAAGGTCAGCGGTTCCGATGCCAGGCAGTCAGCCCTTACCGATATGTTGGCAGACAGGGGCGCACATATTTACCTTGGACAAAGGAAGGAAAACATTACCGCAGATATTGATGTTGTGGTATACACCAGTGCCATCCACCCCGATAACCCGGAATTCATCGCCATGCAGGAGCTTTCCATTCCATCACTTACACGGGCAGAGCTGTTAGGCGAAATCATGCGCAACTATGAGCTTCCGGTTGCCATCAGCGGCACCCATGGAAAGACTACAACCACTTCCATGGTTTCTGAAATCCTGCTGCAGGCAGATACCGATCCCACCCTCTCCATCGGCGGAATTCTAAAGAGCATCGGCGGCAACATCCGTGTAGGGCATTCTCCTTATTTTGTAACCGAAGCCTGTGAATATACCAACAGCTTTTTAAGCTTCTTCCCCAAAATCGCAATTATACTTAATATAGAAGAAGATCATCTCGACTTCTTCAAGGACATCCATGATATCCGTTCCTCCTTTCGTCGTTTTGCGGCGCTTCTCCCTGCTGACGGGACGCTGATTATCAACAGGACCATTCCTGATGTCGAAGAAATTTATGAAGACCTTCCCTGCCGCGTCATCACCTTTGGGGACAAAGACGCCGATTATTCTGTTTGCCGGATTCACTATGATGACAAGGGCTGCGCAGAATTCGAGCTGCAAAGCACCGGGAAGCCTCCCTGTACGTTTAAGCTCAGTGTGCCGGGTGAACACAATATTTACAATGCACTTGCAGCCATTGCACTCGCTGACCTGTTTGCGATTTCCCGTGATAAGACCGCCAAAGCTCTTGCCGGCTTCCACGGTACCGACCGCCGTTTTGAATACAAGGGTTGTCTCAATGGTTTTACTATAATTGATGATTATGCACATCATCCTTCAGAAATTACTGCAACTTTAACTGCGGCACAAAATTATCCTCACCAAAAGCTCTGGGTCGTTTTCCAGCCGCATACCTACACCCGCACAAAAGCATTCCTTAAGGACTTTGCCAAGGCTCTTGCCCTGGCAGACGAGGTCATCCTTGCGGATATTTATGCGGCACGTGAAACCGATACCCTTGGAATCAGCTCCGAAACCCTGAAGGAAGAAATTCTTCCACTCAATCCAAATTGCCATTATTTCGGAAGCTTTTCTGAAATTGAAAAATTTATTTTAGAAAACTGTGCACCGGGAGACCTGTTGATAACTATGGGCGCCGGAGACGTTGTAAACATTGGGGAAGAGCTTCTCTCCAGATAATTGTCCACATCATCCACATATTTTTATGAATAATTTCTTAAAAATATGTGGATATTTTTTTTGCAGTTTTTGTGATTTTTCTTAGCCATTCCAATTTATATCCACACCATCCACATTATCCACATTTTCCTCAAACCCTTGTAAATACTGGGCTTTGAGGAATTTTGGCTATTTTCATTTTAAAAGGCATGTGCTATAATTCATCTTGCTTATTTAGTTTGAATGAATGTTAAGGTTGGTGAATTTGATATGGCTCAGTTTAAGGTGTATCAGGAGAATTATTCTGATGTTACTGTGGTATCCAATATTTTTATTGATGAGTATATGAAAGAGGCGAACGATGCCCAGCTCAAGGTATATTTATACCTTCTCCGCACCATGAGCGCACACCTTCCGACAAGTGTGTCGGATATTGCGGATCAGTTTAACCACACCGAGAAGGATGTCCTGCGTGCGTTAAAGTACTGGGAGAAGAATCGTCTGCTGGCTCTGGAATATGACGATGCCAAGGTGCTTACAGCGATCCGTCTGCTTGATGTTACAAAGAAAGCCTCCGATGAGGCGGCTCCTCTTGCACCGGTCGTACCGCTTTCTGCCGCACGCAAAGAACCACAGCGCCCTGCACCGGTTGAATCCGAAGCAGAAGTGCAGGCTTCCAATCCGTATGAGAAACCGGCTTATACCCTTGACCAGATCCGGGAATTCAAGGAAAAGGAAGATACCTCCCAGCTTCTGTTCGTGGTAGAGCAGTACATTGGGAAGCCGCTGACGCCAACCGAAATGAAAACGATCCTGTTCTTTACGGACAGGCTGCATTTTTCCGAGGATCTGATTGATTATCTGATCCAGTACTGCGTAGAAAAGGGAAAGAAAGATTTCCGTTACATAGAAAAGGTAGCCATCAGCTGGGCAGAGGAAGGCATCTCAACTCCTAAGCAGGCTGCACGTGCTGCCAGGAAATATGACAAGACGGTCTATGATATTATGAAAGCCTTGGGCAAGTCCAGCAATCCGACCAGGGCTGAGGCCGATTATGTCATCAAGTGGACGAAGGATTTCAGCTTTACACAGGATATTATCTTAGAGGCCTGTGAGCGGACGGTCATGGCTACGGACAAGCACCGATTTGAATATGCCGACAGCATCCTGAACAACTGGCATAAGAACGAGGTTCATCACAAGGCCGACATCCTTAAGCTCGATGATGCCTACAGCCAGAGCCGCCAGACTTCCGCAAAGGCTGTAAGAAATACCACCGCTTCTTTCAACCAGATGATGCGAAGCACCTATGACTTTGATGCTCTGGAAAAGGAGATCATCAGCAACTAATTTTTGAGGGAGATTTTATCGTGGCACTCAGCAACGCACAATATCAGTCCATCATTCATGGATACGAAGTGACCCAGTTAAATAACCACCGTATTATGGAGGAACGTCTCCAGGAGGTCAATTCCCACGTAGACGGTTTTAAGGAATTATCGGCTTCCATTGCTTCCGTTTCTGTTTCACAGGGACGTAAGCTTTTAGAAGGGGATGATTCTGCACTTACAGACCTTCGTGATACGATCCGGCGTCTTTCCGGCATGAAACAGGAGCTTTTGGTAAATGCCGGCTATCCGGCGGATTACCTTGCTCCCGTTTATACCTGTACGGACTGTCAGGACACCGGTTATTTACCGAACCGCGAGAAGTGCCACTGCTTCAAGCAGGCAATTATCCGTCTGCTTTATGAGCAGTCCGGATTAGAGAAATCTCTGTCTACTGAGAATTTTGACCATTTATCTTATGACTACTATAAAGGGGAGGCATTGGAGTGTTTCCGCCGTACTGTAGCCATCAGTAAAAATTTTATAGAAACTTTTGATTCAGACTATCATAATCTGTTTTTTTATGGTACAGTAGGTACGGGCAAGTCTTTCCTATCCAGTTGTATTGCCCGCGAGTTACTGGAAAGTGAACATTCTGTGGTATATATGAGTGCCATTCATCTTTTCGAAATACTTTCCAAGAGTATGTTTGATTATAAGAATAAAGAAGATCTTGCTGCTTATCATAAGGAGCTCTTTGATTGCGATTTATTAATCATTGACGATCTTGGTACCGAATACCCTACCAATGTGATCTCTTCCGTGTTCTTTTCCTTATTAAACGGAAGAAACATGGCGCAGAAATCGACTATTATATCTACCAATCTTTCTTTTGAAGATGTGTCGAACCGTTACTCGGATCGTTCCTTTTCAAGGATTATGCAAAACTATATTGTATGTAAATTTACGGGGCCGGATATCCGGATTATTCAAAAAACTGCAAAGTAGAAAGTGAGGTACCTTCATGGCACAGCGTGAAGAAACGAGAAATCTTGAAACCATTCCCGTCGGTTCATTGGGAATCATTCCTTTGGAGGGATGCAAATCCCTTGGAGAAAAAGTGGATCATTATCTGGTAAAATGGCGTACCATCCGTGAAAGTGAGCACAAGGAAAGTCTTGCATTTGCAGGCTATCAGCGTGATTCCTATCTTCTGAAAGCGAAGGTTCCGCGTTTTGGTTCCGGAGAAGCCAAGGGAATTATTCTGGAGTCTGTCCGTGGTACCGATCTTTATCTTCTGGTTGATGTTGCAAACTACAGCCTGACCTATTCTCTGTGTGGCAGAGAGAATCATATGTCACCGGACGATCATTATCAGGATCTGAAGCGTATCATTGCAGCTGTTGGTGGAAAGGCCAGACGAATCACCGTTATCATGCCGTTCCTTTATGAAAGCAGACAGCATAAGCGTACCTCCCGCGAATCCTTGGACTGTGCCATCGCACTGCAGGAGCTTGTAAACATGGGTGTTGACAACATCATCACCTTTGATGCACATGATCCGCGTGTCCAGAATGCAATTCCTCTGCACGGTTTTGAAACAGTTCAGCCGACCTATCAGTTTATTAAGAGTCTTCTGAAGCATGTGAAGGATCTTAAGATTGATTCCGATCATATGATGGTAATCAGCCCCGATGAAGGCGGTATGGGACGTGCTATTTATATGGCAAATGTACTGGGGCTTGACATGGGTATGTTCTATAAGCGCAGGGACTATACCAGAATTGTTGACGGACGTAATCCGATCGTTGCGCATGAATTCCTTGGCTCTTCCGTAGAGGGTAAGGATATGATCGTCATCGACGATATGATTTCCTCCGGTGAAAGTGTTCTGGAAGTAGCTGCCGGATTAAAGGAGAGAAAAGCAGGCAAGATTTTCATCTGTGCTACCTTCGGATTGTTCACGAATGGATTGGAGCGTTTTGATAAGGCTTATGAAAATGGTCTGATCGATGGCGTAATCACTACTAATCTGATCTATCAGACTCCGGAATTACTGAGCAGGGAGTGGTATATTGATTGTGATATGAGTAAGTATATTGCATATCTGATCGATACCCTGAATCATGATACGTCCATCAGTGATCTGCTGAATCCGAATGAGCGTATTCAGAGTGTTGTGGCGAGATATAAGAATGGAGAGCTGAATTAGAGCCGGTTCGCTAAGAGAGACTGTTTGAAGCATATAAGTTAATGATAAATCCGGAAGGTCATCCTGGGAATCCTGTGGAACCTTCCGGTTTTTCTATCAATAACAGATCACGGCAATGGCTCTGTATGAAAGACGTACACAACCGCCTGCTAGAGAACATCCATGTTCTTGACAGGCTAACCCGTGCATCCTTGCACGGGTTTTGTTGTCTTCGATTGCCATGCCCTGTTATCTAAGAAAAACTCGGAAGAACCCAAAAGGCGTTCCCAGGATGACAGTTCCGGATTTCTGCCAAGAGGTACAAAAGCCTAAAAGTTCAATTCCAAATTCCGCTATCAGCCAGACGTTTTACACTTTGAATCACTGTATCATACGTTTCAGGAACAAATAACAATCCAACACTGATATTTTCATATCATGATGCAAATTCATAAATTATCCCCCATTCAATCATTTTTTTTGCTGTAGCTCCAGTTAATGCAGATGAAACATCTGATAATTGTCCCTTTGTAAATTTCTTCTTTCTTATATAAGTGATTAAAATATCAACAGTCTCTTCTATGGTCAATTCTGTATACTTTTCTGCCTGTCCGATGGCATCAAGCAACTGTAGCAGTTCAGCATTGTCCTCTGATACAGAAATAGATGATTTCCTCACTCTAACTTTTTGATTGCCAATCATAAGCATGCGTCCATTAGTGGATTCACGATTTGTAACAATCTCAATAACTGCCGGCATCTGCGTTGTTAAACCTAATTGATTTGCAAATGACAAACCCGTAATATATCCATATTTATTTGATTGATTTTCTACATATTTGCGTATAATAACCATAGAAGGATCCAAGTAACTCTTTCCAAGTAGTCCTCCGCGCTTTGGAATATAGTATATTCCATTATCATATCTTTCCAGAAAACCACTTGCTACAAGTCTTTTCACTGACTGCCGGATAGCATTTTCAGATAATCCCTCAATGAATAAGTCATTTAGAAAAATTGGTTCATTATATCCGTAGTTCTCCATTAAATAAGTTTTTAGCACGCTCTCACCTCCACTTCAAATGTACCATATTTATATTTTCATTATCAATATATATGTCTTTCTTATTATATCCAGATTTAAAGTAAATAGTCACTGTTAACAATCCTCTTAATATAAAACAGATTCAACTCCTATACCGCCCCCCAAATGTTTCACCTGCACAAAATAGTTCAAAAATCACTTCATATCTTGTATAAAGAAAAACAGAGCTAACATCGTTTTCGCAATGCTGCTCTGCAAAGTTGGGTATTCAAAGTTGTTGAGGGGCTGGTTTCGTGAGGGTACAACTTGAGGGGTTGTCGTGAGGGGCTTTCATGAGGGGCTGGTTTGAGGGTTCTTCGTGAGGGGCTAAACATTATAAACATAATAAAAAACAGGATTAATCAGTTATCAGCTGGTTAATCCTGTTTCTTTTTTGAAGTGCTATTGGCCCTTCTAGCCTTCTTCTCTTATGATATTTTTGCGGAAATATTTTATACAAAGGAGGCTATATGAATAGTATCACAGATTTGCTTGACCTTGAAGATGCCAACATTTCTATCAGCTCTATCGACATTGAAGGTCAAACAAAAACAATCTATCTTGAAACAGCTCCGGAAGCGCACTTCTGTCCCTGTTGTGGTTTGAGAATGCATTCCAGAGGAACCAAGAATAGAAAAATCAATCATCCAATACTTCAGGATAACTACAAACTTGTTTTAATCCTGAAGCAGCGTCGATGGCGTTGCACCAATCCTGATTGTCTTTACGACATCAGTGATTCATTCAAGTTTGTAAGCAAAAACAGAAGGACAACAAACGCAACAGATATGCTTATTGTTGATGCATATCGAAACCTGGCTGAATCGTCAGCATCTATAAGCAAAAGATTCCATGTGTCGGATACATATGCGCATGATGTATTTGACCGGTATGTAAAACTTGATCGACTTCCTCTTACAGATGCTATTTCTGTTGATGAAGTATTTCTGGATATGGACGACAACTGCAAGTATGCTTTAGTCATTCAGGATTTTCATACTGGAGAGCCCATTGATCTTTTACGAAGCAGACGAATGAATGTCACTGAACCATACTTTACATCACTTCCACCCGAGGAACGTAATTCTGTAAAGTATCTTATATCAGATATGTATAATCCATACATTTCTTATGTAGATAAGTACTTTCCAAATGCTGTTCCGGTTGTAGATTCTTTCCATGTGCTTCAATGGGTTACCCGCTCTATCGATAACTACATGCGACAGTTACTTAAGAAATACAAACAACGTGACAGGGAATTTCAAGAACAGTTAACTACTGACCCCATGCATCCTGTTCAGCTTCCCATCTCTGACGAGGTATATATCCTTCAGAAATATCGCTGGCTTATCCTGTCAAATCAGTCAAATATCCGCTATCACTCAGACCCTCGCATGGACCAGCACTTTCACGTTCTAATGAACACTTACGATTATGAGGATTGGCTTTTTCGCATTGATTCTAACCTTAAAGATTTCCGCAACCTTAAGGAACAGTACGTGTTATTCAACTCACGAAATGGCGGCAATCCGATTGCTGCACGTACTGAAATTGACGAATTAATAGTCGTCTACAAAAAATCATCATATGAAATGTTCAGAGATTTCGCCATCTTATTAGAAAAATATAAAGACCCTATCATCAACTCATTCATAATGGTTGAAAAGGTTGGTAATGGAAAGATATATGACAGCCGATTATCCAATGGTCCAATTGAATCAATCAACAGAAAAGTGAAAGATCTTAAGCGGTTAGGGCGAGGCTTTCGAAATTTTGAACATTTCAGAAATCGCTTCCTCTATGCCACACGGTCAGCTCCGGTTCTAAATGGAGTATCTGATTATAATCCTGTCACATATTTTGAAGAAGATGAATTTTAAGGAGGGTTCTATGAATAACTATTGCGCTTTTAGCAAAGATCATAAATGTATACTCTGGCTCGATTATGAAATTACAAGACAAGAATTAGAAGAATGCCACACGTTGTGCCACGGAAACTGGATTGAGATTGAACACAAGTACAAATATATCCAAGAGCTACGACATCTCCTGAATGAGCACGGAATCCCTTATCCGGAAGAATACGAAATAGACTAAATATTATTTAAGGATCTGGTGTTATACCAGACCCTATCTCATACCCTCAAGTTAGCCCCTCATGAAAGCCCCTCTTCTCAACCCCTCACGAAGAACCCTCAACAATTATGCTATTTTTATGCCAAACCCTCACGAAAAACCCTCAACAAGTTTGGCAAACCCTCAACAACTTTGATTATCCAGAAAAAGCCCCATAAATGGCTTTTGTTTACACCATTAATGAAGCTCTGTTTACTACTCAAACTC
>Ga0129312_1001908_pt1 | contig 11170 bp, 8 predicted proteins | sample O827metagenome_FD_94434 | JGI IMG/M metagenome (GOLD analysis project Ga0129312, IMG submission 94434) | Orangutan group fecal microbial communities from Wisconsin, USA - O827 metagenome | ecosystem: Host-associated > Mammals > Digestive system > Large intestine > Fecal | place: USA: Wisconsin... | reverse complement strand
CGCCTCACCTGTAGGAAGTGTTGTCGGAATCTTGTCATAACCGAAAAATCTTGCAACTTCCTCAGCAACATCTGCCATGCAGTGAATATCCTGACGGAAAGTAGGAGCTACAATCTCATTGGTTTTTTCATCGTACGCAAGTTCAACACGTCCAAGATATCCGATCATCTCTTCTTTTGTAAGAGAAGTACCAAGAAGCGCATTGATCCTCTCCGGTTCAAAAGCGCCTCTGGAAGGCTCTCTTGTCTCGCTGCATACATCAACCATTCCGCCTACAACTTCGCCGGCACCAAGCTCTTCCATAAGCTGGCAGGCTCTGTCAATAGCAGCCTGTGCATTATTTGGATCAAGACCTTTCTCAAATTTGCCAGATGCATCTGTACGAAGCCCGATCCTCTTTGAAGAAAGACGGATGCTTGTTCCATCAAAGCATGCAGCCTCAAAAAGAACTGTTTTTACCTCATCTGTGATCATGGAGTTTTCTCCACCCATGATACCGGCAATACCTACCGGCTTCTCGCCGTCACAGATCATAAGGACATTCTCATCCATAGTACGTTCCTGTCCGTCAAGAGTAACGAACTTTTCATCTTTACCTGCACGACGTACAACGATCTCCTGATTTGCAATGGTGTCCAGATCATAAGCATGCATTGGCTGGCCAAACTCTTCCATTACATAATTTGTGATGTCAACCAGATTGTTGATGGGGCGGATTCCGTTGGAAGCCAGACATCTCTGCATCCATTTTGGAGACGGACCGATCTTGACATTTTTTACAACCCTTGCACAGTAACGAGGGCAAAGTTCCGGATCCTCTACAGTAACCTTTACATAATCCGATGCCTTCTCAGCATTTCCCTTGGCTTCCACAACAGGTGGGCAGAATTTCTTGCGGAAAGTTGCTGCTGCCTCCCTTGCGATTCCAAGAACTCCATAACAGTCAACACGGTTGGATGTGATCTCATACTCAAATACCACATCATCAAGACCAAGTGCTTTGATGGCACTTTCACCTACTACTGCGTCCTCCGGAAAAATATAGATTCCATACTCCGGTGCCTCCGGATACATTTCTCTTGTACTTCCCAGCTCCTCAATAGAGCACATCATACCGCAGGATTCCACGCCACGAAGTTTGCCTTTTTTGATCTTGATTCCACCAGGAGTCATTTTTCCATCATGACCGCCGGCTACACGTCCGCCGTCCAGAACTACCGGAACTTTGTCTCCTTCTTTTACATTGGGAGCACCAGTAACGATCTGCACAGTCTCTGTTCCCACATTCACCTGGCAGATGATCAGTTTATCTGCATCCGGATGTTTCTCAATCTTTGCGATTTGTCCGATCACAATATTCTCAAGATCTGCATCAAGCTTTGTAAAACCTTCAACCTTTGTTCCGGTTAAAGTCATTGCATCTGTATATTCCTGTGCCGTTACATCCAGATCCGGCACATACATTTTAATCCAAGATAATGAAGTATTCATTTTACTTGTCCCTTCTTTTTTATTTTATGTTCGTCTCACACTGTTTTTAGAACTGTTTCAGGAAACGTGTATCATTCTCATACAGGAGACGCATATCATCAATCTCATATTTCAGAAGAGCGATACGCTCCAGACCTACGCCAAAAGCAAATCCTGAATACTCTTCCGGATCAATACCACACATACGAAGTACGTTAGGATGTACCATTCCACAGCCAAGAATCTCAATCCAGCCGGAACCCTTACAGAAACGGCATCCGGTTCCGCCACACTTGAAGCAGGATACATCAACCTCAGCGCTTGGCTCTGTAAACGGAAAGTGATGAGGACGGAATTTGGTCTTTGTTTCCGGTCCGAACAGCTCTTTGGCGAACTCCTGAAGAGTACCTTTAAGATCAGCAAATGTTACATTCTTATCAATAACAAGACCTTCAATCTGGTGGAAAGAAGGTGAATGTGTTGCGTCTACCTCATCAGAACGGAATACACGGCCAGGTGCGATCATACGGATAGGCAGTTTGCCTTTCTCCATTTCACGTGCCTGAACCGGTGATGTCTGAGAACGGAGAAGGATAGAATCATTGATAAAGAAAGTATCCTGCTCGTCTCTTGCCGGATGGTTCTCCGGAATGTTGAGTTTTGTAAAGTTATAATCCGCATACTCAACCTCAGGGCCTTCCACAACCTCATACCCCATACCGATAAAAATACGTTCAACCTCTTCCAGGGCAATACTGTTTGGATGACGATGACCAATCTTTGCTTTCTTTGCCGGAAGTGTTACATCAATAACCTCGGCCTTCATTTTCTCTTCACGGACTTTTTCCTCAAAATCCCTTTTGGAAGCTTCCAGAAGTTCCTCAATTTTGGCACGGGTCTCATTTACAAGCTGTCCGACTTTCGGACGTTCCTCCGGAGCTACATCTTTCATACCTTTTAAGATTGCAGTAAGCTCACCTTTTTTTCCAAGGTAGGCTACACGCACATCATTCAGTTTATCCAGGCCTTCGGATTCTTCGATCCGTTTTCTGGCATTTTCGGCCAGTTCCTGAAGTCTTTCTTTCATATCCATGGTTTTTTCTCCTTTTTTATATTTTAAGTAGTATATGGACAAAAAAAACCGTCCCTTCATAAAAGGGACGGATAATCCGCGGTACCACCCAGCTTCCCATCTCATATAATGGGCACTCTCGTCTGCTTAACGCGCAGAATACGTTATCTCCTACTGTTACTTCAAAGATACAGCTCCGGTGGGAAATTCAGGAAGTATCTGAACCCGGGGAAGCTTTCAGCCGGTGACTTCCCTTCTCTGTGAGAAAATAATTCCCTCTGTACACCTTCACAGCTTTTGTTCTGTCTTTTAATAATATGCCACAAGCTTTGTCTTCTGTCAAGATTCATTTTCTTTTTCCGGATGCTGACGTTCTTCTTTTTTGAACAGAAATGTCTTTACAGATTTCTGTGCCTCACGGAACTGCTTCTCAAAATATGCATTGATCTCTGCGCCATAAAGGATCAGATTCATGCATACATACAGCCACAGCATCAGCATGATCAAAGTTGTCAGGCTGCCGTACATATTTCCGAAATTAGGAAAAAACTCAAAGTACAGAGAAAATCCGTAAGAAAATATCATCCAGGCTGCCGCAATAAGGAATGCCCCCGGAACCTGACTTTTAAAAGTCGCTTTCCTGTTGGGAAGTACTTTATACAGCACCAGAAACACCAGAAAAAGCACAGCAAATACCAGCAGTGTTCTGGCTCCCATGACCCTGCCCATCAGTCTCCCAAGAATGGGAAGTGTCCTGTATGCAATCTCCTGTATCTTATTGCCAAGTACCAGAAGCAGCAGACTGACAATCACCGCAAGAACGAACAGAAACATATAAAACACGGAATAAATCCGGTTCATCAGCCAGTTTCTTGTCTCTTTTACATGGTAGATCGTATTCAGTCCATTGGTGATTGCCTGCATTCCCTTGCCGGACGCCCACAAAGCCATCAAAGCAGACAGAGGCACAATAGCAGTGCTTCTTTTATATACCTCCACCACAATGCTCAGAACAAATGTCTGAAGGTTTCCGGGCACAAATCCAATGATCGCATCACGGACTACATTATAGCTCAGAGGTGTGTAACGTATCAGTGTTGTAAGAAAAAGCACAAAAGGAATAAATGACATAATGAGAAAATATGCTGCCTGCGCTGCATAAGCACTTACGTGGTCCCCATTGGACCGGTGCACAAATCCAAGTATCAGCATGACCAGATTCTGCCGTTTTTTCTTTTCACTCATAGCCGCCCCCTGTGTTACAGTTTCTTTGCAGCACCATTCTCACGAAAAACGCTCCAGCTTTACATGGTCTCTGATCTCCTGAAATGATCTTACCGGAGGCTGTTCCTCCTTATGTTCACCGATCATCTTTTCCATCCAGACCATATGATACCACCGCTTGAATTTGTAACCGCATCTGTGGAATTCACCCACTCTCTTATATCCAAAATGTTTGTGAAACTTTACACTGTCATTATTAAGATATATATCCTCTTTTTCCGGCACTGCGATACACGCATTTAGATTCAGGACACCCATTTCTGCCAGTGCTCCTTCCAGAGCACGGTAAAGACTTCCTCCTGCGCCACAGCCTTTTCTGTCATGCCTTACATAAATGGAAGTCTCCACACACCAGTCATATGCTGCCCGGACATGAAATGCGGACGCATAGGCATAGCCCAGGATCTCTCCTGACTCTTCTGCCACAAAATAAGGATATCTCTTCCGAACATTTCTGATCCTGCCAGCAAACTCCTCCTTAGAAGGTGTTTCATACTCAAAAGTTATAGCCGTATTTTCCACATACCAGGCATATATCTGTGCAAGGATCTTCGCATCCTTTTCTTCTGCCACCCGTATCTTCATATCTGATCCCTGTTATTATTTCACATAAAACCGGTAAGTTGTTTCAGAGCAGTACTCTTCTCCCGCATCCAGGATCGGAGAATGAAAATTTTCTACATTTACCGCATTGGGTTCTACCTGTGTTTCCAGACAGAAGCCTTCTCTCTCATTATAAATGTGTCCGTTTTTGCCATGTTCATTCTGAATAAAGTTACCTGCATAAAACTGTACACAGGGACAATCTGAGGATACATCCATGGCAATTCCGGATTCCTCACAATATGCACTGGCAATGGGACGTACATTTCCCTTTGCATAGTTATCAGTTACATAATTATGGTCGTATCCACCTGTAAATTTCAACTGTTCATAATCCGCATTAATATCCTGGCCAATCCTTTTGCTCTTATTGAAGTCCATAGGTGTTCCTGCAACCGGTGTATATTCTCCTGTAGGAATAGCCTGATCATTCTTAACCGGTGTAAAGTATTCTGCATGAATACATACCTTCTGATCCAGGACCTTGCCATTTCCCTCTCCAGCCAGATTAAAGTAGGAATGATTAGTCATATTAGCCACTGTAGGCGCATCACTTCGTCCTCTGTATAGGATCTTCAGCTCATTGGCTTCAGTAAACTCATAACGTACAACCACTGTAAACTCTCCCGGAAATCCATTCTCCCCATCAGGACTGATACGTGTCAGATCAATACTGTTTCTGTCTCCGGAAACTGTCTCAGCTTTCCATAATTTCTTCTCAAATCCGTTAGGTCCGCTGTGAAGGTTATTATGGTTCTCATTCTCTGTAAGGACCACTTCTCTGCCATAGATGGAAAATCTGGAATTTTCAATGCGGTTTCCGCTCCTTCCGATAATGGCGCCAAAAAAACATCCATTGGTCTCATAGCCTTTTATATCATCATATCCAAGAACCACATCCCGGAGTTTTCCTTCTTTATCCGGAACACAGACCTTTACAAGGATCGCTCCAAAATCTGTTACTTCCACGTATGCTCCGGATTTATTCTCCAGGTGGTAGATTTTTACCTCTTCTCCTGTGGGAAGAGTGCCGAATTTTCTTTCTGTTACACTCATCTTTTTCTATCCTCCTGTTATAAAAAAAAGAGCCTGTAATCTGGCTCTTATTAATTTTCCCTTAATCCCGGGATGCCGTTCCCTTTCTTTTGACGCCTAGCAGATGCTAGGTGGGTATCCTCAACAGAGTCTTCTGCCTGCCACGACGTGAGGTCTGACATCCAACCTGCGATTTTGGATTCCCAAAATGTCAATGTAGGTTCAAAAAATAAAGGGGATTCGCACATTCCAGGATTCGGTTTATCTGTTTTTTATTATATTACAGGGTATGCAATTTTTCAACAGTATATTTACAATTCTTTACCCTTATTTGATTTTCAGAATTTCTCTTACTGCATCCGGCATATCTTTTGCATCTACCACTCTGTCATGAAGTACCGGAGCAGTACGGATTTCCTCAACAGCTTTCGGTACTGGCACACCGGAAATCTGTGAGAGTGCATCCACAAGGCCGAAGTCATCAAGGTTCTCATGTCCCTCTGAGATTGCATTCATAACGCTTCTTGTAAACTTGTACGGACTTGCTGTGGAGGCGATCACAGTTACACTCTGATCATCTGTATCCTGCACATATTTCTTATATACGCCGGCAGCAACTGCAGTATGTGTATCAATCACATAATTGCCTGTCTTATAGATTGTGCGGATCGCATCCTCGGTCTCTTTCTCACTGCAGTAATTGCCGTAAAAATCACCAAGCTGCGCCTTCATCTCATCTGTGATGGTATACTCGCCGCCTGCACTCAAAGAATTCATAAGCTCTGCACATTTCTCCGGATCCTCCCCTGTAAGACGGTAGATCAGTCTTTCCAGATTACTGGAGATCAGTATATCCATGGAAGGAGATGTGGTAAGAATAAAATCGCGCTTTCTGTCATAGGTTCCTGTCCGGAAGAAATCATAGAGAACACGGTTCTCATTGGATGCGCAGATCAGTTTGTGAATCGGAAGACCCATCTGCTTTGCATAAAATGCAGCCAGGATATTACCAAAGTTTCCGGTAGGAACTACCACATTGATCTCCTGGTCCTCTTTGATCTTTCCATTGCGAACCAGAGTCGCATATGCATAAACATAATATACGATCTGCGGAACAAGCCTTCCAATGTTGATGGAGTTTGCAGAAGAAAACTGGAAACCTGCCCCGTCAAGTTCCGCTGCCATTTCACGGTCATTGAACATTTTCTTGACTGCGGTCTGGGCATCATCAAAATTTCCGGTAATACCTACAACATAAGTATTGTTGCCCTTCTGAGTCACCATCTGCTTCTCCTGGATAGGGCTGACACCGTGTTTCGGATAAAATACAATGATTTTGGTTCCCGGTACATCCGCAAAACCGGCCATAGCTGCCTTGCCTGTATCTCCTGATGTTGCTGTAAGGATCACTATCTCATTCTTTACATTATTCTTCTTCGCAGCAGTTGTCATAAGATGCGGAAGAATGGAAAGTGCCATGTCCTTAAATGCTATGGTCGCTCCATGGAAGAGCTCCAGGAAATAAACTCCGTCTGCCTCATGAAGAGGTGCGATCTTTTCTGTATCAAACTTACTGTCGTACGCCTTGCTGATACATGCTTTCAGCTCCTCCTCTGTAAAATCTGTAAGGAAACGGCTCATAACCTCGTATGCGGTTTCCTGATAAGACATCTGTGCCAGCTTCTCCATTGGTACATCCAGCTTGGGAATCATATTCGGCACAAACAGACCTCCATCCTCGGAAAGTCCCTTCAGTATAGCCATAGATGCTGTAACTGCCTGCTCTTTTCCTCTGGTGCTTTTGTATAATACCTGCATTGGTGTTCCGCCTTTCTCATATAAAAATATTTCGTTTCTTTTTAACGTTATCACATTATAGCATGGAATTACAGAAAATTCCACTTTTTTAACAGAAACATGAATTTGTACGAAAAAAGAGCCACCGAAGTGACTCTCTTCGTTTATTCTTCCGCACTGTCCTTATATGTATAGAACTCGTGAACTCCATATTTAAACAGTTTTTTAAGATCTTTTTCAAACCACTTGACGTTATGAGCTTCTGCCGCTGATCTCTGAATAAAAAACAGTGCGCCTTCTGAATAATCAACACCTTTCAGTGCCTGCTTCACTGCTTCTTTTGTTTCTTCAGAAACCGTAACTTCATTGATTCTTCCATCATAGGTTGGGGAAAACTGAGGAACTCCATCTGAGTTATCCCACACAACTTCTGTTACTGTATCGGGAAATCCCTCTGTTTTTACACGGTTCATAATAACATTCGCCACAAGAACACGGCCCTTGACATCTTCACTTCCGGCTTCTGCTTCCACAATGCGCAGAAGTGTATCGTAATCCTCATCGGACATCAGCTTGGGATTCTCTGCCAGCATGATGGATTTTGCATCCAGCTCATCCACTTTACTTTCCATCGAAGAGCTTACATTAAGATCTGCTGTGCCTTCCTCCACTTTCCTGACTCTCTGCCCTACGATCACCTGCTCGCAGGAGGAACCAATTCTTGTAACTGTACTTCCTGAATATGGGGTATCCGATACTCCGGAAACTACCCCCGCAATTCCTGTAGGTACCACGATCCCCTCTGCACTCACTGCTCCATCAGATAAAGCTGTGCCGGAATCCGCTGCCGCATAAACCCTGCTGTCACTTCCATTCCCTGCCAGCCAGGATCCGGCTGGCAGCATTGCCGCCAGAACTGCACAAACAGTAAGTACCAGAAAACCGCGCAGGGAATCTCCTTTTGTTTTCTCTTTTTTCATAAATATCATTCCTTGCGTTTTATTAGCTTTAACTGCGGATTTATCCACAGTCAGCTTTTGTTACATTTTATTGTCTGTGTTTGCATTTTCTGTAACATTTCTGTAATGTATGAGAAAATTATATTTAATATTGTCCCATATGTCAAGTGTTTTTGTGTTTTTGCCACGCTTAATCCCGTTATAAGCAAAGATCTTCTGTTTTTGAATTATAATACACTTCCCCGGATACGGTCAATTTTTTTCGTCCGACGGAAAATGACCTGTATTTATCTCCTGCGCTAAAAAGCAAAAAAGAGACAGTCCAAAGCACACGATTCCTCCGGACCATCTCTTTTCCGCCATAGATTGCACAGGATTTTTATATTTTTATCGATTGTTAATAGCTGTTACCAGCGCATCAATGGAAGCACGGATAATATCCGAGTCAACACCGGCGCCCCATGCCAGAGTACCGTCAGGTTTACGAATTCCCACATAAGCGATAGCCTTGGAAGTTGAACTCTGCTCCAGTGCATGCTCCTGATAGGTCTCCAGTGTATATTTCAGCTCGTAAGCTTTTTTCAGTGCATTGCTGACTGCATCCAGACGTCCGTTTCCAACTGCTTCTGTAACAATGGTCTTTCCACGGAAAGTAGATGTAACCTGTGTTGTGATGCCGCCATCCTTCTGCTGGAAATGAACTTCATTGATACTGTAAGGCTCAACCACATTTTCAAATGTGGATTTAAAGAGACCAAAGATCTCATCCGGATGAAGCTCTTTATGCTTATGGTCAGAAACAGCTTTAGCTGCGTAGCCCATTGCCTCACGCATCTTAGGCGGCAGGTTCAGACCGAACTTTGTCTCCAAAATATAACCTACGCCACCCTTTCCGGACTGGCTGTTGATACGGATAACATCTGCATCGTAGTTTCTTCCAACATCTGTAGGATCAATTGGAAGATACGGAACAGTCCAGTGTGCAAGATCACCGGATTCTCTCCAGTGCATACCCTTTGCAATGGCATCCTGATGAGATCCTGAAAATGCAGCAAATACAAGAGCACCACTGTACGGGCTTCTCTCATAAACCTGCATACCTGTACATTTCTCATAAACTTCACAGATGTGTGGCATATCAGAAAAATCAAGTTCAGGATCAACGCCCTGAGAATACATATTCATACCCAGAGTAACAATATCCACATTACCGGTACGCTCACCGTTTCCAAAAAGCGTTCCTTCAATTCGGTCTGCTCCTGCCAGAAGTCCCATCTCTGAATCTGCCACGCCGCATCCGCGGTCATTGTGAGGATGGAGGGAAACCACAACGTTTTCACGGTATTTCAGGTTATCACACATATATTCTACCTGGCTTGCATATACATGAGGCATGGAATGTTCAACTGTAACAGGAAGATTGATGATCGCCTTGTTGTCTGCTGTCGGCTGCCATACATCCAGAACTGCATTGCACACTTCAAGTGCATATTCCGGCTCGGTTCCTGTAAAACTCTCCGGACTGTATTCAAACTGGAAGTTTCCCTCTGTCTCATCTGCCAGCTTTTTAAGAAGAGCAGCACCGTCCACAGCAATCTTTAAGATCTCTTCTTTTGATTTCTTAAATACCTGTTCTCTCTGAGATACAGATGTAGAATTATATACATGAACAATTGCTTTAGGAGCACCTTTTACAGCCTCAAAAGTTTTACGGATAATGTGCTCTCTTGCCTGCGTAAGTACCTGGATAGTTACATCTTTCGGAATCAGATTCTGCTCGATCAGAGTACGGAGAAACTCATACTCAGTCTCAGAAGCAGCAGGAAATCCGACTTCAATCTCTTTAAAACCGATTTTTACAAGAAGCTTGAAAAATTCAATCTTCTGTTCCAAACTCATCGGAATCACAAGAGCCTGGTTTCCGTCACGAAGGTCTACAGAGCACCAGATCGGAGCTTTCTCCACATATTCCTTCTCTGCCCATTTCATACATTTTACAGGCGGCATGTAATACTGACGTTTGTACTTAGATGGTGTCATCATTTGGTTTTCCTCCATTTTCCTGTTATTGTTTTCAATATTCTTTTGCAAAAAAAAAATCTTCCGACTCTGCATCAATATGCAAGAGACGAAAGACATCTGGTGTCCTACGCGGTACCACTCTTATTTCATGAATAAAATCCATACACTTAACAGATACGGAATGTTACACATCCTTATATCCTCTCCCGGTAACGGTGGACACCGTCTGTATCTACTCTTCCCCTGGGGGAATTTCGGACAGATGCTCAGAGGCGAGTTCCACAAATCCCATCCACTGTTTCTCACCGGCCAACAGTTCTCTGTGCTCCGTTTATTGTGTACTATTCCTCGTCATAGCATTTCTCTTATGCTGAAACTGGTATAAGGATATCACGTTTGAGCAGATTTGTCAATGAAAATCCTTATGAAATCTGTCGCATTGAAATCTGCCGCATTCAGCCTTCTCCGGAATTCTGATCAGTCCAAATTTGTAAAATATAGGATATATGTAAGAAACACCACGGATATCCCCCATTCCTTTTGGACGCATTATCAAGGGCCTGTTCTCAGCAAAATCCTGACCATTCTGCATTTTCACCACATTTTCAAATGCCAGACATACAGAACTCCATGCAAGGCTTTTGCTGTGTTCCCTTCTGTCGATCCACAGCTCCTTCGTAGGCTGACCATTTCGTCCTGTTTTTAACTTATAAGAAAAAGGCAGTCCTGAAACTGTGTAAAAAGGATATCCCTGGAATCCAATGATACAGTCCCAGAGATGTTTTTCATCAGGATGACGCAGCAAATCCCGGATAAGTTCATCCGGCAACATATCCCCACAGGAAAGTTCATCATTCTTCATTAACCTTTACCTCAAAAATAATCTTTTTCTGCCAATGTCCTGATTTTATCATTTACCGTCATAAAT
>Ga0129312_1001906_pt1 | contig 11188 bp, 5 predicted proteins | sample O827metagenome_FD_94434 | JGI IMG/M metagenome (GOLD analysis project Ga0129312, IMG submission 94434) | Orangutan group fecal microbial communities from Wisconsin, USA - O827 metagenome | ecosystem: Host-associated > Mammals > Digestive system > Large intestine > Fecal | place: USA: Wisconsin... | reverse complement strand
AATGTCGCCAAGACTGCTGTCGCAAGAGAGCTTGCATGCTTCATCTGGGGTATGATGACTGACAATATAGCGTAAGTTATCAAGGTGCACGCCACATTAGTGGCAATTCGCCGTTCGCTCTCATTTGAGCTCACGGGGTCTGTCAGCCGATTGCGCTCGCTTTATAGCTGTCTGTTCGGGCTTTGGAGGGCCCGCCCAGCCAGCGCGGCGCTCCCGAGACAGACCGGGTAATGCCAGAGAGGCATCACCAAATGGTACGTTATTTCTCCGAAGGTATCTTGTAAGCGCTTTGGCTTGTAAGATCAAGGTTCAGCTATCTACGAACAACCTATGATGGCACAGATTTATCTGTGATCCGCGCTTTTAGACGGTAGAGCTCACGGTGGACCATTGACCTGCGGGATCGATCCGCGTATATCAGAGTGGCCAATGCCGGGAACTGTATTTGCTAGAGCGCTTACAAGATACCTTCGGGTAGTGACTTTTCAAAAGCGGAATATTTTCTCTTGACAAAGGTCACTTCATATCAGATTGTCGAATGTAATCCAGTGACGTCTGTATAATGCTTTCTTTTCAATGTCTATGGTCCCATCATTTTTAGTGAAAAATTTATCCCGATTTTCCATGGCAGCGAGGACGAGATCTGCATTTCGTCCTGTGGCATTCTGGATATTCTTTATATATTTCTCCGCTGTAAGGTTTTCGCGATGGTAATCGCACATCTTAGATTCCAGGAACTTAACAGCGCCATTATCATAAGCAGTTTCCGCCGCATCATATTCTTCCTGTGCCTTCGTAACCGCCTTCTGGCATTCTTCCAAGTTCTTTCCTATATCGTCTGCGAATGTAGGCGCAACGCTGGTGCCGACAATACTGAAGCTGAGAGCCAGCGTTAAGACTCCGGCTGCAGCTTTCTTTAATTTTTTCATAATTCTCCCTCGCTATATTGCGTGATAACTTTCGTCTTTATTTTGAGACCTGTTACTTTGTTTTGACTTTTGAAATTCCACTCCAGTTACTGTAGTATTTCGTCTTCTTTACAGTTTTGTATGTACGGACACGGATTTCATAGGTCTTACGGCGTTTCAATGACGAAAGCTTCTTGGATTTCCTAGTTGTGGTCTTATATTTCCACTTTGATGCTCCTTTGACCCTGTAAGCGATCTGATATCCAGATACCCCTTTCACTTTCTTATAGGATACCGTTATAGATGTTTTCTTCTTCTTATAGGATCTTCCGCCTACTGTCTTTGGAAGGATGCTGTATGTGTATTTCTTTGTTCCGGTATACTTTCCTGTGCCTGTAATAATTACTGTATGTTTTCCTACCGTCGTATTTCCACCCGAGTAGGATACTTTAAATGTTACCGGCTTTCCGTTGTGCGTTACCTTGATATTCTGCTTTATAGCTTTTCCGGTATATGTTTTATTGGAGACACCCGATACTTTGATGCCGGATACCTTGCTGATATCATATACCGTGTACTTGTCCACATAAGATAAAGCAATATTGTAGTCTGCGACTGCTGCTGCATATTCCCTGCATGCTTTATCATATGCATCTTGTGCGGACTTTTCATTTTCTTCCGCATCGGAAAGAGCCTGTTTCTTCTCGTTAAGGATCTTCTCAGCGGCTGATACACTCTTTTCCAGCTCTGCAAGCTCTGGGAAGTTCTCTTCGTAAGTGGATGGATCCTCTTTTTTTACCTTCTTTGCCTGCTCATATTTCTCTTTTGCAGCTTCCAGATCCTTTGATGCTGTATCTACAGCAGTCTGTTTTTCTTTCACTGATTCTTCGGCTTTTGTCTTTCTTTCATTGGCTGTCTTTAGTGCAGAATCCGCTTGACTTAATGCTGCTTCTGCTGCATTAAGAGAACTTTCCTTGGAAGAAAGTTCATTTTCCGCAGAGGAAACTTTTTCTTTCTTTTCCTGTAGATTTGAATTTGCCTGGTCTTTTGCACTTTCCTTCTCTTTCAGAGTTTTTTCGGCCTCATTCTTAGCCGATTCCAATGCCTCACTTTCTGCTTTTCGGTCACTTGCTGCCTGTACGCTGGCGTCATAGTTTCTAGTGGCATTCTCATAAGCCATCTGCTTTGTTGTGACGTCTGCCTGTGCGATTTCAAGATCCGACTTTGTATTTGCGATCTCGGTTTTCCGTTCCTGCAGATTCGTGGAAGCTTTCTTATATGCTGTCTCGGCCTCATTTTTTTCAGATAGAGCCTCATTGTATCCTGTTTCTGCTGCTTCCTTAGCAGCCTTCGCCTGATCCAAAACCGTTTCTGCATTTTTCAGATTTTGTTCAATTTCCGGATTGGCCTTATTGAACGCAGTCAGTGCAGAGGATGCAGCCTCATAAGAAGATTTTGCTTCAGCATAAGTGCCTGCCTTATACTTCTCGTAAGCCTCTGTTGCAACTTTCAGCTCGTTTGTCTTTGTTTCAAGCTGGCTATTTGCATCAGCAAGGGTTTCTTTTGCAGAAGATGCAGCGTTCTTGGCTGCTTCTTGCTTTTTCTTTGCTTCTTCCAGTCTTGTTCTGGCAGCAGTGAGATATTCCGGCTCACTCTCTTCTAATGATTTCTTCGCAGATTCAGCATTAGCAGCAGCATCCTCATACTTCTTTGCATAAGATGTAAGTCCTGCAATAAACTCATCCGGTGTGCAGGTCGGGCCAAAAGTATCGTCCTGTGCGGAAAAGAACTGCTCGCCGGCCCCGCCATACCAGGATACTCCGGTTGTTTTATACACTTTATTGCGAAGAGTATTATAGTGCCCAAATAAACTATAATTTATCTTGTAGTTCGGATCTTCTTCTTTTTTTCGGTATTCTTCTTCCATTAACCATTTTTCATCATCATACCAGCCAAGATAGGGGTTCTCCCAACCTCCCATGAGGAGATTTTCTCCAATCTTTTTTTCCCTGTTGCGTATTCTATTCCCAGAATTTCATTTACCCGTGGATAAGTTATATGTTCACAGCCAGTTACAGTCTGCACTGCATTACAAATAGCAGAAAACATCATCAGGTTATAGTCCAGCCTTAATTCGTCAACGCCTTCTTTCAAACGATCTGCATTTCCGGTTTTGGATACTTCTGCGGCTTGCAAAAGAGCTTTCACGCTAAGCATCTCTTTTAGATTTTTTTTGAAGTATTCAATACTTCCGTCTTCTACGAACACGTTTTCTTCTGTAAGACGTTCATCAGATATTGTATCTGCAACTATTTGTTCATAGGATTTCTCTGTTGTCATGTTCTCTGACAGGAACCGAATTCCTGCTTCTTCATATTCTTTTCTGGCAGAATTCAGCGCATCCTCTGCCGCTTTCTTGTCCTGTTCATACTTTTTCTGAGCATCCTGGTATTCTTTTTCTGCATCCGATGCTTCCTTCTCTGCATCGGTTACCTCTTTGTTCTTCTGGGTCAGTTCATCTGCTGCAGCATTCACTGCGTCCTCTGCCTGGATCTTATCCTGCTCTGCCTTTTCGGATACCGCTTGTTTTTCTTTTAGCGTTGCTTCTGCTGTATCTAGTGCAGCCTTTGTATCTGACACCTTTTCTTTCAGTTTCAGTAGCTCGTTTGCAGAAGCCTTTATCTCATTATACTGCTCTGTTGCAGATTTTAAACTCTCTTCTGCTGTAGAAAGGCTGTCGCTTGCTGCTTTTAAAGCATCTTCTTTTGAATCAAGAACACGTTTTGCTTCTTCACGGGCAGCGAAAAGTGTCTTGTAGCTATCCGAATCCTCGTCTACTGCTTTCAGCTTTTCCTGAAGTGTGTTTACCTTTTCCTTTGCCTCGGCAAGTTCTTTTGCTGCATTTTCTTTAAATATATTTGCTGAATCTCTTTCAGCCTCTGCCTTTTTTAGATTGTCGGATGCTTTCGCTGCATCAGATACCGCCTTGTCATAAGCATCTTTGGCTTCTTCATATTCGTTTGATTTACTCTCTGCATCAGCTTTCGCTTTTTCTTCCTCTGCTTTGGCATTTTCTAAGGCCTCTTGTGCTCCCGGAAGCTGAACTTTTGCTTCTTGATAAGCCTTATTCGCCTTTTCTTTGTCTACTTCTGCATTCGACACTGCCTTATCTGCAGATTCTTTTTCAGTCTTTGCTTCAGTCAGTTCTTTCTCAGCTGCATTCAAGGCATCATTTTTACTTGAAACATTCGCAGCATTCTTTTCTACAACTGTTGCAAATGCATCAATAGACTCCTTCTGAGCTTTCGTTAGGTGATCCTCTGCAGATGCTGACTCTGTCTTCGCAGATTCGGTTTTATCTTTTGAATTGGTTATGGCCTTTTCTGCATCGTTTTTTACTTTTTCTGCAGTTTCCATTGCGTTTTTTGCACCGGACAATGCCTTTTTTGCTTCCTCTAAATTTGCGGGGGTAGCTGCCACAGCCTTTGAGGTGTTTTCTTCCCGGATACTTTTATGATCTGAATTTGCTGATTCGGAAACGACTTTATCTGCATCTGCAGCTGCCGGCATCACTGTTGTTGTCAATACTGCTGCACTAATGAGTGCACTGATCCCTGTTTTTAATCCCCTCTTCTTCATTATTCAATCCTTTCATTTTGTTGTTACAATTCTTGCTACAATCACGGGCAACTCTTTCGGCACAACATGTGCAGCCAAAGAAAATCAATAAATCTGTCAATTCCATAAACCAAAATCATTCTACCACATATAAGAGAGAAAAAGTCATTCATTTCAGTCTAGCGCTAGTTTAATTTTCTCCCCACCCGATTCGAATTTATTATTTCTGAAATATTTTCCGTTTACAGATTGTAATGATATTCACACTCATGTATAATTTCACATTGTACGGGTTATAATACACACCTGCTGCGAACAAAAACCTGCTAAGAGAAGTCAAGGATTTTTTCTCTTAGCAGGTTCCTAATTTTAGGTATAACAAAACTACTGACTACGTCAGTCACAGTTCCCATATTGAATACATTTTCTATGCGTAAACCTCCAATACTCGAGCGTAGTATATCCTTAAGAATTTATTTAGGGCTGCTATCTTAGCTGCTTTCTTTGCTTTTCCTTCAGATTCTTTCTTTAGCATAAAATCATATACTGCCGGATCATCTTCTGATCTTCCGTTTGCTTTTACGCATCGCATAACCTCATACCCGATTTTTCGCAATGTTGAAGATCCTCGTTTAGTTATGTGTCTGTTTGTTCCAATTAACTTCCCGGACTCATATGGAGGGGGATCTATACCAGCATATGCTACTAGAGACTTGCTGCTATGGTATTTGCGAACATCTCCGATTTCAGCCATTAACTTAACAGCGAGAACATCTCCAACACCACTCATAGCTCTAACAACAGGATATTCAGGAAGTGTCTTTGCTAATTCCTTCATGCGTGTTAAAATAGCAAACAAAGCACTGTTAATTTCGCGTAGTGCTTTTGTAGCTTCTAACAACAACATTTTGGTCGATGGTGCGTTAGAAGGCACAGTTGGGATACCTTCCTTCGCGAGTCTGTAGATTTGAACTGCTTTTGTCTCGCTGAACTGGTATCCCTTTTTCTTTGTCCATTTCTGATACCTCTCTACAAACTTCGACTCGCTGAATTTAATGATGTTATCGTAATGCCAATATTCTTCAACAAAATCACATAGCTTATCCTTACCTGAATACTCGCTCCAGCCGCTAAAGCAGCTCTTAAGTCCAGGCATAGTGTAATCAAGCAGATGTGTAAGATTTAGAAGCTGTTCAATTCTTGATTCCATATAGAATCTGTACTGTCTTCCCAGAAGTCTTAGTTCTGCGTATACATCCTTTTGAGGAGTGAATTCACGCAAATTAATCCATTTATCAACTCCATAGTTTGCAATAATCATGGAATCTCTCTTGTCTGTTTTGACCTTTCGAATATCCTGAGAACGATATACTTTCATCTCATAAGGATTGATTATCGTTACAAATAATCCCTGTTCCCTTAGAAATGTTGCTACTGGTAGATGATATATTCCGGTTGCCTCCATAACAACGCGTGTATCGTCATCCAGCCGCACTATCATACGTGCAAGCTCTGATAAATCGGATTCTGTATGTGCAATTTCAAATGGGCCAAATACAATTTCACCTAAATGGCGCATACCACACACAGTACTTTTCTCTTTAGAAACATCGATACCAACACTAAGCATAAGCATTTCCTCCTAAATAATATTAAGCAATTGTTCCACCTGCACTTATTGCCAATCATTTTTGCTCGTTACACGGATGCTTGATCCAACCTGCTTAATCGACGGTTTCCAATAAGGAGATGGTTGACAGTTTGTGTTACGGATGCGAAATCCAAAAAAGAGAACGCCAGACCAATTACTCTCCTTATAGTAAAAAAATAAGTGCAAGTTTCCAAGTATCTGGTTGATACTCTTTACTTACACTTTTATGGTACAAAAAAAGAGAGGAAAATATCACTATGGAAAAGAACGTTAGCAAGGCGCGGTTCATTGTGCCTTCCGTCGTCGGAATCTTCCTGTTCATGATTCCCATCAAGGTGGATGAAAGCTGGACCATTGCCGTCAAAATCATCGCAGACTGGATTTCTGCACTCGCTGAAAGCATCCTGCCCGGTCTCTGCCTGTTCATCCTGACCGTTTCGGCCGTACTGTGCCTGATGGCTTTCGCCAAACCGAAATTCATCATGGAAAATACGCTCCTAAAGGAAGCGTTCTGCTGCACGCCATTCTGGGCGGCCACTCGTGTGCTGGGATGCATTTTCTGCTGGCTGGCCTACTTTAATCTGGGAGATGAACAGGGGCGGGGATTTTCGAAATTCATCGGTGCCATCACCGGACCGGATCAGGGCGGAATGGCCCTCGGCCTCATCGTGGGATTGGTCATCATCTTCCTGATTGCCTCCTTCCTGCTTCCGCTGCTGCTGGATTTCGGTTTGCTGGAATTCGTGGGTGCCCTGCTGACGAAGTTCATGCGTCCCCTGTTTCAGGTTCCGGGCCGTGCGGCGGTAGACTGCATCACCTCCTGGATCGGTGACGGCACGCTGGGAGTTATGCTCACCTGCAATCAGTACGAGGGCGGTTACTACTCCACAAAAGAAGCATCCATCATTTCGACCTGCTTTTCCGCCGTATCCATCACCTTCTCCATGGTAGTGTTGGCTCAGGTGGATTTGACCCAGTATTTCGGCATCTACTACTTAATCATCTGCCTGATTGGAATCGTCTGCGCGGTAATCTGTCCGAGAATCTATCCGTTGCGAAAAAAGCCGAACGATTACCTGATCCCGGCCAAAGCCATGCCGGAAACGCTTCCGGAGGGTTTTACTTCTTCGAAAGAGTACGGCCTGCACCTGGCTATGCAGAGAGCCGCAGCCCACGAAGGTGTTGGTGAATTCTTCCGAAACGGCGCAAAGAACTGCCTGAACATGTGGTTCGGCGTCCTGCCAACCGTTATGTGCATCGGCACCGCAGCTCTTGTGGTGGCCAACTACACTCCGGTCTTCGACTGGCTGGGCATGCCGTTCCGTCCGCTTCTCAGCGCCCTACAGGTGCCGGATGTCGCTGCAGCGGCTTCCACCATGGTGGTCGGCTTCACCGATATGTTCACCCCATCGGTAATCATCGCCGGCACCAATGCGGTTCCAATGACTCGATTCATCGTTGCGGTGGTTTCCGTAACCCAGGTACTCTTCCTGGACGAAGTAGGCGGACTGATTCTCAGCTCCAAGCTGCCGATTAACCTGTTCGAGCTGTTCGTCATATTCCTGGAGCGAACCATTATCTCCTTGGCAATCGTCTGCCCGATTGCCCACCTGTTGTTCTGATTTCGAGCAACATTCTACAAGAACGCAAGAAACGCATCCGAATGAGCGTTGTTAATCGTTCCGTTCTGATGCGTTTTTCCTTTTTCACCGTCCGCATTTGTGGTACACTTTTATTGATATAAGACGAATATGTATAAATAACTTGAAAGGACGGTGCCGCTATGTTTCGCAAAATGCGTCGCTTCAAACAGCAGATTACCGATGAGGAATGCCGGAAAATTCTGGCAGAGGAAGGCCGAGGCGTGTTGTCCCTCTTTGGCGAGGACGGATATCCTTATGGTATCCCGATGAATTATTTTTATGATGAAGACGAAAACAAAATCTACTTCCACTGTGCGAAAGAAGGACACAAAATCGATGCCCTTCAAACTAACGGGAAAGTGTCCTTCTGCGTACTGGACAAAGGCACCTACTCGGAGGGGGACTGGGCCTGCACTCTGCACAGCGTTATCGTATTTGGCGAGATTCACCTTGTTTCCGATGAGAAGAAGGCCTTTGAAAAACTGTGCAGCCTGGGAATCAAGTACTATCCGACCCGGGAAGAAGGCATTGAAACTGCCAAGGCCAATGCCTCGCGCACACAGATTCTGGAGCTGGACATCCACCACATCACCGGCAAACGGGTTCATGAGAAATAAGGAGTAATACAAAACAGTGCCACCCTCAGAACGGGTGACACTGTTTTTTCAATTAAAGCCTTCCGGCTTTCTCCAATATCCGCCTCAAATACTGCCCGGTATAGGATTCCGGGCACATCGCCACTTCCTCCGGGGTGCCGGTAGCCACAATTGTTCCGCCCCCGTCACCGCCGTCCGGACCCAGGTCGATAATGTGATCCGCACATTTAATTACATCCAGATTGTGCTCGATTACCAGCACCGTGTTTCCGTCATCCACCAGACGATTCAGCACGTACATCAGCTTGTCCACATCCGCGAAATGAAGTCCCGTGGTCGGCTCATCCAGGATGTATAAAGTCCGACCGGTGCTCCGCTTGGAAAGCTCCGTGGCCAGCTTGATTCGCTGAGCCTCGCCGCCGGAAAGCTGTGTAGACGGCTGTCCCAGCTTCACGTATCCCAGACCCACTTCATCCAACGTCTTCAGATACCGCTCGATTCCCGCCTGGTTCGCAAAGAACGGCAGGGCTTCCGAAACGGACATCTCCAGCACCTGAGAAATATTCTTTCCTTTATATTTTACTTCCAAAGTCTCGTGGTTGTACCGGGCACCGCCGCACACCTCGCACGGCACGTACACATCCGGCAGGAAATGCATCTCCACTTTTGTGATGCCGTCTCCGCGGCAGGCTTCACATCGGCCGCCCTTCACGTTAAAGCTGAACCGGCCTTTGGAATATCCCCGAACCTTCGCTTCCGGCATCTGGGCAAAAAGATCTCGAATATGGTCGAACATTCCCGTATAAGTCGCCGGATTGGATCTCGGTGTCCGTCCGATTGGCGACTGGTCGATATCGATAACCTTATCAAAGTTCTCGATGCCCTGAATCTCCCGATATTTGCCCGGCGTCTCCTGCAGCCGATTGGTTACCGACGCAACCCCTTTGTAAATAATCTGGTTCACCAAGCTACTCTTGCCGGAACCGGATACACCGGTCACGCATACCAGCTTGCCCGCCGGAATCTCCACATCGATATTTTTCAGGTTGTTCTCCGCAGCTCCCAGCACTCGAAGGGACAGGCCGTTTCCTTCCCGCCGCTCCGCCGGAATCTCGATTTTCCGAACCCCGGACAGATACTGACCGGTGATGGATTCCTTACATGCCTTGATATCCTCCACCGTTCCCTGAGCCACCAGCTTTCCGCCGTAAATTCCGGCCCCTGGTCCGATATCCACGATGTGATCCGCCGCATACATGGTATCTTCGTCGTGCTCTACCACGATTAATGTGTTACCCATGTCCGTGAGATTTCGAAGGGCCTGCAAAAGCTTGTCGTTATCCTTCTGGTGAAGGCCGATGCTCGGCTCATCCAAAATATACAAAACGCCGACCAGACCGGATCCGATCTGAGTAGCCAACCGGATTCGCTGGGACTCTCCGCCGGAGAGGGTGCCCGCCGCCCGTGACAACGTCAGGTATCCCAGTCCCACCGTCTGCAAGAAAGAAAGCCGGTCCATAATCTCCTTGGTAATCAGCTTCGAGATGGCCTTCTCGCGCTCCGTCAATTCCAGTTTCCGGAAAAAATCAATCGCCTGAATCACGGACATGTCCGTCACTTCGATGATGTTTTTGCCCCCCACGGTCACCGCCAGAACCGTATCCTTCAGCTTCCGCCCGTGACAAGTCGGGCACTCCGCCTCCGTCATCATGGCCCCGATTTTCTCGCGGATGTAGTCGGACTTGGACTCACCGTAGCGGCGCTCCAGACTCGGAATGATGCCCTCAAAAGTATGATTCATATGGGAAACACGACCGCTCTTACTGGTGTAGGTGTACTTTAGCTTCCGAGTTCCCGTTCCGTAGATCAGTTCCTTCTTGAAATCCTCCGGCAGTTCCTTGTACGGCCGGGTGATGTCCGTATTGTGGTCAATGGCCAATTGCTGCAGCATCTGCCGATAGAACCCCATGGCGTCCATCGAGGCAAAAACATTTCCCATCGCGCCTTTTACCAGACTCTTGTTCTCATCCGTCACTAGAGATTCCGGTTTAATCCGCAGAGTAAAACCCAGTCCGGTGCAGGTCTCACAGGACCCGTACGGCGCATTAAACGAAAACATCCGCGGCTCCATCTCCTCGATGCCGATGCCGTGTTCCGGGCAGGCCAGCATCGTGCTGAAGGTCTCCTCATATTCCTTTCGGCTTCCATCCTCTTGGGTTTCGGCAAAAAGAACGTTCACCAGTCCTTCCCCTTCCCGAATGGCCAGCTCTACCGCCTCCGCAATGCGGCTCCGGTTGTCTTCTTTCACCACTATCCGGTCGATGGCAATTTCGATAGTATGCTTCTTGTTCTTCTCTAAAAGAATCTCTCCGTCATCCAGGCGGTGCATCTCACCGTCCACCCGAACTCGGGTGTAGCCGTCTCTCTGAATTCGTCCGAAGACCCCTTTATGCGCTCCCTTTCGTCCTCGAATTACCGTGGCCAGCACCGTCAGTCGGGTGCCGATTTCGTGTCCCGCAATCCGATCCACAATGCTGTCCACAGATTGGCTGGTGATCTCCCGGCCGCAAATCGGGCAGTGCGGAATTCCGATTCGCGCATAAAGCAATCTCAAATAATCGTAAATTTCGGTAACGGTTCCCACCGTAGAACGTGGGTTCTTGTTAGTGGTTTTCTGGTCAATGGAAATAGCCGGAGAAAGGCCCTCGATTACCTTCACATCCGGCTTTTTCATCAATCCCAAAAACTGTCTGGCATAAGCAGACAGGCTTT
>Ga0129312_1001902_pt1 | contig 11215 bp, 5 predicted proteins | sample O827metagenome_FD_94434 | JGI IMG/M metagenome (GOLD analysis project Ga0129312, IMG submission 94434) | Orangutan group fecal microbial communities from Wisconsin, USA - O827 metagenome | ecosystem: Host-associated > Mammals > Digestive system > Large intestine > Fecal | place: USA: Wisconsin... | reverse complement strand
TGGAGTCAAGCTTTTTGAGAAAGAGAACCGGAAGATCCATCTCACCGAATACGGGGAGCGCTTTCTCCCATATGTACAGAAAGCGCTGCTTGTGATGGATGAGGGAACAAATGAGTTGAAACGTATGAGCGGAACCGCGCCGCTTATGGTGCGTCTTGGGTACTTCCACTCCATCTCTTCCACCTTGATTCCGAAGATCATCGAGGAAATCTACCGGGATCCGGAGAACAAAAATATCCGATTCCAGTTTATGGAAGACACTTCTTTTGATATCTCCACCATGTTAAAGAGTGAAAAACTGGATCTCGCCTTTACGACCACGAGAAACGACTGGGCGGAATCCATCACTGTGATGAAACAGCCGCTGTACCTGGCAGTTCCGCTGGAACATCCGTTGGCAAAGCAGCCGTCTGTCACCTTTACAGACTTTATGAACGAGCCGCTGATCGTTCTCGACAAGGGAACAAGTCTCCGAACACAGTTTGACCAGGCCTTTAAGGAGCGGGGAGCGATCCCGAATATCGTCTTCGAGGTCCACGAATGCAACGCCGCGCTGCAGTATGTTGCCTTAAATTTCGGTGTCTCACTACTCCCAAGCATTCCCGCGATGAAGACAGAGCGCGTTGCCGCAATCCCGATTGCCGAGAGCGGCAGGGAATTCGTCCGCACCGTATACCTTACATGGAATAAAGACAGCAGTCTGCTTCCGGCGGCGCAAAAGGTGAGAAACCTGATCGTGGAGAAATTTGCGATCTCTACGATATAAAAAGAATGTGCCTTGGCACATTCTCGCGCCGAGCGCGGTCGCTTGCGACAATCTACATCTTCGCGCGAGTGCGCATCATTGGCACGTTAGTGCCTTTATTGTGTAATAGGGAATTCCTCGGAATTTCCTATTACACAATAAAAAGAACATGGCTCTCCCATTTTTTCCGGGAAAGCCGTGTTCTTTTTCACAAGGTGGGGTAAAAATATATTACAAATGATTACAGATATTTCGAAATTAATGTCTTGTACTCATCAACACCGATAAATTTCAGGTACTCGTTGAACTGCATAACCTTACCAGTGTATCCCTCGTCTGTTCCGTTCTCCTGGATGTACTGGAGGATGGACATGGTTGCCGCAACATTTGCGAACAGGCAGCTCATCGGGAATGTGATGATCTTGTAGCCTAATTTTCCGCAGTCAGCAGCTGTCATGCCGTCGTTGATTCCCTTGTTTGCGTAAAGTCCGAGATGGATCGGGCCGTTTACGCGGGACGGAAGCGCCTCTAACTCAGCTCTTGTCTTCGGAAGGATCTTTACCATGTCAGCGCCTGCTTCCATGTACGCGTTCGCACGCTCGATTGCCTCCTCAAATGGTGCGTCTGTTCTCGCGATGATCACAAGATCTTTGTCTTTTCTTGTATCAACGGCTGCGCGGATCTTGCCGACCATCTCATCTGTGCTGATCAGCTCCGGTGCCTTGATGAACGGGCAGTTCGGCGGCTGCTTCTGGTCTTCGATGAATAATCCGCCAACTCCTGTCTTTTCATATTCTTTGATGGTACGGATCACGTTCATTGCACTGCCGTATCCACCTTCCGCATCTGCCAGGATCGGGATATCCACAGCATCCGCCATCTTGCTTAAGATGCTGACGGTCTCGTTTAACGCGAGAAGTCCTGTGTCCGGCTGTCCGAGAACCGCACCGTGCATTCCGTAACCGGTCGTTCCTGCTACCTTAAATCCTGCTGCCTGGATGGCGCGGGCGCTCAGCGCGTCATATGCACATGGAGCAACGAGATAGTCATTTGTGGCGAGGAGTTCTCTGAGCTTTGTTGTCTGTCTTACCATAAACATATACCTTCTTTCTTTGTATTTTGCAGCCATTTTTCTGTATCTGCTGCATCTGATGTTTTTTTCTTTCATCACGGAACCGTGATGTCTGTCACTCTCCGTTTTGCCCTTTCAGATGTCCCTCATCTGAACTTGGCTTCAGTATAGACCCAGATCGCCTTTTCGTCCAATACCTGATTTCGATCGCGTTTATAGAGAATTTCTATTTATCCATAACATTCATGATTCTTCTATAATCCTGCCCCCAAATACACCTTTTCACATTCCGCCATTTTATTGCACCATTCAGTCTGGTTCTTCATATAAACAGTCTATCGATCCAATAGAACTCTGGTATTGGATTTTTATAAGAAAAGAAGATATGCTTAAGACAGATCAAACATCCCAGAAAGGAGCTTTCAACATGAAATTACCATCTTCCATCACATTATGCGAGGTCGGTCTCCGGGACGGACTTCAGAATGAAGCGACACTCCTGACGGTCCACGAGAAGGTCGCTCTTCTCCTCGGACTCATCGATGCCGGTTTTAAAGTCATCGAAGTAGGTTCTTTCATGCATCCGAAAGCTGTTCCGCAGATGGCAAACACGGATGACGTCTATAAGGCGATTGGAAAAGTTCCAGGCGGGGAACTCCGTGCCCTGATTCCGAATCTTCGCGGAATCACCCGCGCCATCGACTGCGGATGTAAAAAAGTAAAATTAAACGTGTCCGCCAGCCGCATGCACAACTTAAAGAACCTGAACATGACGCCGGAACAGAGCGTTGCGGGGTTTGCATCCTGCGTGGAAGCCGCAAAGGAAAACGGGATCGAGATCTCCGGTTCTATTTCTATGCCCTTCGCTTCCCCGTGGGAAGGAAAAACACCTGTCGATGATGTGGATGCGATCATTGAGGCGTATCTGAAGGTGGGGATCAGCGAGATCTCCCTCTCCGACACGTCCGGAATGGCTGTCCCAAACCAGGTCTATGACCTCTGTTCCCATGTGCGCTCCGCTTATCCGGAGTGTTCCTGGTGGCTTCACTTCCACAATACCCGCGGCATGGCGATGGCAAACATTCTCGCTGCCATGGAAGCCGGAATGACCCAGTTTGACAGTTCCTTCGGCGGACTCGGCGGCTGTCCTTTTGTTCCCGGCGCTGCCGGAAATATCTCCACAGAAGATGTTCTTCACATGTGCGAGGAATCCGGAATCGAGACAGGAATCGACATCACAAAAGTCATCGCCCTCTCAAAGGATCTCCGCTCGCTTCTCGGTCACGACATGGACAGCTACATTCTTCGCGCCGGCCGCTCCAGCGACCTGATTCGATCTAATCAGTAACGTATCTGTCAAATCTGCTGGCTTCAGATTTTCTCAGACACACATCAGCCGACACCTCCTGCAGCTGTGTATTTCTCCTGCGCTGCTGCAGGATTTCCAAATATCTGTTTGTCACATCCAATCCTCAATACCAGGCCGTTTACGCCGCAAAAAAGATCCTCGCAGCATACCCTTTGAAATACGCTGTGGGGATCTTTTTTATATAACTTTGCTCTTTACATAAACGTTTCGTTTTCTGTCAGCGGCAGATTCTCCCGGATACCGCCCGCTTAAGACTGCCCTGCGGCGCAGCAGGCTGTGATCGTCTCCGCCAGCTGTTCGATCTGATACGGCTTTGCGAGATGGGCGTTCATTCCCGCCGCGAGACACCTTTGGGCATCCTCCTCGAAAGCGTTGGCCGTCATGGCGATGATCGGGATCGTCTTTGCGTCCTCTCTCGGAAGAGCCCGGATCGCCTGTGTGGCTTCCAGTCCATCCATTACCGGCATCATCACATCCATGAGGATCGCGTCATAAAATCCCGGATCATTTGTCTCAAAGGACTCCAGCGCTTCCTTTCCATTCTTCACAACGATCACCATCGCCCCGGCATCCATCAACAGTGTCTTCGCGATCTCCGCATTCAGCTCATTGTCTTCCGCCAGCAAAAGTTTCATTCCATGAATGTCAGACTTCTCCACAGTCGGTTTCGCCGGGAGATCTTCCGGCGGCGGCGCGATCTCGAATGGAATCGTGATCACAAATTTCGAACCGACGCCAAGTTCGCTGGTCACTTCGATGCTTCCGTTCATCTGGGCGATCAGTTCTTTTACGATCGTCATACCCAGACCGGTACCCTGGTAGACGCTGCGGGCATCACTTTTCTCCTGGGCAAACGGATCGAAGATATGCTTCACAAATTCCGGACTCATCCCCACTCCTGTATCGGAGATCGTCCACCGGTATGTCCCGATTCCGTCATGTTCTTCCAGGGCTTCCACCATCGTTGTGATTTTTCCACCCTGTCGGTTATATTTGATACAGTTTCCGTAAACGTTCAAAAAGATCTGACGGAGATGGAGCGGGCTGCCATAGATATACGGATAGGGGATCTCCGCTTTTCCCCGCTCATATTCCCATTTTACCCCGGCTTCCACCGCACGTTCCATAATAATGCTCACAATATCCCGTGTCAGGCTTACCAGGCTGATCCATTCATGGGTCAGGATAAAATTTCCCTCCTCCAGCTTACTCATCTGCAGGACATCATTGATCAGGGACAGCAGATGTCCTGCTGCCACCTCCATCTTTTTATGATTTTCCTTTACCAACTCCAGATCATCAAAATGATCCTCGTCAATTTTAAGCAGACCAATAATTCCATTTAACGGTGTCCGGATATCATGGCTCATACGGCTTAAAAACTCCGTCTTTGCCCGGTTCGCCGTCTGCATCTCGTCAAAGGCTGCCTGGAGTCTGGCATGTTCCTGCTCATCCCTGGCATGCATCTTTGATGTATCCTGGAGAAGAATGATCGCGCGGATCTCCGAAACTTCAGAGAACGCGTGCGCGTCAAACACCACCATCTGGGTCATCAGGATCGTTTTCTGGATCCAGCGGACGCTGCCGTCTTCTTCATGGGTACAGTATTCCACGGTCACATGAGTCTCACCTGCCTGGTAGCGCTTCAAAAGTTTTTCCGAGTCATCCACCATCCGGTAACTTCCAAGAGTTTCCCGTGTGACCTTTGCCATATATCTGTGACAGAATTCTCCGTATGGGCACGGCAGAGGATAGGTTCCGAACAGGCTGCTTTCCTCCTTTTTCTTTCCATTCAGCACGATATATCTTTCCAGCATATCCTTTGTAAGATTTACCGTATAGACCGCGTCTGAAAGGTCCAGCAATGCGTCCACATAGCTGTCATTTTCAAGGATCGACTGCTTTAACTGTTCATAGTAGAGCGCCAGCTGTTCCTTCGCGTCCGCTCTTGCCCCGGAACTTCTCCGTATCATCTCATAGGCCAGTAAAAAATGGTGAAGTTTCCCGTCTTCATCCCAATCCACCGGTATCAGAGTCATTCGGTTATAGCAGTCCTGTTCGCTGGCATCATATTGAAATTCCCGGATATCTTTTTCCGTGCGTATATTCTCGCGAAGTTCCTTTAACTGCAGACTCTGACGGATCAGAGGCCGGTCATCTTCCCCTACCTTCTCCCTTGTGATTCGTTCCACCGCACTGGAATAGTAGCCATCCGATGCCAGAAAAGACCTTTCACTCGCGCGGATCATGCGGTAGGTATCCAGCTTCGCGTCACAGTAAAGACAATCCGAAAAATTGTTTCCATACCGGTTCAGGCGCTTTAAAAGTTCATAATTCAAGCGTTTTTCCGCTTCCGCCTCCATCCGTTTCACATGATTCTTATCGATATACATGTTCTTTTCCGCAAGATGGAACAATTCATGCATCGTGCAGTTTGGATGATCCTCCGCGAGCGCATAGCCAGCGGCAAAGCTCAACGGCATTCCAGGATATTTTTCCGACTCCCGCTCCATCTCACTCCGCACTTTTTCAAGGCAGAGGCGCATTTTTTCCTGATCCATTCCATGTGTCACGGACAAAAACATTCCACCGCCAAAACGACCCACAAACTGCTCTTCCGGCATGGACGCTCTCAGGCACAGCGCAAATCTCTTAATATATTTATCCCCGGCCTCATGTCCCATGCTGTTGTTGACACGGCGGAGATTGTTGAGATCAAAGCAGAGGATTCCCGTCTTTTTATCCACCGGACCGGTACCTTCCAGAACTTCCCCACACCGCAACGGATTCGGAAGCCCCGTAATATGGTCAAGATAAAGTTTCTGCTCTCTTTCTCGTTTTTCGGATGCAATGCGCCTCGACCGGACTGCCTCAAATCCGATTACAGCCAGCCCGATCGCAGCCGAAATCAAATTTTTCTTCTGTCTCTTTTCTTTCTCATCAGGCATTGGACCTGCCCCCCTGTTAAACCTCTTTTTTTACTCTGCAGCAGCGGGCAATCTCCGCCGCCACCTTCCGGATCTCCAGCGGTTTTGCCAGATGCGCGTTCATTCCCGCCGCAAGGCACTTCTCCGCGTCTTCATAAAAGGCATTTGCCGTCATGGCAATAATCGGAATCGTCCTTGCGTCAGGGCGCTCCAGTGACCGGATCGCCCTCGATGCCGCCAGTCCATCCATCACCGGCATCATCACATCCATAAGGATCGCGTCAAATGTCCCCGGTTCGCTGGTCCGGAACAGATCCAGTGCCTGCTTTCCATTTGTCACCAGCGTGACTTCCGCGCCTTTATCTGTCAAAAGGACTTCCGCGATCTCCGCGTTGAGGTCATTGTCCTCCGCCAGCAGCAAATGAAAACCTTTGATCTCCTCCTCCGGTAGCATCGCCGGCTCTGGAACTTCTTCCGGCTTCGGCGCGATCTCAAACGGGATGATCACCACGAACGTTGATCCAACGCCTTCTTTGCTTGTGATCTCGATTGTACCGCCCATCTGATCCAACAGGCTTTTTACGATCGCCATTCCAAGACCAGTCCCCTGGTAAGCGCTTCTCGCGTCATTTTTCTCCTGGGCAAATGGATCAAAAATATGTTTCAGGAATTCCTCGCTCATTCCAATTCCCGTATCGCTGATCGTCCAGCGGTATGTACACATTCCATCATGCCCTTCCAGTGTATCTACGATCGTTGTGATCTTTCCACCGGGATGGTTGTATTTAATGCAGTTTCCGTAAATGTTTAAAAAGATCTGGCGCAGATGCACCGGACTTCCGTATATATATGGATACGGGATCACAGATTTTTTCTTCTCATAGTCCCATTCTATCCCGGATTCCACCGCCCTGTTGACAATAATGCTCACGATATCCCTGGTCAGCTCGATCAGGCTGATGGGCTCATGAGTCAGGATGACTTTTCCGTCTTCCAGTTTACTCATCTGCAGCACATCGTTGATCAGCGACAGCAGGTGATTTGCCGCAACCGTCATCTTTTTATGATTCTCCATTAAAAGTTCCCGGTCATCAAAATGAGTTTCATTGATCTTTAAAAGACCGATGATCCCGTTTAATGGAGTCCGGATATCATGACTCATGCGGGAGAGGAAATTGCTCTTCGCCTCCTCCGCCCGGCGCGCTTCGATCGCAGTCTCCTCGAGACTTCTCTGATATGCCAGTTCTTTCGCCTTCTGCTCATCCACATTGCGGGCGGAGACGAGAATGTGCGTCACCTCACCGTCTCCATTGCGGCTCTTTACGATCAGCGTCACGAGATACCAGGAATTATTCTTTCCCATGAACTCTCTCGCGATAAAGCGTTTATCCTTCAGGCGGTCAGCCACTGTTGAAAAATCCAGAAATTCCCTTGCCTCCGCCTGATGGTCCGCGGCAATGATCTTTCTCAATATAAAATCCTCAAATTTTCTCGCTGGACCTGTGACACCCTGGAATTTCTGGGCTTTTCCGTACCCGGAAACTCCCGTATATGTCATTTTTTTCAGATCGATCAGCGTGAGATCTTGATAGACGGCCCCGAGAGCCTTGATGATCTCATACCGCTCCTCCGACGCCTTTAAAGAACGTTCTAAAGCCTGCTGCCTCTGCTCCCGTTCCGTGATGAACCGGCTTACATCGGAGATGATGCACTGGAAGATCGTCTCCCCGGAAACTGTCACGGTCACAGTTGTATCCGATACCCAGTGCCAGCCATCCTTGCCGAGCAAACGGTATATCTCGTCCTCGTATACCCGTTTTTTGTCATTATGACGAATTCGTTCCGCATACTTCCTGACGATCTCCCGGTCTTCCGGGCATACCATATTCATGAACTTGTTGTCAAATTTTGCGCGGACCTCTTCTTCCGTCCAGCCCAGGATATTTAAAAAGCGCTCACTGATATAGAGAAACGGAATTCCCTCTGTGAGACTGCACCGGATATATCCGCCCGGCAGGCTCTTAAACAGATAATTGGAAACCGCGTCCTTCGCCTCCAGCTCTTTCTGGCGCTGCATAAAGTCACTCATATCGGTACAGATACTCAAGATTGCAAGACGTCCATCTTCCGCCCGGATCACTTTTCCTTTATCAACGGTCCAGAACCAGGATCCATCTTTTCGCGGCATCCGGTAGGTCGTCTCATAGGTCATTCCCTCGTAACGCTGTCCCCCGAGATCTTTTTCCACCTGCGGCATATCATCGGGATGGATCGTATTGGAGACTTTTCTCCCGATTGCAGCCGCAAGTTCCTCTACACTGTCGTAGCCAAGCATCTCTGCCATCTCTTCATTCGCATAATACAATGGAAAATCTGGTTCACAGTATCCGCCGATCATGCCTGACTTTTTATCCTGATAGGCAAACTCTGAAGTCAGTGTATTTTTCTCTTCCTGTGACAAGTATTTATTCATACTGGCACCCCCTGTTCGGCGGGATCATTGATAGGCTTTCGCCGCGGAACCTGCCGCCGACATTTTCCGCAGATCTCCATATATTTTCAGCACATTTTACTCTTTCAGCAGCATCAGAACAGGCGCCAGTGTCTCTTTGATCTTTAATATATCGATCGGTTTTGCGATATGCCCGTCCATTCCCATATCGAACGCTTTCTTTCGGTCTTCCTCAAACGCATTGGCCGTCATTGCAACGATCGGAAGCTGTGCTTTCTTCTTGTCCTGAAGATGCCGGATCACCTGTGTCGCCTTATATCCATCCATATTCGGCATCTGGATATCCATCAAAACCAGATCATATGTACCGGCCGGTTCTTTTTCCAGTTTATCCACACAGAGAATTCCATCTTCCGCCCGGTCTACTGAGAATCCCATCTCCTTAAGAATCGCGATTGCGATCTCCGCATTCAAGTCGTTATCTTCTGCCAGAAGGATCCGTTTGCCGGAGAAATTGATTCCTTCCATTGCTTCCAACAGGGATCTCTTCTCGTAATACTCCGCAGCCGCGATCTTATGCGGGATCGTTACGGTAAATTTTGTTCCTTTGCCCAACTCACTCTCCGCTTCGATCGTACCGTCCATGAGATCGACCAGGCTCTTGACGATCGCCATGCCGAGACCTGAACCAGCTACTTTCGCAGCCGTCGTATTTCTCTCCCGAACGAAGGAATCAAACAGATGGGGCAGGAATTCCTTGCTCATGCCGATTCCTGTGTCCGCAACGATTGTCCGGATATTGATGTATCCTTCCCTGTCACAGGGCAGTTCCTGGGTATCGATCGTCACTTTTCCTCCCGGAGGCGTGTACTTTACCGCATTGCTGATAATATTCGTGAGTATCTCCTGCATTTTTGTACTGTCGCAGATGATATGCGGATGTTTTACCTTTACGGTATGTTCGATCGTCAGGTTCTTTCTCTTTGCTTCCATCTCGAAGACACTGCAGACGCCGCTTACAATGTCACCTGTCTTATTATAATTTTCATCCAGCTCCATCTTTCCGCTCTCGATGCGGGCCATATCAAGCACATTGTTGATGATCGAAAGGAGCAAATTTCCGGACTGCTCGATCATATCCTGATAATGGATCAGCTCCGGATCCGTGAGATGACTGCTCATCAGTTTTGAATAGCCCAGGATCGCGTTCATCGGTGTGCGGATATCGTGGGACATATTTAACAGGAATGTTGTCTTTGCCTCGTTGGCGCTTTCCGCCACCTGATAGGCGATCCGCAGACGTTCCTGCTCCAGCTCCTGTTGTTTCTGCCTGCTGACGATTCTGGTAACGTAGAGGATATTCGTAACTTTTCCGCTTTCATCCCGCTTTTTCTCGAGAAATCTCGCCTGGTGCCAGTTGCCGTCCATAGCGAAATACTCGATTCCGATGACATCTGATTCCCTCATCCGGTCCGCGACGGTGGAGAGATCAAAAAACCGCATGACCTCACTCTGATATTCTTTTACCACAAGAGTCCTGCAGATCTCGTCCATCTTTTTCTGCGCATCCCCTCCCTGTCCTGTAGGAAGGTGCACAGAATGTCCCCGGTTTGATATCTCCTCATAGAAATTCTGGACCAGATCGATACTGTAAATTGAAAAATATACTCTGCTCACAGCAGAAATAACTTCATGTTCCAGAAGCAGCTCATTTCTTGCCTGCTCTGCTTCCTCCAGCGCCCGGTGAAGTTTTTCGTTCGTCTCATGCTTTTCATCTGTGTTGATAAATACACCGTCAAAGGCAACCGGAGAACCATCTGCTCTTCTGGACAGTCGTCCCGCCGCCCGGAACCAGTGGTACACGCCGCCCTTATCACGTACCCGGTATTCCACATCGTACGTCTTTTTACTGGAAAAATCCCAGACCGTATTCCGATATTCACTTAACGTATACTCCCTGTCATCTGGATGCAGCCGCTCTGACCAGGAATCAAACCGATCCGGGAAATCATCCGCCGATGTAAATCCCAACATCCTCCGCATCGTATCAGACCACCGGCAGGAGACCATATCTCCCTTTTCGTTATACTCAAGTCTCCACGCGCCGGATCCCAGTGCCTCGTGGATATTCCGGAGCGCTGACACCTCTTTTTCCAGCGCGATTTCCGCTTTACTGCTTGGTGCATCCAGATTGTCCTGTGCTTTTAATGTATCTTTCACTGTCTCTGCATTTGGCATTCTTAATTTCCCCATGTCCGTCTAAATATTGTCAAATACTCCCATTTACCGCATAGATAACCATTCGCGTTCCGTTCTAAACTAATTGTATATATTTTACCATGCCAGAATTTAGACAGCAACTGCAAATTCCAGAAACCATATTCTCAATAATATCTGACCGCATACATTCTTGTCCTAATGTACCACCATATTCTCCGCAAAGATCCCATATCCTCTCGTCGGATCATTGATGAACACATGAGTCACCGCCCCGATGAGCTTTCCGTCCTGAATAATTGGAGAACCACTCATACCTTGAACAATGCCGCTTGTTAAATTTAAGAGTTCTTCATCCACGACCCGGAGAACCAGGCCTTTATTTTTCTGCACGCTGCCGTAATCCACTTTCTGAATTTCGATCTCATAGTCT
>Ga0129312_1001901_pt1 | contig 11220 bp, 10 predicted proteins | sample O827metagenome_FD_94434 | JGI IMG/M metagenome (GOLD analysis project Ga0129312, IMG submission 94434) | Orangutan group fecal microbial communities from Wisconsin, USA - O827 metagenome | ecosystem: Host-associated > Mammals > Digestive system > Large intestine > Fecal | place: USA: Wisconsin... | reverse complement strand
GTCGATCTCGTCGTGACCGGCGAGGGCAGAACCGACTGGCAGTCCTGCTTCGGTAAGGTCATGCAGGGTGTCGGTGACCGCAGTGCGAAGCACCAGGTACCGGTAGCGGCACTCTGCGGCGGACTCGGCCCGGATTATGAGAAGATCTATGCCCATGGCATCAGCTCGATCATGACGACCGTCGATGGCCCGATGCCACTGAAGGAGGCCCTGGACAACGCGTCTGAGCTCTACTATAAGGGCGCGATCCGCATGTTCCGCTTCCTCCAGACCGGCATGCAGATGAACAAGCACGAATAAACAAACAATGAACATAAATTCATAGTCCAAAAGACGAAATAGAGCGTTTATTCGGACGAGTGAGACCTGTTTTTACATCAGCGCAGATCGTTTTTAAGCGACGATCTGCGCTGATATTCGGTTCAGGGAAAGGTTATAAAATTAACGCAGAAGTCAGGATTTTAACGTTCTTTTCTTGACAGATAAGTTATGTATTTAACGCATGACATTCGTGAAATCCTGTATTAGGATGGAGCGTGTTGGGTTTGAAAAAAGAAAAATGATTCGATATCAGGGGAGGATACAAGATGCCAATTCATGTTTTAGAGGAAGCCAATCGTTGTCTGCAGTGTAAGAATCCACAGTGCAGGAAGGGCTGCCCGATCAATACCAACATTCCGGAGATGATTCGGCTTTTCAAGGAAAATGAACTGGAGACCGCGGCGGCGATGCTCTTTGCGAACAATCCGCTTTCCGTCGTATGTTCACTCGTATGTAATCATGGCAAGCAGTGCGAGGGCCACTGTGTTCGTGGCATCAAGGGCTCCCCGGTGCATATTTCTTCGATCGAAAACTATATTTCCGATTCCTGCTTCGAGCGTATCAAGGTGAAGATGGCGGAGCCGAACGGCATGAAGGCAGCGGTTATCGGTGCAGGTCCGGCCGGCATCACCATCGCGATCCTGCTCGCAAGCAAGGGCTATAAGATCACCGTCTTCGAGAGCCGTGATAAGATCGGCGGCATCATGCGCTACGGTATCCCGGAGTTCCGCCTGCCGCACAGTATCCTCGACCGCTACTACACGAAGATGCGTGAGATGGGGATCCTCTTCCGTCCGAACTTTACCATCGGCGGAAACATCACTCTCGAGGATCTTTTCCGCGATGGCTATCGCTCCATTTTCATCGGCACCGGTGCATGGCGTCCGCGCCGTATGCTGATTCCGGGCGAGACCTTCGGCAATGTGCATTACGCGATCAATTATCTTAATAATCCGGAGTCCGTCGACCTCGGCCAGTCCGTGGCGATCTTCGGTTCCGGCAACTCGGCGATGGATGTCGCACGTACCGCGATCCGTCAGGGCGTAAAGAACGTAACGGTATATGAGCGTCGTGATAAGGTAACCGCTTCCCCGGATGAGTTCGAATTTGCGAAGCTCGACGGTGTGCAGTTCGAGTTCCACGAGACCGCTATCGCCATCAAGGATGATGGTGTGATGCTCTCCGAGACGGAGGTGCAGGAGGATGGCAAGGTCGTGACGAAGCCAGGAACGGAGCACTTCGTTCCGTGCGATTCCGTCGTGATCGCCGTTTCGCAGGTGCCGAAGCACCGTCTCGTCGAGCACAACTCCGGCCTCAAGCTGAACGAGCGTGGTACCCTCGCGACCGATGCAGAGGGTGAAACCACCATACCGGGCGTCTTCGCCTCCGGCGACGTCGTAACCGGTGCGAAAACCGTCGTCGACGCCGTTCACGTATCGAAGATGATCGCAGAAGAAATGGACCAGTACATGCAGGCGCACAAGGACGATGTGAACGCCTGACACTGCGAAATCATAAGTCACAAAATAATGGGGTCTGACCCCATTATTTTTTTCCTTAAATTCACTCGAGGTGATAGTAGCGGATCTTCCGCCAGAGGGTGGTGGTGCTGATGCCGAGCTCCTGTGCGGTGAGCTTGCGGTTGCCGTTATTCTTGCGAAGGCAGGCTACGATGAGATCACGATAGATGTCGTTGCTCTCTGGGATGTGCGGAAGGAGCGCAGATGGGGCGGTCGTTTCCGAGTGTAGGGCAGCTGCTCCTGTGTTCGGCCGTGAGGACGGCATGCTGTCCACTTCGGAAAGCGTTGCACGATTCATGATATGAAGAAGCGCTGGTGATTCCTGCGCGGTCGAGCCCTCCATCGAGGCAGAATTTTCTGTAACGTAGATCGCCGAATCCTGTTCATAAAGCTCAGCGAGCAGTGACTGCACATAGCCGGTATGGATCACGACATCCGGAGCCGTCAGCACGAGACGCTCACAGAAGGCGCTCAGCTGCATGATGTTGCTGTCCCACGGGTAGTGAATGATGGTCGCCCGGGCATGTGGTGTGAGCGTATGATGCATCTCATACTCCCGGTTGTAGTCATTGAAATAAAAATCCAGCATATTCTCGACATCGTGCGGGCGCTTCTTCAGCTTCGACACGCGCAGGCGGAGCGCACGGAAGGTGAAGAGGAGGTCCGAGCGGAAGAGAAACTGGTTTCGGAGCTCAGTGAGGTTTTTCGAGGTCGTACCGATGATGCGGACATCGATATAGCGGTACTGTGCGAAATTCGTCTGGCTGGCGACGCGCTTCGTACGGATGACGCGGGCGAGCTGTGACTGCATCGGGAGCGTCAGCTTATCGATGCCCTGGATCATCAGTGTGCCATGGTTACAGTCCATGAGGGCACCCTCCCGGCCCATGCGTGGATCGCCGAACAGGATACGATTCTGATCCTCGTTGGTCAGACCGGACAGCGAGATCACCGCATAGGACTTCCCCTTCCGGTCACTTCCGTTATGGATCGCCTGCCCGATCATCTCGAGTTCCGGACCGGCGGAGGCCTCGATCAGCACCGGACTGGAGGAACGGGCATAGAGCTTCGCCTTCTCCAGCTCCGGCTTCAGATCGACGAAGAGATGCTCGAGCATCTCAAAGGTAGCCACGGCAGGATCGCCGTGCAGCAGGACGATGTCACTCGGCTTAAAATTCATAAAGTTCAGATCCCTTTCTCCCTGTGTTTAGCTCTGATCGTTCAAGTATTTCATATTCTCTGTGAAAAGCCAATTAGCATATATCCATAGTGTAATACGAACATTTCAAATTGCAATACTTTTGAAATGCCAGATTGAGAATAAAATAACGTAATGAAATGGTTGTGCAGGATGCACAGAATTTCCTGATTTTTTGTGCACTATTCAGGCGATTCTCGGACGTATTTCCTTTATAGTGACGACAACAGATGTGAAAATGACAACAAAGGAGAGAAACATGAACTCTTTCAACTTTGAAGATAAGATCAGATTTACAAAGGCTGTCTTCTATAACTTCCGTCCGATTCAGCTTCCGAAGCCATTTCAGGATGGCACCGGTGGATTCGGTCAGTTTATCCCGGAGCAGGGCTATATCGAGCTTTCGGATGATACCGGAATGACTGCACACTATACGGTATCCAGATCCTTTATCAAGGACATGCTTCCGCAGATTCTGAACGGAGAGACGAAGAGCTACAACGAGTGGCGCGAGAGCCTCTACTGGAAGTCCAGAAATTCCGGCTTCCAGTCGGCAGCCGCGGTCAATGTCGGTACCGTCGATCTTCTGATGCTGGATATCCTGGCACAGAGAGCCGGTAAGCCGATTCACCGTTTCCTCGGTGCCGAGAAGGACTGGGCAGCTGCTTATAAGGGCGGCGGATCACTTCTTCTTTCCGATGAGGAGCTCGTAGAGGATATGTGCCGCTATGTATCGGAGGGCTTCACGACCGTCAAGTTTAAGATCGGCAGCGATCAGGGCCAGAACATGGAGCGTGATCTTCGTCGTATTGAGAAGGTACGCGCCGCGGTCGGCGACGAGATCGGTGTCGCGGTCGATGCCAATCAGCGCTGGACCGTCGAAGAGGCCGTGAAGTTTGCGAAGATGGCGGAGCCATACAACATCGCATGGTTCGAGGAGCCGATTCACTCGGCAGACTTCAACGGTATCCAGAAGATGAAGGAGATGGGTGTTCAGCAGAAGATTTCCGCCGGTGAGTCCATGCGTATCTCCTACATGTACGAGATGTACCTCGAGAAGGGCGTCGACATCGTACAGCCATCGCTCGGAAGAATGACCCGTATCGATGATCTGCTGAAGATCCGTGACATGGCACGCGCCGCCGGTAAGGAGTTCCAGTCCGGTGGAAGAACCGCGTACAACGCTTCCTTCGGATGTCTCTATGGTGAGAATGAGCGTATCGAGTTCCATGCACCGATTTCTGAGCCGGTACACGAGCTGATGCTGAACATTCCGGAGATCCGTGACGGCAAGTGCTTCGTACGCACCGATATCCCAGGCATCCCGGTTCGCATGAATCTCGAGAAGATCGAAGCGATGGATGCACTGGAGTCGAGAACCATCTATCTTGCACCGAAGGCCTGATCGAGGATCAAAAAACGAAATATAGGATGGACGCATCCGGAAGCCTCCTGTAAAATCAGCGAGGTATGTGATGAGGGATCGAATCATCTGTGTTTGCAAGGACCTGAGTCCTGAAAATAAGGAGGAAAACATGAAAAAGAGACTTTTTGCGATTGCACTGGCGGCTACGATGGCCATCGCGACCGGCTGCGGATCCAGCAGCACGACCAGCACCACAGCTGCGCCGGCTACAGAGACGAAGGCAGCGGAGACAACGAAGGCTGCAGAAGCAGGCGCTTCTACAGAGACGGCAGCTGCTCCGGCAGCAAGCATCGCGGATGTAGAGACCGCTGCACAGGCAGACATCGATGCGGCAGCTGCAGAGAACTACGGTTTCCCGAAGGGGACCATCACCTGGGTCGTTCCGGGTAAGGCAGGCGGCGGATCTGACCTTGCAACGCGTTACCTCTCTGAGGCGATGACGAAGGATCTCGGCATCACCAATACCGTAACGAACTTCGATTCCAACACCGTCGGTCACCAGAACGTGGCAAACGCAAAGCCAGATGGATCCACCATCATGCTGGCTACCGGTGCCCTGAACATCCAGTGGATCACCGGCAACGCAGAGGTGAATCCGAAGACCGATCTCACCCTGATCGCAGCGCTCGATGACAACGGCTTCTCCGCACTCTGTGCGCCGGTCAATGCACCATTCAACACCTTCGATGAGATGATCGAGTATGCGAAGCAGAATCCTGGTAAGCTGAATGCCGGTATGCCATCTTCTGGTAACAATACCTTCCAGTTCGGTAAGCTTCAGCAGGCAGAGGATATTCAGTTAAATGCGGTAGAGGCTTCCTCTGAGTCGGATCGTCTCACGAACCTTGCGGGCGGCTTCATTGACCTCGGCTTCGTCGGTATCGGTAACGCACAGGAGTACGAGAAGGCCGGCAAGCTGAAGGTGCTCGGAACCATGGCAGGTGATGGTCTCACCATCGCAGACTATGATGCTTCACTCGGTGATCAGTATAAGACCTTACAGGAGCAGGGCCATCAGGACCTTTACTGGAACGTAAAGCACTATGTATACGGTCCGGCAGGTATGGATGAGGCACAGGTTCAGAAGATCAATGCTGCCATGTCCGTACTTGAGAGTGACGCTGACTGCAACGCAGGTCTTCGCTCCATCGGTCATATCCCTGAGTGGCACAATGTAGAGGATTCCATCGCGATCCGTGACGCAGAGTATGCGGCAGAGGTAGCGGTCGGTGAGTTCCTCGGCAAGAAGGTCAACGATTAATGACTTCATAATGAAACTTTTCCATCCGGTCCGAGCACGTCTTCAGGATCCGGTGCTGTGAAAGAAACATCCAGCCGGGGCAGAGCATCGCTTCGGCTGAATCGCTCAAAGAATATAAAGGGGTTATCATGAAATGTAAGAGAAATACGATCACCGGTATCGTGGGCATCATCGCGGTGATCCTCTGCTTTATCCTCATGCAGTCCATGCGACAGATACCGAATCTGATCGAGCCGGGACCTAGATTGATGCCGACCGTCGGTCTCATCCTGATCCTTGTGAGTTCCATCATGCTTCTCATCAATGGTCTCCGGGATAAAAAAGAAGAAAAGCCGTACTTCCCGGAGGGCGGTGTGAAAAAGCTGGTCTTCGCCTATGCACTGCTGTGTGTCTATGGCATCCTGCTGACACTGTTCGGATTTCTCAGTACCACTCCGTTCGCTATGTTTGCCTTCGTTAACATGCTGAAGGAGGATGAGAAGGTCACCTGGTGGCAGGCTGCGCTGATCAGTATCGTGGTCACGGCGTTTTTGTATGGTATGTTTGTCATCGGTTTCCAGATCAAGCTTCCATCCGGAATTCTATTTAACTAAGGAGGAGAAGAGCGTATGTCATTTTATCTTGCTGGGCTTGCAACCTGTCTACAGCCACTGAATCTGCTCCTGATTGCAGCTGTCGTCATCGTCGGTATCATCTTCGGTGCGATTCCGGGTCTCAGTGCGACCCTCGGTATCTCCCTGCTTCTTCCGGTGACCTTCGGTCTTTCGACCACCACCTCCTTCATCGTGCTGCTCGCGATGTGGATCGGTGGTGTATCTGGAACCTTCATTTCTGCGGTCCTCATCGGTATTCCGGGCTCCAGCTCGTCGATTGCCACCTGCTTCGACGGCTACCCGATGACCCTGAAGGGAAAGGCGTCCCGCGCGCTGGCCATCGGTATGACGGCCTCCTTCATTGGCACCGTCGCATCGGTGCTCATCGCGACCGTCGTGGCACCGCTGATTGCAGATCTCGCGCTGATGCTCGGACCGTGTGAGTACTTCTCCCTCTGCTTCTGTGCAATCACTCTGGTAGCGGCACTGTCGAAGGGCAATATCTGGAAGGGTATCATGGCCGCTGGTATCGGTCTCTTCCTCGGCTGCGTCGGTCTCGATCCGATCACCGGTGTGGCGCGTTATACCTTCGGTAATCACTTCCTGGATTCCGGTCTCTCCACCGTCTGTCAGATGCTCGGTATGTTCGCACTCTGCCGTATCATCCTCGACTATGCGAAGGGACAGGGCAAGCTCCCGGAGGTGAAGAAGTCAGATCTTCACGGCTTCGGCATCACGATGAAGGATATCGTGACGCATATTCCGACCATCCTTCGTTCCTTCTTCATCGGTCTCTGGATCGGCTTCCTGCCGGGCATGGGCTCCGGTATCTCGAACATGGTGGCCTACGGCCAGGCACAGCAGGCCAGCAAGCATCCGGAGGAGTTCGGTCAAGGCTGCGACGATGGTGTCTGGGCCTCCGAGGTGTCGAATAACTCTTCCCTCGGTGGTGCGATGATTCCGATGATGGCCCTCGGTATCCCGGGTGACGGTATCACCGCGATGCTCATCGCCGGCCTCACGATCCATGGCCTCCAGGCAGGTCCGCTCTTCATGACGCAGCAGCCGGATCTCTGCTATCTGATGTTCGCCTGCGTGCTCGTCAGTGCGATCGTAACCTTCATCCTCGAGATCGTCTTTAAGAGATATCTTCCGCTGATTCTTCGGATTCCATACCACTTCCTGTACAGCGTGATTCTGACGATCTGCTATATCGGCGCGTTCGGTGTGTCGAACACCGAGTTCAACATCCTCATCATGCTGCTCTGGTGCTTCCTCGCCATCTTCCTGAACATGGCCGGCATCTCCCTGAGCCCGCTGGTACTGGCGTTCATCCTTTCCGATGACCTCGAGGGTTACTTCCGTAAGGGCGTCAGCTTCGCACATGGAAGCTACCTTCCGTTCGTGACGAGACCGCTCTCCCTCATCTTCCTGCTCCTCGCGGTATTCTCGGTTGCATGGCCGTATATCGCAGAGGCACTGAAGAAGAAAAAGGCCGCGAAGGCCGTCGCATCTGCATCTTCTGTGAGCACGGAAGACGTACAGGATGACTAAGCACTGAATTCTACCAGACCCCTGTGACGTTTCGCCACAGGGGTTTTCTTTATGGGGTCAGACCCCCTTACGGTGGTGGTGTGATGCCTGATGAAAGGAAGCAGAAAATGCCAGAGAATATGAAGGAATTTCGCGTGCATGAAAGTTCAGATCAGAAGAGGAAGAAAACACAAGAGAAGGTGAGAGAACTGCCGGAAATTTCGAACATCTATCCGACGCTGCCGTCCATCTTACGGAAGTATGAGCGCTATGGCCGGAAAGATTATTTTCGTGGGCAGACGAGTGAGGAGTTCATGGCATGGCAGATGCGGAGTCGAGTGACACTGTGGGAGCTACTCGGAATGGATAAGATGGACAGCTGCGCACTCGAGCCGGAAATAGATGAAGTGGTGATTCTGTCTCCGAAGCGTGCCAATGGCCGGGATGAGGCACAGGCCGAACGTTCGGAGGCTTCCGGGCGAACAGAAAATGAGGAGGCAGGGGCACAACACGATGCGATTTTACGCTATCATGTCCTCCTGCGCACAGAGCCAGATATAACACTGTCGGCGTATCTGCTTGTGCCGACATCCGCCGGTGCCGACACGCCGGTCTTCCTGTGTCCGCCGGGGCATAACGGCGGTGGGAAGTATACAGTGGCCGGCGTGACAGGCTATCGTGCGATCGAGGAGAGCATCGGGAAGTACAACTATAATTTCGGCTGGCAGCTCGCGAAGCTCGGATATGTATGCTTCTGCCCGGATGTCCGTGGATTCGGAGAGCGTCGGGAGCTTCTGGACGATACGAAAGAGCTTCCACTTGCGATGAAGGGAGACTGCTACTGGCTCGCGCATATGGGCGAACCGATCGGCATCCCGGTGCTCGGTATGCTCAGCTGGGACCTCATGCGATGTGTGGATTTCCTGCAGGAATATACGATGACGAAGGGCGGGAAGCTGCGGCATCTTACAGATGGTGCACATACGGATTCGGAAGCTACGCGCTGGAATCCGGAGCGCATCATCGCCTTCGGCTTCTCGGGTGGCGCGATGCAGAGTCTCTACCTCAGTGCTCTGGATGAGCGTATCCATGCGAGCTTTCTTTCTGGCTATATGTATGGCTTCCGCGATTCGCTTCTCCAGATGAACCGGAACTGCTCCTGCAATTACGTGCCGCATCTCATGGAGCATTTCGACATGGGGGATATCGCGAGCCTGATCGCCCCGCGTCGACTGATGATTCAGTCCTGCCGGGAAGACTGCCTCGCCGGTACGCGCGGCCTCGCAAACGTCCAAGAACAGGTCGACATCCTCCGTGCGAACTATGCGGTGACCGGGATCGCAGAACACGTGCAGCAGGACATCGAAGACGGCCCGCACCACATCGATACCAGCCATCTGCAGGACATCACGGCGTGGCTCGCGGAGTAATTTCCGCGTTTGATAATCTGAGAGGATCAACGCGCATTCATCGCCAGAATAACGAAAAAATTGACACTGTATTGCAAACGTAGTATAATAAAGGTGAAAGGAGATGACGTTATGGCTACAGTTCCTACACAAATTCGCATTGATACAGAAGTGAAAAAGCAGGCAAATGAACTATTCGGAACCCTTGGGATGGATATGTCCAGTGCAGTTAATATTTTTCTGAAGCAGTGTATTCTGAGAGGTGGAATTCCGTTTACTATTGAGGTGCCACAGTATTCTCAGGCTGTACTTGACGCTATGGCAGAAGCAAAACGTATTTCTCGTGATCCTGATACACCGGGATATACCAGCATGGAAGCATTGAAAAAAGCACTGGAAGACTAAGTGTTAGAGATTAGATTTACCACGGCTTATAAGAAAAGTTATAAGCTGATGAAAAAACGCGGAAAGGATTTAACACTCCTTGATGATGTCATCGATGCTTTACGTCAGGGTCAAGTATTAGAAGAAAGATACCGCGATCATGAATTAAAAGGAAAATTTAAAGGATTCCGTGAATGTCATATACAGCCGGATTGGCTACTGATTTATTTGATTGAAAATGATATTCTCACATTAACTTTAGTAGATACAGGAAGCCATTCTGATTTGCTGAATATGTAGAAGTGGGTGAGACGATGAAACGACTGATTGATTTACATGTCCATCTGGATGGTTCGCTTCCATATGAAACCGTCCATAAGCTGATGCAGCAGGCGGGGATGCCGGCGAAGACGGATGCGGAGCTCTATCCGCTTCTCTCGGTGCCGGAGGACTGCCGAGACCTCAATGAATATCTGGAGAAGTTTGATTTTCCGCTTCAGCTCATGCAGAGCGCCGGAAACATGGAACAGATCGTGTATGAACTTCTGACCGTGCAGCGTGCGGGGGGCCTGGTGTATACGGAGATCCGTTTCGCGCCGCAGCTCCACTGCCGGCAGGGGCTGACGCAGGCGGCAGTGGTCGAGGCGGCGGTGGCGGGGCTTCGTCGCTTCGAGAAGGAGCAGTACAGCAGTACCTGCGCGGAGACGGCACCAGAGCTTCATGCCGGTCTCATCCTCTGTGCGATGCGTGGCGTTGGTAATGAGGAAGCAAATCTGGAGACTGTTCGAGTGGCTGCGAAGTACCTCGGAAAGGGCGTGGTGGCGCTCGATCTCGCAGGCGCAGAGGCCCTGTTCCCGACGCGGGACTTCGAGGATGTCTTCGCACTGGCGCGTGAACTCGAGGTACCATTTACGATTCACGCCGGTGAAGCCGATGGACCAGACTCCATCCGCACCGCGCTTAGGTTCGGTGCCCGCCGGATCGGCCATGGTGTCCGCGCGCTGGAGGATGCCGCGCTCGTGAAGGAGCTCGCGGAGAAGCAGATCCCGCTGGAGTGCTGTCCGACCTCGAATCTCAACACGAAGATGTTCCCGGACATGGCGCATTATCCGATCCGCGCGCTGCTCGAAGCCGGCGTGAAGGCCACGGTCAACACCGACAACATGACCGTCTCCGATACCACGGAGTCGAAGGAGTTCGCGAAGCTCGAGCAGGCCATCGGCCTGACCGCAGCCGAGGAAAAGCAGCTTCTGCTCAATGCAGCCGACGCCATCTTCGGTGGCGAGGACGAAAAAGCACGGCTCCGGAAGCTGATCGCCGAGATGTGATCGTTTTAAACTGATTTCCTGAAACGAAAAAGTGGCACTGCAGGCAGTATCGATCTTGCCTGCGGTGCCACTTTTCATACTTTATGTTTACTTTTTTCTTCCGAAGTTTTCATGCTCCTGTTCGCGGAACTTCTTATTCTTATGAAGATAGGACTGGAAGGCCTGTCCGGTATGGGTCCAGACGCTTCGGAAGGAGAGGCCGTTCTCACGATCACGCTTCGTCGGAAGGACGGTGGTGATCGCCAGC
>Ga0129312_1001900_pt1 | contig 11224 bp, 10 predicted proteins | sample O827metagenome_FD_94434 | JGI IMG/M metagenome (GOLD analysis project Ga0129312, IMG submission 94434) | Orangutan group fecal microbial communities from Wisconsin, USA - O827 metagenome | ecosystem: Host-associated > Mammals > Digestive system > Large intestine > Fecal | place: USA: Wisconsin... | reverse complement strand
TGGCTAAAAAGGCAGAAGGATATAAAGCTGGTTTGCAATAAAGAAAATAAAGGTTTTCCAGGTGGTTGCAATCAGGGCATGGAACTAGCAGAAGAGGGCAATGATATCCTGCTATTGAACAGTGATACCATTGTTACTCCTAGGTGGCTGGAGAATATGCAGATAGCCTTGTACAGCGAACCAAAGGTTGGAGCTGTTAGCTGCATAACTAATAGTTGTTCCAATTGGCAACAGGTGGAAGTAAGCTATCAAAATTATGACGAACTGATTGCTTTTGCAGAAAAAATTAATCATTCTAATTCGACCTTATGGGAGATACGGCCAAGACTGGTAGGTTTTTGCTATCTTATCAAAAACGAGGCTTATAAGATAGCAGGATTCTTGGACGAAAGATATGCACCAGGAAATTACGAGGATGATGATTATTCCCTAAAGCTGATAATGGCTGGATATAAGCTCTTAGTGTGTGGAGATACCTTTATTCATCATTATGGCAGTGCTTCTTTTGGCAAGCATACTACTCCAGAAGAGCAGGCAGAAAAAGCGCGCAAATACGCAGCTTTGCTACAACGCAATCAAGGATTGTTTGTAGAGAAATGGCAGGTAACGCCAGATTATGGCGCAGCGCACAATGTTATTTTTGATGTAAGCATACCAAAGGAGGAAACTGCTAGGATCTTTGTAGTTGGTTGTAATATGGGGATGGATATTTGCTATCTACAAAATAAATATCCTTATGCACAAATATCAGGAGCCACAGAAAACTGGGCGGAGGCTGCTTTGGCAGGCAAGTATCTAGATGTTGGCTATTGCCCTAATCTGGAACAGGATATCTTCACCCTGTTGACGGGAAAATATGATTATATTCTGTTAGCAGAAAAAGATAGACAGTACTTAGATTTCGATAAATACATATCGAAATTGATGAATTATTTGACGCCAGATGGCAGTATTAATATTAGTGAATAGCATGACAAAATAACGGAATAGTTCATTTGTATTAAGGAATTGGTGATAAATATGTATGCTGAATTAGAGATAAAACAATTTGGTCCTATAAAAAAATGCAATTTATCTATTAAACAAGTTACAGTTTTCACAGGAGAGCAGGCAGCAGGAAAAAGCACGATTGCGAAACTAGTATACTTCTTTTTATCTCTAAGGGATGTATTATGGCATGGACAAATTAATAATTATGATGGTATAGAAAAACGTGGCAAATGGTATCAAAATATAGATTTAGAGCTTGATAAATATTTTTTTAGAATTTTTGGTGAATGTGATTTGAAGCCGGATTTATATATAAAGTATCATTATGGCTCTGGTGAATATATTGAAATTGAGCAAAAATCTAAATATGAAATAATAGTAAGTTTATCTCCTAGGATTGACCATTATTTATCTAAATGGTCAGAGGAAAATGACAATGTTTTTGATAATAGTGATAAATGGAAAGAAAATTTAGATAATCTTTTAGATAATAGCGAATATATTTATATACCAGCAGGTCGTAGTGCTAGTTCCATATTTGGCAAAATATTATCAAATTTCTTGTTGACCATGGATAAAACACAACAGGATTTGATTGATTTTTGCAATATGAAGTATTTTGCAACTATATTCAAATTGGCACCTTCCTATGAACAGGGGATAGATAATTTTTACTTACGCAGATGGAATGAATTTTCAGATAAAGAAAAAGATGTTCTTCATAAAGCAATGTCGTTGTCTGAAAAAATATTGCGTGGAAGCTATCGAAATTGGCATGGTACGGAAAAAATTATTTTATCTGAATCAGGTGAAATGGTAGATTTGGTAAATGCTTCATCAGGTCAACAGGAATCTGTGTGGATTATTAATTTATTAATACACTATATTATGTCAACAAAGCCAGCAGTCATTATCCTAGAAGAACCAGAGTCACATTTATATCCAGATGCGCAGCAATTAATAACAAAACTTATTTCCTTGGCTAGCCAGGACAATCAGATTGTGCTGACTACGCACAGCCCTTATGTTTTGGGAGAATTAAATAATATGCTATATGCAGCTAGAATAGGGAATATGGTAGGAAAGGAAAAAATTAATAATATTATACCTGAGTGCTACTGGTTGAGATTTAATCTTTTAAAGGCATATTATATACATAATGGTGGGGCAAGCGAATGTGTTGACGATGAAATAGAACTCATAGAAAATGAAGTTATAGATGGAGCTTCGGAAGCTATAAGGAAAGAGTTTGATGATATTCTGGCAATAAAAATGGAGAATCTGAAAGATGATGCTAACTGACGAAAAATCATTATGCAAGAGAAATCAGAAAATAATAGTATCAAGAGACAAAGGAAATAAAAGAGAGCATAGAACTATTAATAGAGACGGAATATATAAGGTTAGGCAATATAAATTAGATGGAGATATCTTTAATAATGTAAAATGCTGTGATTACTTGATCTTGAATGATACTGAGGGTAAGGAAACGGCTATTTATATTGAATTAAAAGGTGGAAATGTAGATGAAGCAATTCCGCAGCTAAGGAATGCTAGAAAGCTTACGGAAAGTGAGTTGACCGTGCCTAGGAAAAATGTAATGTATAGGATAATTTGTAGCAGAACTCCTACGCATAAGATTAACTCTAGTAAAATGTTGAAATTTAAAGAAGAAGTGGGGAATAGATTAGTAGTCACAGAAAATCGTTATGAAGAAATCTTGTAATGATATGTGCAGATATTTTTGTTTTAATAAATAATATGAAATTTTCGATATAAAATATGAGGATGTTCTAAGTAGATTAGTCTACACCTGCTAGCAACAGGTAGGATATCACAAATGCAATGGTAGGGTGGTGTTGTCCCATGCCTATTTTTATGGTGGGATTATCCGCAAAAATGAATAAAATTTTAAGCCTAGGAGCAAAGCTCGTAGGCTTATTTTCGTGAGGAAAATTATGATTATAAATGTATCCTGCAGTAATTTTGAGCAATCAGTAAGAAAAATTTATCTAGATAAAGAGCAGTCTGTTGTAGGTGTAACTTTGGGAGAAGGTTCCTATTTGGTACAGGGAACGTTGGAATTTGGTGGGCCTCAGTGTCATGTTTTGCTCGGAAAATATTCTTCTATTGGACATAGAATAAAGTTTATTGCAGGCTTGAATCATGATAGCAGCAGAGTTAGTACATACCCTTTTCATGAAGCTTTTGAGGGAATGCATGGCGGGAGTGTTAATAATTATCCAGAATCGAATCATTATCAGATTGTTATAGGCAATGATGTGTGGATTGGTGCAGATGTAACTTTATTAGGCGGCGTGAAAATTGACAATGGTGCTGTAATCGGTGCGGGAGCTGTTGTAGCTAAGGATGTGCCTCCTTATGCAGTAGTTGTGGGCAATCCAGCTAGAGTAATCAAATATAGATTTGATGAAGCTACCCTTGAATGGTTGCAGAAGCTGCGCTGGTGGAATTGGACATCAGAAAAAATAAAATCTTGTTGGCCAGACATGGAAAATATGGAAGCTTTCAAGGAAAAATATTGCGAAATTCCTACAATGAAAATTAGTGCTGAATGTCAGGAATTGCAGAATGTTATTAAGCAATTCAAAGAGGAAGGGTATCAATTCTATTATTTTGTGCCTGATTTGTTGTCCAAAGAAAAAATATGGCAGACTGTTTTAAGCAAATTCGCTAATGTAACGGATAAGAAAATTTTATTTATAGATATGCTAGGAGATATACCTAGCAATGTTAAATCAAAATTTGAACAATTGATAAACAGTTATCAGCAAGGCCAGCTGGTTTTGAATCAATCAAGTGAAGAGTATACTAGCAAATGTATAATACCTTTGATGGATTATATAATCACCACCAAGGAAGCAGATTCCTCAATGGTTATAGATATGTCTAGTTTGTCAAAAAGTAAGATATTGTATGGAATGGACAATTTTGGTGTGAATAATATGAGCACTGATATTGTATTGGCTCATGATAATCATACTGAGCAGAAAGCAAAGTACGATGTATCTGTGTGTGTTGCCACATACAATTCAAGCAAAAAAAAGTTAATAGCAACCCTAAAATCTGTTATCCAACAAAAAAATTGTAAATATGAAGTGATTTTAACGGATGATGGATCTGAAACATTTGATGAAGCGTATTTTGCTCGATGGTTTAAAGAACAGAAATTTGATGATTATAAAATAAGGAGATCTTTGGAAAATAAGGGAACGTTAGATAATGTTTTGCAAGGATATATTATTTCTGAGGGACAATATGTTAAGGCAATATCTCCAGGAGATTTTTTTTATGATGATACAGCGCTGGCGCGGATGTTAAATTTTTGTAAGAAAAAATAATTATAAAGTTGCTTTTGGTAGGGCTTGTTATTATCGGGTACAGAATGCTCAGTGCCAATTGTTGAATATGATGAATCCAATGAATTTGGAACCATATATAAAACAAGATTATGAGTCTGTAAAAAATGCATATTTAATATGTCAAGATTATATTGTAGGGGTGGCTTTCTTTGCTGAACGAAACTTGGCATTGAAATATACGCAGGAATTAGCAGGTAAAGTTAAATATGCGGAAGATTGTGCATATGTTTCCATGATTGCAGATGATATACATATAGAATTTTTTGATGATAATTTTGTGTGGTATGAGTATGGTGAGGGAATATCAACAAATGGCTCAACGGTGTGGGGACAACGTATAACTGCAGATAATCAGGCATGTTTTGGTGTAATTGCAGAAAAACATCCAGAATTGAAAGATATATGTGATTGGCATAGAAATGGTGTAGCTCATGAAGTAGCCTTTAAAAAATATGAGGTTATGCGAAGAAAATACAATCAAAAGATTGAAGAACAAAAATTTGATTATTAAAAAATGTGAATTGTGAAAATCTGCAATTGTTAATGAACATATAGTAACCAAAGCTGTAATATGGGGTGTAAAAAAGGAGGTATTATTAATAATGACATTAGATGAGGCTATAAATTTTGCATTAGATGGAGAAGCTGTTCTGTTTTTAGGATCAGGATTTTCGAGTGAGGCTACAAACATACTTAATGAGAATTTACCAATAGGACGAGAATTATCATATGCCATTTGTGATGAAATGAATATTAATAGATCAGATAAATTATCAATTAGCTCAGAACGGTATGTTGACAAATATGGAGTACAGAGTTTTATAACATTTTTAAAAAAACATATTTCATGTAAAACTGTTTCAGATAATCAGAATGAAATACTGAGTTTACCATGGAAAAGAATTTATACTACTAATTATGATGATGTTGTAGAGGTTGTGTCTGAGAAACTAAATATAGATAGAGAATATGTTACTGCTAATAAAGCTCCGAAGGAAATTAAAGATATAAATGGAGCGATAATACATATTAATGGTAGTATTCTTAATGTAAAGCAAAATACTTTTTACCAAGAGTTTAAAATAACAGATGAAAGTTATTTACGAGATGGTTTTTTGGAATCTCCTTGGGAAAGAGTGTTTTATGATGATATAAATAATATGAAAGCTATAATATTTATAGGATACTCACTAGATTATGATTTTGATTTACAAAAGGTCATGCATGAATTTATTAAGGGAAGAGCTTTTTTCATTGACCAGGAGAATATCTCAGAGGAGCAAAAATATAAATTTGAAAAATGGGGCAAGTTATACCAAAATGGAAACCTGGGATTAGCAAAAAAAATAGTAGAGATTAAGAAAAGTTATATGCCTTCACCTAGGGAAGAAAAACTACAGTGCTTTAAAGAAATAAAATTAACACAATATCATTCAAAGGAAATCGAGTCACAAGATGTGATAGCTATGTTGGTACGTGGCGAGTATGACGAATTTTCATTTCGAAATAAGCAACATTACTATATTAGACGAGAGATTATATTAAATAATATATTAAAGAGCTTAAAAAATGGAAATATATGTCTCATACATTCCAATCTAGGTAATGGAAAAAGTTTCCTGCTAGATTATGTAGAAAGTAAACTTGTAGATATGGAAAACATTAGCATATACAAGTTATATAAATTAGATGAACATGATCTAAATGATGATATTAATATAATAAGACGAAATACAGAAAAGCAAGTTTATATATTAATAGATGATATAGATTATGACATGATGGTGCTAAAGGCATTGAGTAGATATCAAATGGAGAATGTTAAGGTTATTGCTACTTGTAGATCATATATTGAACCATTAATTGAAGAAAAAATAAGGGATCAAGCCCCGTTATTTTATAAAGGATTACACGTTCTTGATATAGATTGTTTGCAGGAAGTAGAACTTGACGAAACAAAAAAATTATTTGACAATTATAATTTGTGGGGAGATTATGCAAGTAGTACACACAGTGAGAAAAAGAAATTGTTAAAAGATCGTTTGAGTTCTGGTTTATCAAATATATTATATATATTACTGGATTCACAGCTTATAAAGGATAAAATAAAAGAGTTGTTACCCGAAATAAATAAGGATGAATTACTAAAAAAGTATTTGGTAATTAAATCCATATGTGATATTTGTAACTTCAAGTTGCCAGGATATGAGGTCGCTCGCTTAGTAAAAATCTCTTTTTGGGAGCTTGAATTGCGGGCAAGGCATATAAATAACGTAGACATAAAACAAATAATAGATCTTTCTAGTAGTGATGCTCAATTTAGATCATCAATATTTTCACAATATATTATAAGAGAAGTGGCAGACAACGAATTTATTTTAAATATATTAGTACAGTTTCATAAAAACATCAGTAAGGAAACATCACAAAAATATTTTATTATAAAAAAGAAATTAAACGGAAGGACAAATCTGATAGAAGCGTTTGGAGGTAGCCGAAAAGGAAAAAAGGAAAATGATAGGCTGGATAATATTATATACAGGTTTTATGATAAAATCCAAAATATAGAAAAAGAAAATCCCTTCTTTTGGTTGCAGTTTGCCATAGTATCCTTAAATTTAGAAAAATTGGATGTAGCTGAATTATATTTTAAAACAGCATATTCATATGCAGAAAAAATGGAGTCTTTTGATACTTTTCAGTTGGATACGCATTATTCTAGGTATATTTTTGTAGCTTTAATAAAAGGAAAAATAGAATATAGTTTTGATGAAATAAAAAAAGCTCATAATTATCTTATGCGTAATAATAATCCAGAGGTGTCCTATGTATTAAAGCAAACAGGGGCGTATTCGGATGTATATGAAAAATATGGAAATAGTTTTAGCTCTCGAAATAAAATCGAATTCAATAATATGATAGAAATAATTGCAAAGAAGTATAATTTATATTTTGATGAGTTGATAACAAAGAATTTTCATATTACTCCTGGAATAAATAATGCATACAAAAAATTTGAAAAACTGCTAATAGATTATGATGACTGGAATGATATGTTACATCAAAAGTATAGAAAAATAACAAATAAAAACAGAAGATAAGGAAATTGTTATGCAAGTTATAAAATATGTTTTTCAACCCCATGGGGATGATAGATGGCAGCTGATTGCCTTGGAGGAATTTAAGGATATTCTTTTTAGAATCAAGCGTGTTTATTATATGTATGATACTGCGGAGGGGGTGGTTCGTGGACATCACGCCAATAAATCTTTGGAGTAGATATTGGTTTGTATTTATGGCAGATGCAAAATCAAGCTTGAGAATGGACAGAAAAAAAGGTTGTACTACTAGAAAAGTCTTATGAAAGATTATATGTAGCCAATAATATGTGGCGGGAAATGTGTGATTTTTATCCCGATGCGGTATTGTTGGTATTAACCTCAGAGCTATATGATGAATCTGATTACATAAGGAATTATGATGAATATCTGGACATTGTAAAGAAAGTGATTTGTAAAGAATTGTGGAAATACTGTTGGTGTAAGCTGATAGAGGAAATTGTATGAAAAAAAATAGTGATGATATTGTGAAGATTCTAAAAGATATCAACCCTTCTGCAAGGCATATTTTTATGAAACCGATAGATTGTGTATTTGAAGAAAATGTCAAAATGAATTGTTTTTATTGTGGTAAATATGCAAATAATTGGAAATGTCCTCCAAATCTTCCAAATATAGATTACAAAAAAATGTTTGCAGAATTTAATTATGGTATGTTTATAATTTTAGAGTATTATTTTTCGGATAATGCAAAAAGAGATGAAGCAAGGAGAGAGTCAAGTGTAACTTTGCATAAAAATTTGCTTTCCATAGAAAAATTTCTTTTAGAAAATAATCATTCTACGGTTTTGTCGTTTGGAGCTGGATCGTGCAAATTATGTAAAAATGGTTGTGGAAAAGATGGTTGTAATAATCCCTATCTGGCGCGAAGTCCGTTAGAAGCTACAGGGTGTAATGTTGTAAAAACATTAAAGAAATATGGAGTTGATATTACATTTCCGGTTACTAATCATTTGCTGCGTATAGGATTAGTATTGTGGCAGGATTAAAAGAAAGGGGATTATTATGAAATATATTTTTCTGGTTGCAGGTAAAGGAACAAGGTTGCATCCGCTTACATTAAAACATCCAAAGTCTATGTATAAACTAGATGGAAATGTTACTATTTTACAGAGAATGGTAGAATTAATAAGAAAATATGATAATGAAGCGGATATTGTTATAGTTACCGGGCATATGCATAAAAAAATAGAGGAACAAATATATGGTGTAACATTTGTATACAATCCGTTTTATGAATTTACAAACTCAATAGCTTCACTATGGTTTGCTCAGAAACATTTAGAGGCAGATAATGTTGTTCTTATAGATGGAGATATAGTAACATCTGAGTCGCTGGTAAAAGATGTTGTAACAACATCTATAAATGGAGCATATGTGTTATTGGATAGCTCAATAAAAAATGATGGCGATTATAACGTAGAAGTTTCGGGCAATGATGTTTTGGTTATGAGCAAGGAACTTGAAAACTATTATGGTGAATACGCCGGTATTACAAAATTAGATCGCTTTACTGCCGAACTGTTCAGAAAAGAAGTTAATGATATGGTAGAAAGTGGTTTTTATGATCAATGGTATGAAAATGCATTAGTGCAGTTAATTTTTAAAACAAATTTCAAACTTCACTATGTAGATGTAATTAATTATTCCTGGACGGAAGTAGATTCTGTTAATGATTTGTTAATAGCAAAACAAATATATTTAAAGGATATATCAAAAGAATGAATTAAAGGGGATATTTTGAATGAATTTTTTTGTTAATAAAAACATAAGAGATACTAAGCGTATTTATCCCATGCAAGAACGTAGTAAGTATTTACGCTATGATATGAATGAAAATCCAGAAGGTTTGCCAAAAGATTTTGTTGAGATGGTAAAAAAAGAAATAACTCCAGAATTTTTGGCTATATATCCAGAACAAGGAAGATTTTTAAAGAAGTATGCAAATTATATAAAGATGTCTCTAGAAAACATTATGGTCACTAATGGCTCCGATATGGCCATACGTTATATATTTGAAACATTTGGAGAATCAGGAAAAGATGTATTAACAGTATCTCCTTCTTTTGAAATGTATAGAGTACATTGCAGCATATTGGGGTATAATTGTGTGCAAATTGAATATAACGATAACTTTACTTTGAATGTTGATAAAATTGTTGCTGCTATAAATGATAGTACTAGAATTGTTGTACTTGTAAATCCCAATAATCCTGTAGGTAATACATATAGCGAGAGTGAAATTGAAGTAATTGTTAATAGAGCTAATGAAAGTGGTGCGATAGTAATAATAGACGAAGCGTATCATTATTTTTATAACAAGACTAGTTTGGATTTAATAAAAAAATATAATAATGTTATCGTACTAAGAACATTTTCTAAGTTATTCTCACTGGCTGCTTGTAGGTTAGGAGTAATTATTGCTTCCAGAGTAATCATAGATAATGTAAAAAAGTCGGCGTTATCTTTTGATGTAAATTCTGTAGCGTTGTTATTTGCTGAGCGTTTGTTGGAACACCCGGAGATCGAAAAAAAATTAATACAGAATGAAAGACAAGGGAAGCAATATCTATTAAGGGAGCTTTCTAAGCAAGGATATGAGCATAGAGAAGGTAAAGGAAATTTTATTTTTATCAAGCCAAGAAAAAATGCGCATGCAATTGCAGAGGAATTGAAGCAGAAACATAGAGTTTTAGTAAAAACATTTTCTCAGCAATTGCTAAGTTCATATATTAGGGTTACTACAGGTTCTGTAGGTTCGATGCAAAAGTTTTTAAAATTATTTTTAGAAGCGGATATGGAGGTGTAGCATGAATATCGAAGTAAGCACATATTATGAATTATTTCATTTATTACAAATACAGCCGATGCTTAATTTTCTAAAGAATGTACAACAAATGAACGTAAATAGATTAAGAAAAAGCAAGAAAATAAAAATAGCATTTCAAGTTGCGTTGTTGAGCACATGGTGTACTGACTTTATTCCTAAAATGTTGTCTGTTATAGAAAAATTTGATATAACTATAGTGATTACATGGCAGCGGAATACAGTTTACGAGCAAGAGATTCCACCAGCGGTAGAGTATTTTAAGAACTCTGGATTAAAATATTGTATTGCTGATGGTTCAGTGCATCCGGGAGATTTTGATGTTGTATTTTATTCATCTCCTTATTTAGAGGCTTTAGCAAATTGGACTGATAAGGATATACCATTAACAACATTATTGTGTTATTTGCCATATGGGTATTGTGTGGAAAACTTGCAGCCTGTGGTGTTTAATCTATTTTTGCATAATGTAGCATGGAAGAACTATGTTCCAAATAAAACTTATCTAGAAATGGGGACTAAGTGGTGTTCACTAGGAAATTATAATATGGTATCTGTTGGAGTACCGAAGCTAGATGCGTTGTATATAACATCAGATTTAGGTAAGAAGGCTGTATGGAAAATGCAGCACCCAAAGGCTAAAAAGATCATATATGCACCGCATCATTCTATAAACAATCATCAATGCATGTCTACATTTGAAAAAAATTGGCAGTGGATGTTGAATTATGCAAAAAATCATGTAGATACAACTTCGTGGATATTTAAGCCACATCCATTGCTCATAAAAAGCTCAGTGGAATGTGGTATTTTCAAAAATGAGCAGGAATATAGGGAGTATTGTAAAGCATGGGATAGTTTACCGAATGGAAGGTATATAGAAGGACCATATTTGGAATACTTTT
>Ga0129312_1001899_pt1 | contig 11226 bp, 9 predicted proteins | sample O827metagenome_FD_94434 | JGI IMG/M metagenome (GOLD analysis project Ga0129312, IMG submission 94434) | Orangutan group fecal microbial communities from Wisconsin, USA - O827 metagenome | ecosystem: Host-associated > Mammals > Digestive system > Large intestine > Fecal | place: USA: Wisconsin... | reverse complement strand
TGCCACGGGCTGGGTCAGCTTGTAGCCGGTGACCCGCTGCCACAGGGACAGCTTCTTGTTGAACTTGTACCGGCCCACCACGGACAGGTCGTACCGCCGGGGGTCGAAGAAGAGGTTGTTCATCAGGGTCTCGGCGGCTTCCACCGTGGGGGGCTCGCCGGGACGGAGCTTGCGGTAGATCTCCAGCATGGCGTCCTCATACGTCTTGCAGGGATCCTTTTCCAGCGTGGCGGCGATCCGGGGATCGTCGCTGAAGCGCTCCAGAATTTCCGCGTCGGTCTTGAGGCCCAGCGCCCGGATCAGGCAGGTGATGGGGATCTTGCGGTTCTTGTCGATCCGCACCCAGAACACCTCGTTGGCGTCCGTCTCATATTCCAGCCAGGCGCCCCGGTAGGGGATCACCGTGGAGGTGAGGATGGGCAGGTCGGTCTTGATGTCGATCTCCTTGCCGTAATACACGCCGGGGGAACGGACGATCTGGGAGACCACAACACGCTCCGCGCCGTTGATGACGAAGGTGCCGGAGTGGGTCATCAGGGGGAAATCGCCCATGAAGATCTCCTGCTCCTTGATCTCCTCCGTCTCCTTGTTCCGCAGGCGGACGGTGACCTTCAGGGGCGCGGCATACGTGGCGTCCCGCGCCTTGCACTCCTCCACGTCATACTTGGGAGGTTCGTCCATACGGAAATCAATGAAGGTCAGCTCCAGGTTGCCCTGATAATCCGTAATCGCGCCCACATCGTTGAATACTTCCCGAAGTCCCGTATCCAAAAACTCCTGATAGGAGGTCTTTTGGATCTCCAGAAGGTTGGGCATGGGCATGACTTCCTCGTGCCGGGCAAAATTCTTGCGGAGGGTTTTGCCGTAGTACTTGTCCTTGGCCATCTTCACATTCACCTTTCTTTGCCTGACCGTTCCGAGACCCGGCCGGGCGGATATTGAGTCCGATACGCTCGGATGAGTTGTTAAATTCGTTTCAAATGCCTATTGCCTTTTGTTGGCGGATGTGCTATCCTGTCACTGTAATCAGGATGAGTCGATGTCCGCCGCCCGTTCATATAAGCGACTTATTTTATCACGTCCGCGCCTGCTTGTCAAGCAGGTTTTTTCTTTTTTATGGCAAAAGCCGTTCACTTCCCTGTTTTTCAGATCGATCCGGCAAAAAAAGCGATGCACAAAGCTGTGCATCGCTTTTTTGATATTCCGCCGCCGGTTCACAGCATCGGGATCACCCAGTTGACCCATAGGGCGCTGAGGGGCATGACCAGCACCATGGCCGGAATCATGTCCGCCACCGGGAAATCCTGAATTTTTGCTATGCGGCAGCCGGTGGCAATCAGCAGAAAACCGCCGCAGGCCTTGAAATCGCCGATCATGGCCGGTGTGGTCAGGGGATAGATGGCCTTGGCGGCGAAAAACAGCGTCAGGAAGATCGCCAGCTGCGGCACGGCCACCAGAGACGTCACCGCCCCCAGATTGCAGGCAAACACCATGGCGGTGAACAGATTCAAAATGGATTTGCTCAGCAGCACAGTGGCATTGCCGGTCATGCCGGCGTCCAGACAGCCGTAGATGCCGGTTCCGCTGGAGCAGAACAGCACAATGGCCGTCACCAGCAGGGAGAGGTATTCCTCCCGTGAAAGGCCGTTGTCCGCGCTGCGATCCCCCAGCAGGCGGCTGATGGGCTTTTCCATCAGTGCGCCGCCCCGGCTGATCCATTCGCCCAGATGGCAGGCCAGCCCCAGCGCCGTTCCCAGCACCATCGCCAAAATCACCGCCGGCATATTTTCCATCAGCGGGATGGAGCTGATGCCCATGCCCATGGCGCAGACGCCGAATACCTTGTTCAGCTCTGTGGTAAAGCGGGTGGACAGGCGCTGGCTGAAGAGCGTTCCCAAAATTCCGCCGAATACCACCGCCGCCACATTCACGATCATTCCAATCATAAAGATCCCCTCCGTATTTTTGCGCAAAAATACGCCGGAGTCCATTCACTCCGGCCGCATTTCGATGCTGTTTTTCATAATAATATAAAGATAGCGTAAATTTTTCGTTCTGTAAAGGCTCTTTTTTGATGCATTCCCGGCAAAGCGGGCAGCCTTTACAAATTTGTCCGCGGTTGGTATACTACACGGGAAAGGATCGGTGATTTTATGCATCAGCTTGAAAAGCAATTTCATATCCGCTGTACTTCTGAAGATATCGGCCGGTACTGCATCCTCCCCGGCGATCCAGGCCGTGTCCCCGCCATTGCCGCGCTGTTTGAAAACGCCCATCAAGTGGCCTATAACCGGGAATTCAACGTCTGGACCGGCACGCTGCTGGGAGAAAAGGTGACGGCCTGCTCCACCGGTATCGGCGGCCCCTCCGCCTCCATCGCCATGGAGGAACTGCATAAGTGCGGCGCGGACACCTTCATCCGTACCGGCACCTGCGGCGGCATTGATCTGGACGTCCAGTCCGGCGATATTGTGGTCGCCACCGGCGCCATTCGCTTTGAGCATACCAGTCTGGAATACGCCCCCATTGAGTTCCCCGCCGTGGCGGACTGGGAGATCACCAACTGTCTGGTGGAGGCCGCCAAGGCGCTGGGCTATCCCCTTCACACCGGCGTGGTGCAGTGCAAGGACAGCTTCTACGGCCAGCACAGCCCCGATGCGTCTCCCGTCAGCTACGAGCTGAAAGCCAAGTGGGAGAGCTGGAAGCGTCTGGGAGTCAAGGCCAGCGAAATGGAGTCCGCCGCGCTGTTTGTGGTGGCCGCTGCGCTGGGCTGCCGCTGCGGCAGCTGCTTCCATGTGGTGTGGAATCAGGAGCGGGAAGCCGCCGGTCTGGATCAGAAGATGAGCGAGGACACCACTACCTCCGTCAAGGTGGCTGTGGAGGGTCTGAAGCGGCTCATCGAAGCAGACCGCAAGGCCGGACGATAAGGAGGCACATATTATTATGGGTGGTTTTTCTTCTATGCTCGGCGCAACGCTGGGCGCAACGCTGGGCGGCTACAGTCTCAGCAAGATTCTCTCCGCGCTGGTAACGCTGCTGGTCTGCCTGATTGCAGTCCGGCTCATCATGAAGATCACGACCCGGCTGGTAGATCGGATGCAGAAGGTCAACGACCGGCTGCAAAAGCTGATCCTCACCGCCGTGAAAACCCTGCTGTACGTCCTGACGGTCATCATCACCGCCGAGGCGCTGGGCTTCAACACCTCCTCCCTGACGGCGCTGCTGTCCGTCCTCACCTTGGGCATCACGCTGGCGGCGGAGGATATTCTCGGCAATGTGGCCGGCGGACTGGTGATCCTCTCCTCCCGTCCCTTTGCACAGGGAGATTTCATTGAAGCCGGCGACGTTTCCGGCACTGTCCGCGAGATCGGCCTGAACCACACCAAGCTGGAGACCCCGGACGGCCAGGTGGTTCTGGTTCCCAACAAGGATCTCTCCTCCTCCAAGATCATCAACTATACGGTTTTGGGCCGCCGCCGGGTGGTCCGCGCCGTCACCGCTTCCTACGACGCCCCTGCAGAGGCCGTCAAGGCCGCCTGCATGGAGGCCATCAGTACCGTTCCCAACGTGCTTGCAGATCCCGCCCCCGCCGTGCAGGTGACCAATTACGGCGCCAGCTCCATTGAGTACACCATTTTCTGCTGGTGCGCCCCCGAACACTACTGGCCGGTCTATTTTGCCATCAATGAAAATCTGCGGGACGCTTTCGCCCGTCATAACGTCGAGATGACCTACGATCATCTCAATGTCCACATTCTGGAAAAGTAAGTCAGGAAGAGTTCCCATGTCCGATCCATATATCCGCGTTGCAGGCCCGGAGGACGCCCCGGCCCTGCTGGAAATCTACACCTACTATGTGCGGCACACCGCTATCACCTTTGAATACGATGTGCCTTCTCTGGAGGAATTCACTGCGCGCGTCCGCAGCACCCTGCAAAAATACCCCTATCTGGCCGCCGTTGAAAACGGCGTCATCGTGGGATACGCCTATGCAGGAGCCTTCCATCCCCGCGCCGCTTACGGCTGGACGGCAGAGGCCTCCATTTACCTTGCCCACGGCTGCCGCCATCAGGGGCTTGGCAAGTGGCTGTACCATGCGCTGGAGGAATGTCTGAAAATGCAGGGCGTTCTGAACCTGAACGCCTGCGTCGCCGTGCCGGAGCAGGAGGATGAATACCTGACCCGGAACAGTCTGGGGTTTCACACCCATCTGGGCTTCCGGCCGGTCGGCTCTTTCACCCGCTGCGGTTATAAATTTGGCCGCTGGTACAACATGGTCTGGCTGGAAAAACTGATGGGAGAGCATCCCGCTTCTCCCGCGCCTGTCCGCCCCTTCCCGGAGATCCGGGAAGAAGCAGAACAGCTCCTTACGCAATTCTGAATCATCATCTGGATACGAAAGCGCCTGTTCCCGGAAATGGGGCAGGCGCTTTCCGCGCCCTGCCGACGCCTTCCAGCAGGCGGTGCTGCCGATAGCAAATCTTCCATGCAAAATCGATTTCATTTTATCCAAAAATTCATTCTTCCCGGCGGAAAAAATTATTTTTCCTGCCGAAATTGCAGAAAAGACGGCCGGGAAATGTTGACAAATCCCGGCAAAGCGTTTATTGTGACAACCGTTCCATCAGTCAAATGCCGGGAACAGGACACGACTTCCCCGAACACCGCTTTCAGAAAGCCGCCGGTTGTGCGAGACGGCAGCAAGGATCGGGCAGGCCATCCCCTGTGAGCAGCTTCGGTGAACCGCGGGGTCTCCGCACAGTAATCGTAGCCGGTACCCACCGTTATCAGGGCGCGCTCTCCGGGCTTGCATCGGGCAGCGAATGAGTGGCCGGCCATTCTGCCGGCAAGCAAAGTGGTATCGCGGAAGTTATGCTTTGGGCGTACAGCGCCCGGATCAACCTTCGTCTTTGCACAGCAATTCCCATGATTGGGCCTGCTGCGGAAAGGTGAAGGTTTTTTTGTTTCTTATTTGACTGCTGGGCAAAAATCTGTTTTGGGAAAGAGAAAGGAAATGACCATGAACACTTTAGTGATCGTATTGGTGGCGGCTGTGGTGCTGATCGCAGCCTACACCCTCTATGGCCGCTGGCTGGCCAACAAATGGGGCATCGACCCCAAGGCGCAGACCCCTGCCGTGAAATTCAATGACGGCAAGGACTTCGTTCCCACCAACGGCTGGACCGTTTTCAGCCATCAGTTTTCCTCCATTGCCGGCGCAGGCCCCGTTACCGGCGCTATTCAGGCCGCAGCCTTCGGCTGGCTGCCGGTGCTGCTGTGGGTGCTGATCGGCGGCGTGTTCTTCGGCGCCGTCACCGACTTCGGCGCGCTGTATGCCTCCGTGAAAAACGAAGGCAAATCCATGGGTATGCTGATTGAAAAGTACATCGGCAAGCTGGGCCGGAAGCTGTTCCTGCTGTTCTGCTGGCTGTTCTGCCTCATTGTCATCGCAGCCTTTGCCGACATGGTGGCAGGCACCTTCAACGCCTACACCGTGGCGGACGGCGCCGCGCAGCTCTCCGACGCCGCGCAGACCAACGGCGCTGCCGGTATGGTGTCCATCATGTTCATGGTGTTCGCCGTGGTGATGGGCCTGATCCAGAAGAAGTGGAACCTCACCGGCTGGAAGGAAGCCGTGCTGGGCATCGTGTGCATCCTCGCCTCCTTCGCCGTGGGCATGAACTGCCCCCTGATCTTCGGCAAGGCCACCTGGAGCTATATCACCTTTATCTATATCTTCTTTGCCGCCGTGCTGCCCATGTGGCTTTTGAAGCAGCCCCGCGACTACATGACCACGTTCATGTTCATCTGCATGATCGCCGGGGCTGTGGTGGGTCTGCTGGTGGCGCATCCCACGATGAACCTGCCCGTGTTCACCGGCTTTACCAATGAAAAGCTGGGAACCATGTTCCCCATCCTGTTCGTCACCGTGGCCTGCGGCGCGGTGTCCGGATTCCACAGTCTGGTGTCCTCCGGTACCTCCTCCAAGACTGTTGAAAATGAGAAGGATATGCTGAAGGTCGGCTACGGCGCCATGGTTCTGGAAAGCCTGCTGGCTGTTCTGGCTCTGTGCGTGGCCGGTGCTGCCGCTGCTGCGGACGGTACTCCCGCCGCAGGCACCCCCTTCCAGATCTTCAGCAGCGGTGTTGCCGGTTTCTTTGAGATGTTCGGCGTGCCTGTGTACACGGCCACCGTGTTCATGACCATGTGCGTTTCCGCTCTGGCCCTCACCAGTCTGGACGCCGTGGCCCGGATCGCCCGCATGAGCTTTCAGGAGCTGTTCAGTGTGGACGACATGGCCCACGCCGAGGGCTGGCGCAAGCTCTTCTGCAACACCTACTTCTCCACGATCATCACACTGGTGCTGGGCTATGTGCTGACTAAGATCGGCTATTCCAACATCTGGCCCCTGTTCGGCTCTGCCAACCAGCTGCTCAGCGCACTGGTGCTCATCACCCTCTGCGTGTTCCTGAAGGTCACCGGCCGCAGCAACAAGATGCTCTTCCCCCCGCTGATCATCATGCTGTGCGTCACCTTTACCGCGCTGGTTCAGCGGCTGCTGGCCATGGTGAAGGCCATCCAGACCGCCGCTGCCGTGACCATCCCCACCGGTGAGACCACCTGGGGCGCAGTGTTCATTGCCAACGGCCTCCAGCTCATTATTGCCGTTCTGCTGATCGTTCTGGGCCTGACCATCGTGGTAAATTCTCTCAAGAGCTATGCCAGGAGCGAGAAAAACAGCGAAAGGGCTGCCGTCTGACGCCACCGATCTCCCATATTGCTTCAAAACCCTCCGTATGGAAAAATCCATACGGAGGGTTTTGTGTTTCGGAACGCTGTACAGTTTTTTCGGTTCTGATTCGGGTGCGGCGTCCGCTTATTGGCCGCTGGCGCCGTAGTTGCTCAGTACCCGTGCGGAGGGATCGTTGACGTCGCAGCCCTTCCAGCTCCTGTTGGGCATCCAGAAGTCCTTGACCATGGGGGCCTGACCGGGATAGTATTTCTCGAAGATCTCCCGGTACAGCAGGGACTCCTTGGTAAACGGCTGGGCGAAATCGTATTTTTTCCGCTTTTCTTCAAACTCCGCATCGGTGTATTTCGACTCGGCGTACTCCTTGAGGTCGTCCACCATGGAGTGGCCCACGGCGTCGGAGAAAGCCGCTTTCTGCCGCCACAGAATGTCCTCCGGCAGCAGGTGATCCTTCTCGAAGGCGTGGCGCAGCAGGTATTTGCCCATATCGTAGGTGTTGACCTTTTTGGCCGGGTCAATACTCATGACGTATTTCACGAAATCCAGATCGCCGAAGGGGACGCGGGCTTCGATGGAGTTGGCGGAGATACAGCGGTCGGCCCGGAGCACGTCGTACATATACAGCTCGTCCACCCGCTTCTTGGACTCCTGCTGGAACGCTTCGGGAGAGGGGGCAAAATCGGTGTACTTGTAGCCGAACAGCTCGTCGCTGATCTCGCCGGTCAGCAGCACCCGGATGTCCGTCTGCTCATGGATCGCCTTGCAGCAGAGGTACATCCCCATGCTGGCTCGGATCGTGGTGATGTCATAAGTCCCCAGCAGGGAGATGACCTCCTCCAGCGTGTCCAGCACCTGCTGGCGGGTCATGAATACCTCGGTATGGTCTGCGCCGATATACTCAGCAACTTCTCTGGCGTATTTCAGGTCGATGGCGTCCTGATCCATGCCGATGGCGAAGGTGCGGATCTTCTTGCCCAGAATCAGGGCGCTGATGGCGCACACCAGTGAGGAGTCCAACCCGCCGGAGAGCAGGAAGCCCAGAGGGGCGTCGGCGTCCAGCCGCTTGTCCACACCGGCGATGAGCTTGTTGCGGATGTTGTGGCAGACGGTCTCCAGATCGTCGTGGCAATAGTCCGTGACGGTGGTGAGATCGGCGTAGCGGACGAATTTGCCGTCCGCATAGTAATGGCCCGGCGGGAAGGGGCAGACCTCTTTACAAAGACCAATGAGGTTTTTGGCCTCGCTGGCGAATACGATGCCGCCGTCGGCCAGATAGCCGTAGAACAGAGGCCGGATGCCGATGGGATCGCGGGCGGCAATGAGGGAATCCGTCTTGTGATCGTAAATGATCATGGCAAACTCCGCGTCCAGCTTGGCAAACATCCCCAGACCGTACTCCCGGTACAGCGGCAGGATGATCTCGCAGTCGCTGCCGCTCCTGAAGGTATAGCCCTTCTCCGTCAGCTGCCGCTTCAGGGGACGGAAGCCGTACAGCTCGCCGTTGCACACCACCATGTCGCCATCCAGCTCAAAGGGCTGCATACCGGCTTCCGTCAGGCCCATGATGGCCAGCCGGTGGAAGCACAGCCAGCCGGAGCCGGTGTCCATGATCCGGGACATATCGGGGCCGCGGGAAATGGTGCGGTCAAAGTATTCCCGAATCTCGTCCTTGTCCAGCTTCTTGGTAGAAAATCCCATAATTGCACACATAAAAAAGCACCTCCGGAAAACATAAAAGCAGCGAACGATCCTAAAATTTTAGGACGAATCGCTGCTGCATCCGTGGTGCCACCTAACTTGCCGATTTAAGAAAACCGACCCCTTTGCGGGGTTCCAACAAACCCCTGTGCTTTAACGCCGCACGCCGCGTCTTTCCTACTGGGCTTCCGCCGTTCAGATCGCTGCTCCTGAGTGTTATTCCCGCCGCCCCGTTGTACCGGGCTTCCACTGTCCCCGGCTCGCTGTGACCGTCTGGCCACGGTACTTGTCTCGATCTACGCATTTTCAATATGCTCGGAACGTTGGCCCGTTCCGAAATTGATAGACTGATTATAGTTCCTTTTTTTTCAAACGTCAATGTTGAAAATGTGAATTCTTGCCCTCTGATTTTCTGATTTTTCCGTCGTTTTTCTGATTTTCCCCGCTGTCCGCCCATGGCGTCCTCCCTCCTTCGCCGCCTGTGGCCCATGCGCTTTCCGCCCTTTTCCTTGACAGGGATTCAAATTTGTGCCATGCTGTAAAAAATAAAACAGGAGGGATCCTTCGTGCAGAAAATAGGTTGGATCGGCGTGGGCATCATGGGCGGAGCCATGGCACGGAACCTGATGAAAGCCGGCTATGAGGTTCACATCTATGCCCGCCGCCCGGAAAAGGCGGCAGACCTTGCGGCGGATGGCGCTGTTTTTCACGGCAGCATTGCCGAATGTGTCAAGGCCAGTGAGGTCGTTATCACCATGGTGGGCTTTCCGCAGGATGTGGAGGAGGTCTATTTCGCCCCCGGCAACATTCTGGACAGCGCCGCCAGGGGCAGCATTGTAATCGATATGACCACCACCAGCCCCACGCTGGCCCGTCGGATCAGTCAGGAAGGCGCAAAGCGGGGCCTGCGGGTGCTGGACGCTCCCGTTACCGGCGGTGACAGCGGTGCCAGAGCCGGAACGCTGTCCATTCTGGCAGGCGGCGGCAAGGCGGATTTTGACGACTGCCTGCCCATTTTTCAGGCCATGGGTACCAACATCACCTATTTCGGCCCGGCAGGCTGCGGCCAGCACGCCAAGATGGCCAATCAGATCATGATCGCCGGGACGCTCTCCGGCGTCTGTGAAGCCCTGACCTACGCCAAGGCGGAGGGGCTGGACTGGAACACGCTGCTGGGTGCTGTTGCCACCGGCGCCGCAGGCAGCAGGCAGCTGGATTTTCAGGGTAAAAAAATTCTGAATGGCGACTTCGCCCCCGGCTTCTTCATGAAGCACTTTGTAAAAGACATGAAGCTGGCAGAGGAGGAAGCGGAAGCGGCCGATCTGAACTTGAATGTACTGCATCAGGCGCTGTCCAACTGTCAGGAACTGGTGCAGGAGGGCTGCGGCGACCTCGGCACGCAGGCGCTGATCAAATTTTACGAACAGTAAGCCGGGCAGCGCAGAAACCCTGCGTTTCTGCGCTCCTGCGGCGAAGAAAGGAAACGATCTGTGAAGAAAATCAAACACGAACGGGGCTGGCGGAAGAAAACTTTCAAGCAGGCCATGGATAAGGAGCTGCGGGAACATAAAAGCTCCTTTATTGTATTTTACATCCTGCGGATTCTGGTAATCGTAACACTGGTGCGCCAGATCTTTCTGCACAACTATGAAGGCGCGTTCTTCTGCGTCCTGACCATTGCCCTGCTGTACGTCCCCAGCTGGGTACAGGTGCGGCTCCGCATCGAGCTGCCGCCGCCGCTGGAGATCACCATTCTCTGCTTCATCTTTGCCGCGGAGATTTTAGGTGAGGTCAACGCCTTCTATGTCAGAGTTCCCAACTGGGACACCATGCTCCACACCATCAACGGGTTTCTGGCCGCCGCTGTGGGCTTTTCCATGGTGCTGCTGCTCAATGACAACGACAAGCTGACCTTCGACCTCTCGCCTTTCTTTCTGGCTATGGTGGCTTTCTGCTTTTCCATGACCATCGGCGTACTGTGGGAGTTTTTCGAGTTTGGGATGGACTGGTTTTTCCATTCGGATATGCAGCGGGACACGGTGGTAAACGCCATCTACTCCGCCAGTCTGGATCCCACCCGCAGCAACAGGGTCGTGCCGGTACATGGGATCTACGACGTGGTTATCAATGGGGAATCGCTGGGGGTGGGCGGCTATCTGGATATTGGCCTCATCGATACCATGAAGGATCTGCTGGTCAACTTTGTAGGAGCGGTGGTATTCTCCGTCACCGGCTTTTTCTATGCCCGCAGTAAGGGCAAAAAGCGCACCCCCGCCCAAAGCTTCGTCCCCAGCAAGAAAGCTGCGGATCACGATTATCTCACACAGGCGCGGGACAGCCATCCAACCGAACAGCCGGATGCCGGGCATGATGATCCTTCCGCATCCTGACCTGTTCCCATTCTGCCAAAACACCCCCGGCGAAGTGCTCCCAAAAAGTGAGACAATATTTTAATCAAAAATGGTTAAGCAGCCGAAAGGGCTTGCTGTCTGTGAAGAGCAGGTGCCGTCAAGATTTATGCGCAAATTTATTTGCAGGCTCCGGCTGAATGAAGTCAGCCGGCAATAGAGGCGTCGTCCATGACCGCCTCCAAGTGCTTCATGTTCATGTATTTCTTGTTGCCCCACTGGGTGCCCGCCACGTGGCGTAGCCTCGCGCAGACCAGCATCAGGGTGGAGTTGCCGTCAGGGAATGTCCCCACCACCCGCGTCCGTCGGCGGATCTCACGGTTCAGCCGCTCGATCACGTTGTTTGTGCGGATGCGCGCCCAGTGTTCG
>Ga0129312_1001898_pt1 | contig 11229 bp, 6 predicted proteins | sample O827metagenome_FD_94434 | JGI IMG/M metagenome (GOLD analysis project Ga0129312, IMG submission 94434) | Orangutan group fecal microbial communities from Wisconsin, USA - O827 metagenome | ecosystem: Host-associated > Mammals > Digestive system > Large intestine > Fecal | place: USA: Wisconsin... | reverse complement strand
GAACCTGTGAATCTCGCGGACCAGGTGGGACAGGTGGACAGCATTATCCGTTCCCAGGTCCAGGAGCGCGGACAGAACTTTACGATCCATGTCCATGAGATCGTCCACGAATATCTGATCGGTGACAGCGTGCGTCTGAGACAGATTCTGATAAACCTCTTGTCAAATGCCGTAAAGTATACGCCGAACGGAGGCGCGATCGATTTTGATCTGGCGGAGCTGCCATGCACGGTGCCGGATCACGCGGCGTTCCGGATCACAGTGGCGGATACCGGATATGGAATGAGACCGGAATTTGTGAAGCGGATCTTTGAACCGTTTACGCGGGCAGAGAATTCCGTGACGAACAAGGTACAGGGAACCGGCCTCGGAATGGCGATCACGAAGAACATCGTGGATCTGATGGGCGGAACGATCCGTGTGAAGAGTGAACTGAATAAGGGAAGCTGCTTTGTGGTAGAGCTGATGTTTCCCATTGATCAGAGTACGGAACGCAAGGTGGAGTCAAATGGTGTGATCCTAATCTCCGGAGATGAGGTACTGAGGAGAAATATCAGAAGCTCCCTGCTGGCAGCGGAAGTACCGTTTACGGCAGTGGACGGGGCAGAAGAGGCAGAGAGACTGCTGGCGGATGGAAAGGCAGATATTGTCCTGGTATCCGGATTCCGCTATGGTCAGGAACTCCAGAATATCGTATCGGGTCTGCGAAAGGCAGCAAAGGAGAGGATCCTTGTATTCTGCGTGGACTACGCGCAGACGGATCCTGTGGAGGAGTCCCTGAAAAATATCGGCGTGGACGGACTTGTTGCGCGCCCGTTCTTCCTTTCCGGCCTGCTGCGCGCGATCGAACAGCAGGGAAGCAGCGATGCTTCGGATGCGGAGAGAGGCAATTCCGTACTGCGGGGAATGAGATTCCTCTGTGCCGAGGATAACGCGCTGAACGCGGAGATCCTGGAAGCGATCCTCGAAATGAAGGGAGCTTCCTGCGAGATCTATCCGGATGGGGAAAAGTTAGTGGAAGTCTTCGCAAATGTGAAGCCTGGCGACTATGACGCGATCCTCATGGATATCCAGATGCCGAAGATGAACGGTCTCGAGGCGAGCCGTGAGATCCGGTGCGGTGAGAATCTTCTGGGCCAGACGATCCCGATCATCGCCATGACAGCCAACGCCTTCAACGAGGACATCAGAGCCTGCCTGGCAGCCGGAATGGACGCCCATGTATCGAAACCTCTCGATATCGCCGTGCTGGAGAGAACGGTAGCCCGATTAACCGGCAAAAATTGTTCGGGGGGGGGCGGACGACTGTCCGTGTAATAAAGACACAAAAATAGAATAGAGATATGAAAATAAAAAGGAACTGCTGACCGGCAGGAGAATGTTTTGCTGGTCAGCAGTTCCTTTTTAACGGATCTGTATCCGGATCATTCTCTCGAACGGATGCTCGGGAGTCGTCAGCATAAAATGATTTGCCAGAAAATGCGGAGAATCCGGAAGATCTTGTGCTTCGAGCGCAATGGCGCAGGATGAGCAGGAGGACGATCCGTTTGGAAATTGCATGGAACTGTCGAGAAAACCACCGGAATAAAGGACGAGCGTCGGCGCGTCCGTGTAAAGCGTGATGGAATGACCGGAATCCGGAGATTCTAAGACACAGGCTTTGCTGACGGGACGCGGGAATGACCGGAAACTGCGTGATTCTTGATTCCTGTTTAAGATAAAAGCATGGTTATACCCGCGTGCGATAGAAATCTGGCGGCGGCAGGCAGCCCGGAGCGCTTCATCTCTCGGCAAAAACTCCAGCCTGCTCTGCAAAGATGCCCCTTTTCGGAAATCAAATGGAGTCCGTGTTACGGACAGAATGCTTTCCGGGATATGTTCCTCGGTGTTCAGGCAGACGTTGTTTGCAAATATCGTGAGTTTCTGATTTAGGGCAGATTTCGAAAAATCGCCGGAAAGGTTCCAGTACGTGTGGTTTGACATATTGATATAGGTGGGGCGGTCTGTGACAGCATGATACCGAATCGTAAGCCAGCCGCTGTCATCAAGTGTGTATACCGTATGGAAGGTACGGTTTCCAGGATATCCGTCCACGTTGTCGGCGAGAAACGATGAAAAACCGATCGAAATGGAGTCGTAATCCTGGTGGACGAATTCGGTATCCCAGTTCATGCGGGAGAGATTATGCGGTCCGCCGTGCAGCTGATGAGGGCCCTCGTTGGGGGAGAGAGAGATCAGTTCCTGCCCAATGCGCATCGAAGACGTGGATATCCGGCCGGCGTTCGGGGCCAGCGTAGCGCCTGCGTAACAGGGACATACCCGGTAAAATTCCGGGTCGGAAGAGCTTAATGTAATAGGAAACTCCAGGCCGTTTTTCGGGTAATTTCCGGACGCATCCATCTGTATGAAAGCAATTTTTTGAATAGATGCCCCTATTGAAAATAGGGAGAGTTTTAACCCTGAACTGGTGATTATGTCGAAAAAACGGGAAAACTGTCCGTCATCAAATGTGAAAATTTTATCACTCAACTGCATGATTTCGCATCTCCTTTCGGATTTAAGTATAAAACAAATGCAAAAAAATGAGAATGATAAAATAGATCGAGAGCAAGATTTCAAAATAATACAGCAAATGCTAGTAATGATGATTGCCGGAAAAAGGTTATAATATAAGTAAATAAGAACTGCGGATAGACAGAATTAGAAAAGATCAAAAAGAAGGTTTCAAAAAAAGGGAGGAACGCGATATGAGCAGTATGTTGGAATTTCAGAACATCTGTAAATACTTCCCTGGTGTAAAAGCGCTGGATAATATTTCCTTTAAAGCATATGCGGGCGAAGTTCTTGCATTCTTAGGCGAGAACGGAGCAGGAAAATCTACACTTTTAAAAGTGCTGAATGGAGATTATCAGCCGACGAGCGGAAAATATCTGCTGGACGGCGTGGAAAAGCATTTCCAGTCTCCGCATCAGGCGATCGAGGAAGGAATCTCTGTTATTTATCAGGAAAGACAGATCCTGTTGGAACTTTCCGTTGCGGAGAATATCTACCTCGGAAGAATGCCGGTCAACCGTTTTGGATTTATCGATACCCAGAAGGCAAATCAGATGGCATCCAGAATCATTGAAGACTTCGGACTTCCTATCAGCCCGTCAACGAAGGTAAAAGATCTGAGTATTGCGTATCAGCAGATGGTCGAGATCATGAAAGCATACTCCAGAGAAAACCTGAAGGTTATCTGCTTTGACGAGCCGACAGCGTCCCTGTCAGACTCCGAGATCGAGGCACTGTTTAAGATTATCGGGAAACTGAAAAAAGAGGGCAAGATCATTATTTATGTATCCCACCGAATGGAGGAGATCCAGAGAATCACCGACAAGGTAGCGATCTTTAAAGACGGTCACTATGTAACGACAGTTAAGACCGGCGAGGTTCCAGAATCAGAAATGATTCGGATGATGGTAGGACGTGACCTCGGTGATATCTACAAGAACCTAGACCGAAACAAGGAGATCGGAGATGTCCTTCTGGAAGTCAAAGATGTTTCTTCCGATTATGTAAAGAAAAATTCCTTCGTTCTCAGAAAAGGCGAAGTCCTTGGATTCTCAGGACTCGTAGGAGCGGGTCGGACGGAGCTTATGAGAGCAATCATCGGAGCAGATTCCCTGCGTAGCGGCGAGGTCATTCTGGAAGGCAAAAAGATTCAGAACCGTTCTCCTCACGAGGCGATGGAACACGGAATCGTCCTTGTCCCGGAGGACAGAAAACTTCAGGGAATCCTCTCAAACCTCGATATCAGTGACAATATCAATATTTCCATGCTGGACAGAAACTCGAACGGTCTGGGATTTGTGGATGCAAAGAAAGAGGCAAAGATCGCGGAAGAGGGAATCCGCAACTTTAAGATCAAGACGCCATCCGCGAAGAAAAAGATCGTGGAACTGTCCGGAGGAAACCAGCAGAAATGTATCGTTGCACGATGGATCAGCACAAATCCGAAGGTCCTGATCCTCGACGAGCCGACAAAAGGAATCGACGTAGGAGCGAAATCTGAGTTCTACCAGATGATCTGTGAATTTGCGAAACAGGGCCTCGGCGTGATTCTGATCTCCTCGGAACTCCCGGAAGTCATGGGATTGTCCGACCGCATCATTGTTATGAGGGCAAGGCAGATCGTCGGTGAGATTTCAGGAGATGAAGCAACAGAAAGCACACTTCTGAGCATGGGAATGATCGGGGAGGTAAAGAAAGCATGAATACAAAGAAAAAAACAGGATTACATATCGACGGGGACAAGCTGGTACTGATCGCAGCGATCATCGTAGTATTTGCGTTATTTACGAGTCTGAATAAAAACTTTCTGTCGATCACAAACATGATCAATATTTTGATCGCGGCGTCCCTCGTAGGACTTGTCGCAGTCGGACATACATATCTGATCATTGCAGGACAGAACGACCTGTCCCCGGGATCTCTGGCAGCGTTTTCCGGCGTTGTCGCAGCACTCCTTGTAAGTAAGGGAATGCCGTTTCTCGCGGCAATCGTGATCACGATCTTCTGCGGAGCAGCTGTTGGATATTTCAACGCATTTATGGTAAACAAGATCCACCTGGAGGCATTCATCGCGACACTCGTAACACAGTCGATCATCCGTGGATTCGCATATATCATCTGCGGAGGAAAGCCGGTATCCATCAGCAACAAGACATTCCTTCTGATCGGTAAGGCGAGGATATTAAATATTCCTGTATCTGTATGGATCATGATCATCTGTATCGTCGTATTCGGCATCGTCCTTGCGAAGACAAAATTCGGTCGCAGCGTATACGCGATCGGCGGCAGTATGGATGCAGCGAGACTTGCAGGACTGAATCCGAAAAGAATCATCACAACATGCTACGTCATGATGGGTATCCTCTGCTCCATCGGCGGCATCATCTTCGCAGCCCGCATGAACTCCGGTCAGCCGGCAGCGAACGTCAATCTGGAGTTCGATGCCATCACAGCCGTTATCCTCGGCGGTGTATCCTTCGTAGGCGGTGTTGGAAACATGGGCGGCACGATCCTGGGAATTATCCTGATCCAGTCCTTCAATACCGGTCTTACGATGGTAAACGTACCGAGCTTCTGGCAGTATGTCGCAAAAGGCGGCCTTCTTCTTTTCGCCCTGACAACAGACTATATCAGAAAGCAGAAGAGAGAGAAGGATCTGCTCGCAGCGTCCATGAAGAACCTGTAATCAGTAAAATATTAAACATGCGGCTGGAAAACCGGCAGGCGGAACAGCTGCAAAAAATAAACATTTAAAAATGGAGGGTTTTATTATGAGAAAGATGACAAGAGCAGCAGCGTTCGTAGCAGCAGCTATGCTTGCAGCGACATCACTTGCAGGATGCAGCAGTGGTTCAGATACCGCGACAACAACAGCAGCGGCAGCAGCAGATACTACGGCAGCAGCGGCTGACACGACAGCGGCAGGCGGATCAACCGAAAAAGGCGTTGTTTATGGTATTTACAAAGCCGGAGACCAGACGTGGTTCATCGATGAGGGCGCAGCTGCACAGAAGAAAGTAGAAGAGAATGGCGACGAGTTCATCTTCGTAGACGCAAAGATGAGTCCGGAGGAGTACTTAAAGGCAATTGATAACGCCATCGCAAACCAGGCGAAAGGTATCGTAACGTGTATTCCGGACCAGACAATGTCTCAGGCAGCCGTTGATAAGTGTAAAGAAGCAGGAATCCCGATCGTTGCAGCCGATGATGCACTTCAGGATGATGCAGGCGAGAAGCTTGCTCCGTGGGTAGGAATCAACGCTTATGTAATCGGTCAGGCGAACGGTGATTGGCTTGCAGCATATGCAAAAGACAACAATCTCGTAAACGATGAGACCTGTGGTCTTCTGATTCTCACAATGGATACAGTTTCTTCCTGTGTACCGCGTGCAGAAGGTGAATATGACAACTTCACAGCAGGCTGCCCGGATTTCCCGGAAAGCCGTATTTTCAAGGCTGACTACGATGGAACAACAGATAAAGGAAACACAGCAGCAACATCTGTAATCACGGCTCATCCGGAGATCAAGAAATGGCTGGTAACAGGTGCAAATGAGGAAGGTACGATCGGTGCTGTCCGCGCACTTGAGAGTGCTGGTCTTGACGCAGACGCATGCGTTGTAGGTCTTGGTGCTTACATGGCAAAAGATGAGTGGAACAACAAGGGAGCAGATGGAACCTGCATGAAGGCAGCTACATACTTCTCTTCTGATTCTGTAGGAACAGGTTCCGTAGAAGTTCTTTATGATGTTATTGCCGGAAATGATGTACCGATGGAGACAGCTGTTGACGCAATCGTTGTAACACCGGAAAACTACAAAGAGGTAATGGGAAAAGCGGCAGAATAAATTAAGACCGACTCTCATTTAACTTGGATCCTTCCAGAAAGGGCTGCCGGGTCATATGATTCTGGCAGCCCTTTTCAAGTTCCATGGAATATTCTGGTCAGCAGTGTCTGTTTTCTATGCAGAGCCGGTGGTACTCCGACGGTGTCATACCGGTACTTTTCTTGAAAGTCGTGCAGAAACTGCTTTCACTGCTGAAACCCGTTCGGAAGCAAACGTCCTTGACTGTGATGTTTTCAAAATTTAGCAGATATTTGGCGTTGTTGATCCGCGCGAGGATCACGTATTCGTGCGGGGAGAAGCCGGTCTCTTTTTTAAAGAGACGGCTGAAATAAAACGGGCTTAGGGAAACGTGGGAAGCAAGGTCATTTAAGGAGAGGAGTTCTGTCAGGTGGCTGTTGATGTAGCTGATCGTATCTTCGATAATGCCGTTGGAGACGGACTCCTGGTGTTCGTAATCACGGCTGACGAACAGTTCTGTCAGGATGTTGACGATATAATTGTTGAGAAGCGCCTCCCTGATCGGAAGATGTTCGGAAAACTGCAGATGAATCTTGTGAAGGTACCGTTCGAAGCGATACGTATCTTTGAGGCTGATCACAGGGGATGGGGATGAACCGTTTATGATCGCCTGGAAATATCCTCTCGCGGCAGAACCATCAAAATGCATCCATTCGCATTCCCACGAAGTTTTACTTCCGTACGCATGGGGAGAGTAGCAATCGAGGAATACAATCTGTCCTGGGAGTGCCTTAAAGACCTGTCCGCCAACCTCAACGGTGCATTCGCCCTGCTTGATATACATGATGAGAAAATTGTTGAAGGAAGTGCGTCGGAGACTGTATCCGGCAGCATAACGAAAATTTCCTACGATCAGTGGATAGAAAAATAAAGCCTGGGCCTGGGTACTCGGAGTATAGACGTAATAGTCGGAGCCGGGAAGAATCCCTTTTTCTGTAGATAGCATGGATGGAATCCCTTCCTTTCTGATGAAAAAACGTGCCTTGGCACAGTGTAAGTGACACTTCTGATTATAGAGAAATATACAAAACTGTCAAGAATATCAAGAGCAATTTTTTGAAATGATACAGCAACAGAATGTAATGAAAAACAGGAAAAAGTAAAGTATAGTATAAGCAAGAACAGAAAATAAAGATCCTGAGCGGATACCTGTAAAAAACAGGGCATACGCTTGGATTATGAAAAATAGCAGGAGGTCATAGTATGAGTGGAGTGAAGATCTGGGAAGAAAATGTGGTCATCCCGACATATGGGATCGGAACAGCAGACAAGAATCCGATGTTTCTGGAGAGCCGTGTTTATCAGGGAAGTTCCGGACGGATCTACCCGTATCCGACGATCGAAAAGATCTATGATGAGAAAGAAGATAAGACATACCATGCGGTATGGCTGGAAAATGAATATCTGAAGGTCATGATCCTCCCGGAACTCGGCGGACGTATCCAGAGAGCGTATGACAAGACGAACCATTACGATTTCGTCTATTATAATCATGTGATCAAGCCGGCCCTGGTCGGACTCTGTGGTCCGTGGATCAGCGGAGGAATCGAGTTTAACTGGCCGCAGCATCACCGTCCGACAACATTTTCACCTGTCGATTATCTCCTGATCGAGAATCCGGATGGATCAAAGACATGCCGCGTAAACGATGTGGATCAGATGTACGGAACAAAGGGAGAGGCAAGCTTTACACTTTATCCGGGAAAAGCATACATTGAGATCAAAGGCCAGCTGTACAACCGGACTTCCACGCCGCAGACATTCTTATGGTGGGCAAACCCAGCAGTTCCGGTTAACGATTACACACAGTCGATCTTCCCGCCGGATGTCCATGCCGTAATGGATCACGGAAAGCGTGACGTTTCAAGATTCCCGATCGCGACAGGAATCTACTATAAGCATGATTACAGCGAAGGTGTTGATATCTCCAGATACAAAAACATTCCGGTTCCGACTTCCTATATGGCAGAGAAGAGTGATTTCAACTTTGTCGGCGGATATGACTACCAGAAACAGGCGGGTATCCTCCATGTTGCGGATCATCACATTTCACCAGGAAAGAAACAGTGGACCTGGGGATGCGGAGATTTCGGAAAGGCATGGGACCGCAATCTGACAGATACGGATGGACCGTATGTAGAACTGATGACTGGTGTTTATACGGATAACCAGCCGGACTTCACATGGCTGAAACCGATGGAGGAAAAGCGGTTTACCCAGTATTTCATGCCGTATAAGACGGTCGGCGCCGTAAAGAACGCAAGTATCGAGGCGATGGTAGGACTTGATACGGACGAAAACGGAATCCGCGTCGCGGCATACGCGACACAGGAATATCCGAACGCGCGGATCCTTGTCACATATGAAGGTCAGATCCTTCTCGATGAAAAGAGAAAACTTTCACCGACAGAGCCATTTGAGACCCATATCGACGCAAAGATTACAGATGAGACAAAGCTTACCGCAAGCGTTCTGGATGGAACGAGAGAGATGATCTCCTACACACCTGCCAAGAAGGAGATCCCGAAGGTTCCGGATCCGGCCGAAGCCGCAAAAGATCCGGAAGAACTGATGTCGAACGAGGAACTGTTCCTGACAGGACTTCATATTGAACAGTACCGTCACGCGACATACCGTCCGGACCCGTATTATCTGGAAGGTCTGAAACGCGACCCGGGCGATATCCGGATTAACAATGCGTACGGTTCGCTCCTGATGCGCAGAGGTCGCTTTGAGGAAGCGGAGAGGCACTTCCGCACGGCCATCAAGCGCGCGACATGGAAGAATCCGAACCCGTATGATTCCGAACCGTATTACAATCTCGGTCTTTCCCTGTTCTATCAGGAAAGATTCGATGAGGCTTTTGACGCGTTCTATAAAGCGACCTGGTCGAATGAGCAGCAGGAGATGAGCTTCTATTACCTGGCATGCATTGAGGCGGCAAGAGAAAATTATGCAGGTGCGTTGGAACTTGCGGAAAAAGGACTCGTAAAGAATACGCACAACATCAAGGCAAGAGGACTCCGCGTGTATCTGTTGGAGAAGCTTGGACGGACCGAAGAGGCAAAAGAAGCTGTAAAAGAAAATCTTGCAGTTGATCCGTTTGATTACGTATCAATACTTGAAAATGCATATCTTGATCCAGATCATGCGGAGGAGATCCGCGCGGAGATGAACCGTCTTGCACGGAACTTCCATGAAACATATATAATGACAGCAAGAGACTTTGCGGAGTATGGCGCATATGATAAGGCAGTCGATACGCTCCGCGCGTGCAGCGAGAGCTGGCCGATGTTAAAGTACTATGAGGCATTCTACCTTGGAAAGATGAATGCGGATCCTGCTGAGATCAGGGATACCCTGAAAGCTGCGGAGAACTGCAGCACGGATTACTGCTTCCCGAACAAGCTGGAGGATATCCTCATTCTTACATACGCACAGAAACAGAATCCGGATGGAGCAAACGCGTACTATTATCTGGGCGATTTGTATTATGATAAGCTTCAGTATGATGAGGCGATCTCGTGCTGGGAAACATCTGCCGAAAAGAATCCAGGGTTTGCGATTACATGGAGAAACCTCTCCCTTGCATATTACAACAAGCGGAAAGATCCTGAAAAGGCAAAAGAGGCAATGGAAAAGGCTGCAAAACTTGCCCCGAAGGACGCAAGGATCTTCCTCGAACTGGACCAGTTATACAGAAAAATGGAGATGCCTGTTTCAGAGCGCCTTGCGCGTTATGAGAAGGCAGAAGATATCTTCATGCAGCGTGATGACCTGATGATCGAGTATGTAACGCTCTTAAACCTTTCCTGCCATTACAAAGAGGCGTACGACTTTATCATGGCACATCGCTTCCATCCGTGGGAAGGCGGGGAAGGCAAGGTAACAACGCAGTATACAACATCCCTGCTTGAGCTTGGCAAGGAGGCAATCGACAGAGAAGAGTGGAGCAGAGCTGCCGGGATTCTTGAGAAAGCACTTGTTTATCCGGAAAATCTCGGGGAAGGAAAGCTTGAGGGAACAAAGGACAACCACATCCACTATTATCTTGGACTTGCAAAAGAGCATCTTGGAGATGCGGATGGGGCGAAGAAAGAGTATGAGGCAGCATCCATTGGTACGGATGAACCGGCCGGCATGATGTACTACAATGACCAGCCGGCAGACATGATCTACTATCAGGGACTTGCCAAAGAAAAACTTGGCCATCCAGTGGAGGCGAAATCGAGATACTACCGTCTTCTCGACTATGGTGAGCGCCATATGTTCGACAAGATGCGCGTCGAATATTTTGCGGTTTCTCTTCCGGATTTCATGATCTTCGATGACGACCTTGATAAGAGAAACAAGACACACTGTTACTACCTGATGGGACTTGGATATCTGGGACTCGGAGATAAGGAAAAAGCAGCAGAAGTATTCCGCAACGCAATAAAACTTGACCCGACCCACCTGAATGCGGGCCGGTATTTGAAGATGGCAGAGAAGTAAGGGCGCGCGGAAATAGGGGCTTTAAATAGAAAAATAGAATTTAGGATTCTCGGTTAAAAGCTGGGGTTGTCGCATTAGCATATCAGTTAGTGCGACAGCCCCATTATTGATAGCAGAGTTGTTTTTATATAAAATTAAAGTTTATATAATCTTTATAATTTTAAATGTTTGATAACTTGAGACTGGTCTGCAACTGGTTTATAATGAAGAAAATCATACAAAAGGTTCCTGAAAAAGAAAGGAAAACATGAGAAAAACATATCAGGAACTTGAATTTAAGGATGCGTTTATGTTTGCGGCGGTCATGTCCGATGCG
>Ga0129312_1001892_pt1 | contig 11269 bp, 16 predicted proteins | sample O827metagenome_FD_94434 | JGI IMG/M metagenome (GOLD analysis project Ga0129312, IMG submission 94434) | Orangutan group fecal microbial communities from Wisconsin, USA - O827 metagenome | ecosystem: Host-associated > Mammals > Digestive system > Large intestine > Fecal | place: USA: Wisconsin... | reverse complement strand
GGCCTCCGGGTCCCCGTCTTGTATGATTGTTAGCCACCGATGCTCACTCCTTCCTGCTGGGATTCATAGACCTCGCGGTAAATATCGCAGGTCTTCATCAATTCCTCGTGGGTACCCTGCGCCGCCACGGTGCCGTTGTCCATCACAAGGATCAGATCGGCATCCATCACGGAGGTGACGCGCTGGGCGATAATCAGTTTGGTGGTGCCGGGCAGATCCTGCCGGAACGCCTGCCGGATCTTGGCGTCTGTAGCGGTATCCACGGCGCTGGTGGAATCGTCCAGAATCAGCACCTTGGGCTTTTTCAGAATGGCCCGCGCAATGCACAGCCGCTGCTTCTGGCCGCCGGAGACGTTCACGCCTCCCTGCCCCAGATCCGTATCCAGCCCATCCGGCATCCGCTCCAGAAATTCGTCGGCGCAGGCGGCCCTGCAGGCTTTCCAAAGCTGCTCCTCCGTGGCGTTGGGATCACCCCAGAGGAGGTTTTCCCGGATGGTGCCGGACAACAGCGTGTTCTTTTGCAGCACCACGCTGACGGATTCCCGCAGATGCTCCATGGTGTAATCCGCCACCGGCCGTCCGCCTACGGAGACCGTTCCCTCCTGCGCTTCGTACAGGCGGGGGATCAGGCTCACCAGCGTGGTCTTGCCGCTGCCGGTGCCGCCCAGAATTCCCACGGTAGCGCCGCTGGGAATGTGCAGGTTCACATCCTTCAGGATCCACTCCGGGCTTTGGTCATTGTATTTGAAGGACACATGGTCAAAGTCGATGCCGCCGTCCTCCACCGCAGCGTCCGCTTTGGCGGCATCGTCGGTAATGGCGGGCTTTTCGTCCAGCACCTCCACGATCCGCTTGGCGCAGGCGATGGAACGGGTCATCATCATGAACATCATGGACACCATCATCAGGGAAATGAGGATCTGGGTGATATAGGTAAAGAATGCGGTAAGGTCGCCCACCGGCAGCGTTCCGGCATAGACCATCTTGCCGCCGAACCACATGACTGCGATGATGGTGCTGTAGATGATCAGCATCATCACCGGCATATTGATGACCACCATGCCGAAGGCCCGCATGGAGCTGTCCTTCAGGGCATTGTTGCGCTTTGCGAACTTTTCCTCCTCATGCTCCTCCCGGACGAAGGACTTCACCACCCGGATGCCGGTGAGGTTTTCCTGCACCACCAGATTCAAAGCGTCCGTCCGCTCCTGCAGGGAGCGGAACAACGGGCCGGCTTTGGTGAGGATCAGAATGATGAACACCAGCAGCAAAGGGATCGCCGCCAGAAACACATTGCTCAGCTGACGGCTCAGGCGGATGGACAGCACCAGCGCCGCCACCAGCATCACCGGCGCACGCACCAGCAGCCGCATTCCCATCATCAGGGTCATCTGCATATTGTTGACGTCGTTGGTCAGCCGGGTCACAAGAGACGCGGTGGAAAATTTCTCAATGTTGGAAAAGGCAAAGTCCTGAATGTGCTCGTACTCCGCCTTCCGCAGCTCCGCGCCGAAGCCCTGTCCGGCCACGGAGGAAAAGGCGGCGCTGCCCAGTCCGAAGCACAGGGACACAACGGCCATGCACGCCATCAGCACGCCTTTCCGCAGGATATAGTTCTGATCCGCCGTGTCAATGCCGATGTTGACGATATCGGCCATCACCAGCGGGATCAGCAGCTCAAAGATCGCCTCGGCGGCGCTGCACGCCACGCCCAGCACGACCCACTTGGAATAGGGTCTGACGTAAGACCCAAGTTTTTTCAGCATGGGGTTCGATCCTCCTCTAAATTTTCAATGATACGGCACAGCAGGGATCGCAGCAGATCCACCTCGTCCGGCCGCAGGCCCCGGAACATGGCGGCCTCCGCGTCCTGAAAAGCGGTCTGCACCTGCTCCCGCAATTCGCGTCCCTTTTCCGTTGTCATGACCCGCTTCTGCCGCTGGTCGTTCTCGTCCGCCGCCCGGCGGATCAGACCCTTCTCCTCCATGCGATCCAGGATCCCATTGGCCGTGGAGGGCTTTACCCGCAGATGCGACACCACATCCCGCTGGGGCGCGCAGTCTCCGTGGCCGCAGAGATACAGCAGCGTATGCGTCTGCGCCGGGGTCATGTCATAGCGGGAAAGCCGGGCATCCATCCGCTCCCGCGTCAGGTGGGCCGCATGGCCCAGCAGCGGCCCCAGATGGAGCGCGTCGCCTGTCAGTTCCATTCCCATATCAGCCTCCAATATTTAGCATCCTAACTTTTAGCAGGCTAAATATTAGCACACGTAAAAACATTCGTCAAGTCCTAAAATGCGTTGCTTTTTGAACAATTTTTGAACAGGAATATCCACTTTGTTATTCTGTGAACAATTTATGAAATTTTAACGCAGCCCGTTGACTTTTCGCTGACTGAACCGTATAGTGTAAACATACCAAATCCCTATCCAATCTATTTTTCCCTCTCTTTTCTCTATCTTACAAAGCACGAAGGACGGCTTACGCCGTCCTTCGTGCTTTTCTTCATATGGCCGCGCCGGTCGTCCACGTTCTGTCAGGAGACGGCGGCCGCCGTCTCCTGATGTTCGCCGGATGGCTGTCCCACGCTATGAGTACGGAGATAGTCCAGCCATGCATGGCAGCCTGCCCGGTTCAGATGAACGCCGTCAAAGCTCATCTCCGCAGGCAGGCAGCCGTCCTCGCCTGTAACGGCTTCCGCAATGTTCACATAGTCGCAGCCGGTCTCCTCCGCCAGCTCCATCCACACCTGATTATAGGCAAGGATCCGCTGGTTATTGACATAGGAGCCTTTTGCGTCCTGCTCCGCCGACACCGGCAGCAGGGACTGCACCACGATCTCGGCGTCGGGATGGTCTGCCTGCAAGCGCCGGAGCAGATTCTCCGCGTGGCTGCGGAAGATATCCGTCCCGTTCCAGCCCAGTTCATTGATTCCCAGCATCAGGTAGATCTTGCCGCAGTCCGCTGCGGCCACGGCGTCCGCCAGAGAGATTTTTCTGCCGTCCTCCGTTTTCCAGTTCTCCATGTCCGTGGCGGAGGCCACCGTCTCGCCGGTGACGCAGAAGTAGGTTCCCCGCTCCAGACCGCTGTAAAGCCGGAATCCATCGGTGCGGGAATCGCCCACAAAGGCCACATCGTCAAAATAACTGTCGTCCACCGGCTCCGACTCCTGCACCGGCGTCCAGGGCATTTCTTCCGGGACATCTGCCGGGATCTCCGGCTCCGCAGGGAGTACCGTCACCGGCTGTTCCTCCTGTGGGGGATTTTCCACCGGAGCCGCGGCGGAAGAACGGGCCGCTGCCGTAGCAAGCGCGCCTGCCGCAAGAAGCGCCGCCAACAGAAGCCAGTGCCGTCCCGGCTTCCGCCATATTCGCTTTCCTGTCACAGCGCATCCCCCCTTTCGATGTTCGTCCCGCATTATGTAAACAGCGAGCATCTCCTATTAGACACTCTTTGTCGGAAAAAGTCGATACAATTCCGAAAAAATTTGGTGACAAATTGGTGACAGATTTTGCCAGATTTCAATGGCCCGGATCCGAAACGGGCTGTTTCGGATCCGGGCCATTGGCCATTCAGTTCCGCAGGGAGGGCGGGTAGACGCCTGCCTCATGGAGCTTTTGCAAGTCCTCCGCCACCAGCGCCCGATCCTCATGATAGGTCATGCCGAACCACTTGTCTTTGGAGTTCAGGACGGAAACCGTCATCCGCCCTGCTTTCAGCTCCTCGCCCACCATCACCGGCAGCAGGCACTCCGCCTTCACCGCGCCGTCAGGCAGGCCCCGGAGGAACGCCTCAAAATACGCTCGCAGAGCCGGGAAGATGGAGGGCATAAAGCCCCAAAAATTCATGGACACCACCGTTTCCGGATCCAGATCCGTATTTGTATCCAGATCCGTCAGGTGTCCGTCAGGGTAGAGCTGGATCTTCAGCGTCTCCTGAATGGAATCCAGCTTTCCGTCCTTCACCTTGCAGACGCCGCGGGACACCGTGCCGTGGAGGCTGGCGGTGTTTTTCAGCAGATAGCCCACCATGGTGCTTTCGCCTGACGGAGCCAGCTTCCCCAGTTCCTCATAGATGGTGCGGTATGCGTCCACGCCGTAGTAATCGTCGGCGTTGATGACGCAGAAGGGGCCGTCTACCGCAGGCTCCGCACACAGCAGGGCGTGTACCGTGCCGAACGGCTTGGTGCGTTCCTCCGGGATGTGGTAAAAGCTCGGAACGGAAGTAAAATCCTGGTAGACGAAAGCCACCTCTACCGGGCGGCCGTCCGCTGTCTTTTTCTGCTTAAGATAGCCCACCAGACCGTCCATCATCTCCTGCATCTCCGGCTTGATGATGAAAACCACCTTGTCAAACCCGGCCCGCAGGGCATCGTGGATGGAGTATTCCATCAAAATTTCCCCGTTGGGGCCGATGCCGTCCACCTGCTTGCTGCCGCCGTAGCGGGAGCCAAGTCCCGCCGCCATAATCACCAAAGAAATATGCATAACGCCTCTCCTTTTGTTTCGTATCAAGATAGCGGATCGTCCGCCGTGTGTTTTCTCTCTTACCATACCCTATTTCACGACATTTTGCAACGGTCTTGCTGTTTTTGTTTCGCGCCGCTCTGGCGTTTCGGCAGAACCTGTGCTACAATAGCAACATCTCAACATGGGAGGTGCGCCATGCGGTATAAGGCGTCCACTCTGCGAATCATTGATACATTAAAGGAGCTGTACCCGGAGGGGCTTTGCTCCCTGCAATATGAAAAGGACTACGAACTGCTGTTTGCCGTGCGCCTGTCGGCCCAGTGTACCGATGCGCGGGTCAACATGGTAACGCCTGCTCTCTTTGCCCGGTTCCCCACGTTGGAGGCCTTTGCGGAGGCAGACCCCAAAGAGGTGGGCGAATACATCCACTCCTGCGGGTTCTACAACGGGAAGTCCAGAGATCTGGTAGCCTGCGCCCAACAGCTGCTGGAGCGGTTCGGCGGCAGGGTGCCGGACAACATGGAGGATCTCACCTCCCTGCCCGGCGTAGGACGGAAAACCGCCAACCTGATCTTGGGCGACGTGTACGGGCAGCCCTCCTATGTCTGCGACACCCACTGCATCCGCATTACCGGGCGGCTGGGCATCACCGACGGCTCCAAGGATCCGGTCAAGGTGGAACAGCAGCTGCGGAAAGCCATCCCGCCGGAAGAATCCGGCTCTTTCTGCCACCGAATGGTGCTTTTCGGTCGGGACGTCTGCACGGCCCGGTCGCCGAAATGCGAAGAATGTCCCCTGAAGCCGGACTGTGCAGCCGGAAAAAAGCTGAAATAACGTTTCCATGTGCCTGCGGTTTCCGCAGGCACATTTTCTGCGTGCAGAAAAACTTTTCTCCCTGCCGGTCTGTTGGCAGTCTCATTTTTTATCCCCCGCTCATATACTGGTCTGAGACTGAAATAGCAGGAGGACGCGCTATGGACGAAAACACCAGACAGATGATGGAACAGCTGAAAAGCAACCCCGCCGCCCTGCGGAAGCTGATGCAGTCCCGCGACGGCCAGACGCTGATGCAGGCTCTGACCCGGCCGGACAACGGCGCAGGGCTTCAGCAGGCGGTGCAGGCCGCCATGCAGGGCAACACCAATATCATGGCCGATCTGGTCAGCCGGGTCGCCCAAAGCCCGGAGGGCGCCGCCCTGCTGGAGCGCATCAGCAGCAGTGTAAACAGGTAAACCGAGAGGAGGTCCGGCCTCATGGCGGAGTTTGACGACAAGCTGAACAGTCTCCTTTCCAACCCGGAGGCTATGGACCAGATCATGAAAATGGCCCAGTCCCTGATGGGAACCAGCGGGGAAAGCCCGGAAACCGGCGGCAGTCCCCGAAATGCCGCCGGGGTATCCGGCTCCGCCGCGCCGCCCCCGGCACAGCCCTCCGGCAGCTTCGGTTTTCCCCCGCAGGCCGGGGCGTCCGGGGCGGGAACCCCGCAGGGTTCCAGCGGGGCAGGCTGGAACCCGCCATCCGGCGTCCAGTCCGGGCCGGATCTCAGCTTTCTTTCCGGGCTGGGAAATCTTGACCCGAAAGCCATTGCCTCCCTCCTGCCGGTTCTGCGGGAACTGGGAGGAACTCAGGACAGCAATGCCCGGCAGCTGCTCTTTGCTCTGCGGCCCTATCTGAAGCCGGAGCGTCAGGAGAAGGTGGAGCGGGCCTTGCAGCTGGCCCGGCTGTTCCGGGTGGGGAAAAAGTTCCTGCTGAAAGGGGATGGCCATGTATAACCGCTATATCCGCACGGACGACGGCACCTATACCAAGGTGTCGGAAGAGGAAACCCCGTCCGGCCAGCCCCGGCAGGAGCCGCGTCAAGACAGTCCGCCGCCGGATGGCCCGCCGCCTTTCAGCCCTCCGCCCCCCTTCGGCGGTGGGGAGGGAATTGCCGGATACCTGCGGCGGATTCTGGATCAGCTGCATCTGGACAGGATCGACGCCGGGGATCTCCTGCTTCTGGGACTGCTGTACTTCCTGTTCCGGGAGAAAGCGGACGAGGAACTGCTGGTGGCGCTGGGCCTGCTGCTGATCTTATGAGACAGCCGGATGCGTCCGGCTGTCTCGTTTTGTTCCTATCCCACATGATTTATAATCGGTTTTTTCGATGATAAATCAGCTGTGTTCGGTTCGATGCGTTTGTCTTTTGATAGAACAACGCTTCTACTGTACTTGTATCGGTGTACACGTTTTTACGCGCAGTCGGTACAAGTTGTGTATAAAGAGTGGATTGATTGATGAAAAAAGAAATCGTCATCGTTGTTTCCGCCGGAGCCGCCGTGGGACTTGCAGCCATCTTTCTGATGCTGCTGGGCAACCCCGCCAACATGGGCTTCTGCATCGCCTGCTTCCTGCGGGACATTGCAGGCGCCTGCGGGCTTCACAACGCCGCCAAGGTGCAGTATGTCCGCCCGGAGATCATCGGTCTGGTGCTGGGCCTGATGAATCTCCCCAAGGAGGAAGCCACATGATCGACGCAAGAGGATTTTCCTGCCCCATGCCGGTGGTCATGGTGCAGAAGGAGCTGAAAAAGTCCGCGCCTGCGGAGCTGGACGTGCTGGTGGACAACCAGACCGCGCTGGAAAACGTGACCCGGTTCGCCGGCAGTCAGGGGTATCAGGTGGACAGCGCCCCGGAAGGCGCCGACTTCCGGCTGCATTTACATAAATAAGACACAGCAGCGCCCCCGTTTCCGAACCAAGTCGGAAACGGGGGCGCTGTTTCGTTACAGAGCGGCGCTCTGCCGCACAAAGTCCGCAAAGGCTGTCTGGGTGGCTGTCAGCGCAGCTCTCTTTGGCAATACCATGCAGATCTGCCGCCATGCGCCCTGCCCCAATTCAAAGGTCCGCAGGCGGCCTGCCGCCGCGTCCTCCTCCACCGCCAGCGAAGAAAGCACCGAAACTCCCATGCCGCGGGCGACTGCCCGGCGGATGGCGTCCGGGTTTTCCATCCGGGCCAGAATGTGCAGGCGTTCCGGCAGGATTCCCTGTCCCCGCAGCCACTTTTCCGTTTCCAGCCATGTGCCGGAGGCCGTCTCCCGCGCGATGACAGGCTCCCGCAGCAGGAATTGACAGTCCGGCCTCTGCCGGGAAAAATCCGCCAGAAGCCGGGGGATCAGGTACTGTGCTGGCACCGTGGACGCGCCCACCGTCAGCAGGTTGCCCTCCCGTTCCGGCAGATTGCTTTGCAGCGCCCGGCAGCGGGCTACGATCTCCCGTGCCGTGGGGTAGATCCGTTTTCCCGTCTCAGTCAGCGCCACTCTGCGCCTGGCGGCGCGGTCAAACAGAAGCACGCCCAGCGTTTCCTCCAGACTGCGGATGTGGCTGCTGACGGTGGACTGGCTGAGATACAGCACATCCGCCGCCCGTGTGAAGCTGCCGTATTCCGCCGTGGTCACGAATACCTCCAGCTGTTTCAGGTTGATATCCAGCATACTGTCCCCTCAGACCAGCAGCTCCTGCCAGCCCTCATACTCCAAAGCCTGTGCATCCGCCAGCGCCCGCAGCTGCGGGGCGGCGTCTGTAGGCGCGCACCAGGCCATACGGCAGTCCGCCGTCAGCTCCCGCGGAACCGGGATCAGCCGCCCCGGCAGTCCCTGCTCATGGCAGAGCTTTTCCATGGCCATGGCCGCCGCCGTGGTATGGAAGGTAATCACCAGCTTCTGCGTTTTCGGTCTCATTCCGCCAACTCCTTTACCGCCCGGATGGCTGTATCCACCTCGTCCTCCGTATTGAACCAGCCGAAGCTGAACCGCACAGCCCCCTGACGCTCCGTTCCCAAAGCCCGGTGCATCCGGGGCGCGCAGTGGGCGCCGGGGCGGGTGGCGATGCCATAATCCTGAGACAGAGCGTCTGCCACCTCGCCGGAATCGTAATCCCGGATATTCAGCGTTACCACCGCCGTCCGGGGCGCTTCAAAATCGCCGAAGACCGTAACGCCGGGAATGGCTGTGACCCCGGCATAGAACCGGCGCATCAGGCGCTCCTCCCGCTCACGGATAACATCCAGCCCCACCCCGTTCAGATAGTCCAGCGCGGCAGACAGTCCGGCAATGCCGTGGCCGTTCAGCGTTCCCGCTTCCAGACAGGTGGGCAGCTGTTCCGGCTGAAACCGGCTGTAGGTCTGCACACCGGTCCCCCCCACCTTCCACGGGCGGAGGGCAACGTTCTCTCCCAGACACAGCCCACCGGTTCCCTGCGGCCCCATCAGGGATTTGTGGCCGGTGAAGCAGAGAAGATCAATGTGCTGGGCTGCCATGTCGATGGGCAGGACTCCCGCCGTCTGGGACGCGTCCACGATCAGCTTCAGGCCATGAGCATGGGCAATGGCCCCCACCCGGCCGATATCCACCGCGTTGCCCGTGAGGTTGGAGGCATGGGTGCAGACGATGGCTCTGGTCTCCGGCCGGATCAGCCGCTCAAAATCGCCGTAGTCGATCCGTCCCTGCCGGTCAGCCGGGACAAAGCTGAGAGACACGCTCCGCTCCGCCTCCAGCCGGTACAGGGGTCGCAGCACGGAATTATGCTCCAGATCCGTGGAGATCACATGGTCGCCGGGGTTCAGCAATCCGCAGATGGCGATATTCAGCGCCTCGGTGGAATTGCAGGTGAATACCACATGATCCGGCCGGGGGCAGTGGAAAAACGCCGCCAGCTTCTCCCGTGCGCCATAGATGATCCGGGAGGCGGAAAGACTGCCGTCATGGGTGCCGCGGGCGCTGTTTCCCAGCGTGGTCATGGCGGACACCACCGCGTCGATCACCGGCTGGGGCTTTCGGAGGGTCGTGGCGGCGTTATCCAGATAGATCACGGCCGGATAACCTTCCCCGCAGCCGCCAGCGTCTCCACAATGGCGTACATATTGGTAACGCTGCCCACAGCCAGCGTCTCCTTCAGCTTGTAATAGTCAAGGCAGGTGCCGCAGGTGCGGATCTCCACGCCCTGCGCCTCCATGAACTTCAGATCCTCCAAAGAATCGGACCCCGTGCAGGTAAGGTATGCGCCGGTATTGAAAAAGAGGATGGTCTTGGGCAGAACCGGCAGCTGGCTGACGGCATACAGGAAGCCCTTCATCAGTGCCTTGCCCAACGCCTCCTCTCCGCTGCCCATGCAGTTGGAGCCGACGGCCACCACCAGATCCCCACGGGCATCCGGGGCGCAGACGGTCTCCGCCGCGGGCTGCACCGGGGCGCAGACCTCCATGGTGACGGAGAACCGCTTCTCCCCGGTCTTTTCCGCCCGGACAGGCAGCTGGCAGCTGGCCGCCAGCTTGCTGAGGTTCTGGACCGCCGCCTCATTGTCCACCAGAATCTCCAGCGTATCAGGGGGTTGCAGCTCCGCCAGAGCCTTCTTCGCCATTACAACGGGAATGGGGCACTGCTTGCCCAGCGCGTCTACAACAACAGACATGGAACGCAACTCCTTTAATTCAGATTTTCAAGTCCAGTGTATCACGATGCATCGTGATTCGCAAGAAAAAACAACGAGATATGGCAAAACCCCCGCCGAAACCTCGGCGGGGGCGAATTCTGTCAGACGATCTCAAGGGTATGATCCGTTTGGGGAAGCACAGTCCCCACAATGGCACTGTCCGGGCAATGCTCCCGCAGGGCAGCTACCAGAGCGCCGGCATCCTCCACCGGCAGGGCGATCAGCAGTCCGCCGGAGGTCTGGGGGTCGCAGATCAGGTCCACGCGGGCCTGCTGGACGCTCTCCGCCACGGTCAGGCGCGGCTTCACATAGTCCAGATTCCGGTAAGCCCCGGCGGGGATGATCCCCATTTCCGCCAGCTCCAGCGCCCCCGGCAGCAGAGACAGCCGCTGGCTGTAGATTCGGATGGTCACGCCGCTGCCTGCCGCCATTTCGTCGGTATGGCCCAGCAGGCCGAAGCCGGTCACATCCGTACAGGCATGGATTTCCGGGCATTGCAGCATGGCCTCCGCCGCCTTGTCGTTCAGCTGTGCCATGGAGTGAACAAGCCGGTCATATTGCGCCGCATCCAGCAGATCCGCCTTTGCAGCGGTGGTCAATACGCCGGTTCCCAGCGGCTTGGTCAGCACCAGCGCGTCGCCGGGTCTTGCGCCCACGTTCCGCAGCACCCTGTCCGGGCGGACATAGCCCGTGACGCACAGGCCGTATTTCGGCTCATTGTCCTGAATGGTATGGCCGCCGGCAATCACGCAGCCGGCCTCCACCGCCTACTGGTGGCCGCCCTCCAGAATTTTCCGGACAGTCTCCTGGGACAAACAGCCCGGCACGCACAGCAGGTTCATGGCCACGGCGGGCCGTCCCCCCATGGCGTACACATCGCTGAGGGCGTTGGCCGCGGCGATCTGGCCGAACCAGAAGGGATCGTCCACGATGGGGGTAAAGAAGTCCACGGTGTGGATGGCTGCGATCTCATCGGTGACGCGGTACACGCAGGCATCATCGCTGGTGTCAAAGCCCACCATCAGATTGGGATCACTACCGTTGGGAAGGTCTTTCAGAATGTTCGATAGGACACCCGGCCCTAATTTTGCCGTTCAACCCGCCGCTGGGGTCAGCTGTGTCAGACGAGGCTCTTTGTCCATTGCGTTCCCTCCTTCCCTGCCGTATTGTGTGTAATTATAGCATGTCCCCGGCGATTTGGCAATCACGGCGGGCTGGACTTTGGGTGTGCCTTATGGTATCATATTTTGTAAAATTCAAGTGAGATCTGCGGCAGACCGCAGAGGAACAGGAGCAGCTATGGGCATTGTGGTCTTAGGCGCCGTATTTGTGG
>Ga0129312_1001890_pt1 | contig 11275 bp, 10 predicted proteins | sample O827metagenome_FD_94434 | JGI IMG/M metagenome (GOLD analysis project Ga0129312, IMG submission 94434) | Orangutan group fecal microbial communities from Wisconsin, USA - O827 metagenome | ecosystem: Host-associated > Mammals > Digestive system > Large intestine > Fecal | place: USA: Wisconsin... | reverse complement strand
GCACTCATTTGTGCTCCTATGAATCTGCTCCATACTTTCTGTTGCACTATTCATCTTATTCTGATTCTCTTTCGACAATTGATTTACCTGGTTGGCAAGATCCGATAATTGTCTGTTGATTGCGGTAAGTTCCTCTAATCTTGCATTAATATCCTGTGTTCTTTCATTGATGCCCGTAATCTCCTCTGAATTCCTGCTGAAACTATCCATCACATTTCCTGTCTCTTCCACAATCTGCCGGTTGGATTCCATAGAGTTTTCTGTAATATGTGACAGCTCTTTTACCATTCCCATCAGCGTCTTGGAAGTTTCCTCTGACTTCTTCTGCATCAGCCTCATTTCTTCTATCATACGTTCCTGTTCTTCGGCATTCATAAGATTTGACAACATCCCGGCTGTCCGCTCACAAAGCATGGTAAATATTGCAGCAATCGCAATTAATACCATTGCCCTTGGTACAATGCCATACACAATCAACTTATAAAATGTGGTAAAATTCTTATCCGGAAGAATATGAAACCAGAAACAAATAAGCTGTCCAGCTGATACACCGATTACCGACAGTATCATCGTCATGACATTGATCCTTTTTGAAAAATACAGACTTGCAATGGCAATCGCATATATGTATAAGAGTACTACATGATACCCTAAAGTTGAAGTCACGATCGTAATAAATATGACCGCACATATGGTGAGTGCATATTTCACATAACTTCCATCCCGCTTTGCAATATTCACTAAAATCGTAGGCAGCCACAAAAGGACTGAACCCAGCACATATGCAGTTGTCATGATCTTCATATCAACAATAAAAATCCCCAGTACATTTAAAATATACACAAGCGTAAAAATAATAAATGTAATCCGCATCACTTTTGCAACTGCCTTATTTGCTTGTTTTTCGTTTTGAACTAATACTCCACTTTTGCTTCCCATAGTTTCCTCCTGTTTCTGTCCCATACGATGTCCACCTGCCAATCCATCCGGATACCCTCTGCCGTTGTATTTTTCATGATGAAATCTGGCGATCTCATATGCAATCTGCCGAAACTTCGCATTTCCAGCTGTCTGATAGAAGGATTCTCCGAGCCGATGTAGATTCCAAGCAAAAGTATTGTCGGAAATACAGCAGTCAGTAGTACTTCTGGAAAACAGATCTGTATCGCCAATATGACTCCTGCAATTACAATACACGTAAGCGTTTCCAGTATTTTTCCACTTTCCAGAAACCTTCTTCTGCTTGCAACAATATATAAAATTGCTCCATAATAAAGCACCAGAGTTCCATAGCAGATATACACAGAAAATCCCATGGAATACCAGGTCGTAGCACCTTTTATGTAATGAAGTTCGCCTATTCCTACTGTGGTCAGCAGTACCGAAATCACTCCCGGTAAATCCAAAAGCACTTTTTTCCATTTGGCAGTTTTGTCATATCCAATCAACAGATTATATTGCCTGTTGGTTTTGATTTTCCCCCTTTTAATGGCTCTCATATATGTAATTACAATATAAAGAATCACAAGAAGACATCCAAATTGTAATTTTACATACCTCATTCGTGCATCACCTCTCTTCCGGCTGATTATGTTTTATCGTATATTTTGCTGTATGTCTATATGACTACTACCAAGATGCAGAATATATGAACTAAGATGCACAATTTCAATAGAAAAGGCGCAGAATCTCTTCCACGCCCTTATCTTTCATATGACGCAATTGAAAAAGGATCAGCCAAAGCTGATCCTAATCCTCTATCACTGCCTGCAATTCACTGACCATCTGGCTGACTTCCAGCGGCTTTGCGATATGTCCGTTCATACCCGTATTCTCCGCCATCTGTACATCCTCTGCCAGGCATTGGCTGTCATGGCGCAGATCGGAACATTTCTCTTGTCATCAGGTAATCCACGGATCGCTGCTGTCGCCTCATAACCGTTCATCTCGGACATCTGGATGTCCATAAACACCAGATCGTACCAGCCCACCGGTGAGTAAGCAACCTTTTCTACTGCCTCCCTGCCGTTGACCGCTGTGTCGATCTGTACATGTGACATACCGATGATCTCCGTCGCGATCTCACGATTCAGATCATTGTCTTCTACTAATAATATCCTTTTATCAGAATAATCTGTCCTTGCAATATTTTCAAGACAATTTTGCTCCGGCTGGTCATCTTCATGGTTGAGCAGCCTGTGAAATACGGCGGTCAGTCTGGAATAAAACAGCGGTTTGGTAATGATACCGTCCATTCCCGGCATCTTCCAGTCCATGAGTATCGCAAAATAGTCCTCCCTGCGGTCATGTCTCTCATATGCGCGCGTCACAGCCTCGCTGCCGGATGTGACCCACTCACCCGCGATCCCGATCTCTTCGAGTGTCGCTACCGTGCTTCTGCATGATGTAATATCATCATCCACCACCAATATCCAATCTGCCACTTTTGTATATTCTCCTGTCTCAATCTCTGGATTCGATGACAAATAACATACCCTTCGAAAAACTGATCCGTGCCTCATCCTGCGTGATCACATTGCTGATCCCCAGCGTCACACCCGGGGCGAGCGAAGCATGATCCAGCGGATATTTCATGCCCTCAAGCGTCAGATTTCTCACCGTACTGTTGTATGGGATCAGTGAGATCCAGTCTCCATATTGTTCTTCTCTTCCAATACACAGCGCATGATCGATCAGCCGCACACGATTGTGCACATCTGTTAAAAAGATCTCCACTCCATGCGTCAGTCCCATGTCAAGCAGCTGGAGACTGCCCAACATGTGGTCAAGCCTGCTGCCGGTCGCACCGATCAGGTCAATATGCTCCGGCTTGGGCGTCAGTTCCAGTGCACGGCGCACGGCCAGTTCCGTATCCGTCCAGTCCTTCTCGACCGGAAACTGCTCCATCTCTACCTCCGGCCGCTCTCTGAAATACCGGACTGTCGCTGCATCCGCTGAGTCAAAATCACCGACGATCAGATCCGGATATAACCCGTTCCGTCGAAAAAACTCCATGCCACTGTCACAGGCGATCACCATATCGTACGCATTTTCCGTGATCATCCTGCACGCAAAGGCATCGTCGATACTCCCGCCGGTGACGATCAATATCTTTTGATTATCCATGTATCTATACCCTTAATACCTGTTTTTTTCCTGTTCTTTCAGTTCTGTGTAGAGCTGTACATAATTGTCATAGCGAAGCTGTGAGATCTGCCCCTGCGCGAGCGCCTGCTTGACGCCGCAGTCCGGCTCGCTGATATGGCTGCAGCCCTGAAATCTGCAATACGGCTCATATTGCGCAAACTCTGTATAATACTGCTGTAGTTCTTCCTTATCCATTCCGGTCAGATACAGGGATGAAAATCCCGGCGTATCCATGATGTATGAATTGCCCTCGATATGGATCAGCTGCGTATGGCGTGTCGTCTGCTTTCCCCTGCCGATCTTTCTGGACACTGCTCCGGTCTCCATCTGTACCTGTGGCTGCAGACGGTTGATCAGTGAAGATTTACCTGCACCGGAAGGACCTGCGATCGTCGTAGTCCTGCCTCTGAGCTGCTCCATCAGCCGGTCGATCCCCTCGTCCCGCCTGACACTGATGAACTCAACCGGATAACCGCACGCTTCATAGGCCGCGGCATAAGTCTGCTTTACCTCTTCCGATACGAGATCGGATTTGTTAAAACAGATGCATACCGGCACATTCTGGCGCGCCATCAGTACCAGAAAACGGTCGAGCAGATTAAAATTCGGATCCGGTGTCGCTGCCGCAAATACGATCAGCGCCATATCCACATTCGCGACTGCCGGCCGGATCAGCGCATTGCGGCGCGGCCGGATGCTGATGATATTTCCCTTTTTTTCCACCTCGTCTATGATATCGATCTCGACGAGATCTCCGACCAGCGGCTTGATCCCCTGCTGTCGGAATACACCTTTTGCCTTACATTCATAGATTCCGGATCCTATTATGTGAACATAATAAAACCCGGAAATCCCTTTTAGTATCTTTCCCTGCATGTGCAAAGATTCCTTTTTTAGTTTTGTTTCTCGAAGGTCGCAGCGACGTTCTGTGTACTGGTCGTTACATTACCTTCTTCATCCTCCATCACCCACTCAATAATGAGTTTTCCGCTGGAGCTCTTGATATTTGTGACTTCGATATGGAACGGGAAGGATGCTGCGGATACATTCGTCCACGAATCGAGTTCGTTGCCATCGGCATCCTGCAGCGTGATGTTCGCTGAGACGACGGTATCATCGTTCGGCAGCTTGATATTTGCACGCAGCATATAGAGTTCTTCTTTTTTGCCGAGACTGACGGTGATATTGACACTCGTTCCGCTGTATACCGTCTTGCCTGAGACCTCGCTCTGATCGATGACCTTGCCTTCTTCTACCGTATCACTGTAATCAGAGTTCACGGTTCCGACCTGAAGCCCCTTGGCCTCTAATGCCTTACGCGCCTCTGACTCTGTCTTGTTCTTCAGATCCGGAACTGCAACAGACTGCTTGCCCTGGCTGACCACGATCGTCACCTTTGTGCCGCCTGCAACCGTCGCACCGCTCTCCGGGCTCTGACGGATAACGGTACCTTCCGCTACCGTATCGGAATTCTCATATTCTCTGTTATAATCCAGACCCGCATCGGTCAGCATGCCGATCGCTGCCGTATCTGTATATCCTGTCACCTGAGGTACCTGAACCGACTCTTCGCTCTCGTCCTCGCTCTTGCCGCTGCTGACAGTGACACGCACCATCGTACCTTCATCGACCATATCTCCTACAGGGATATCCTGTTCGATGATCTGTCCCTGCTCATACTCATCAGAGATCTCTGTCGCAGACTGGTAGATCTTCAGTCCCATGCTCTCTAACTCGGTCTTGGCCTCATCAAAACTCTTGCCCTTTAGATCGATCATCTCAATCTTGCCGGATTCATCCACGATCGTATCCTGATCCTCAGGTTCCTCGGTACGGTCCTTTTTGCCGCCAAAGATACCGATCATGCTTCCGATCAGATAGATGATAATGATAATGATGATGACACCTGTCACGATACCTAAGATCGTCACGGCCTTCTCCATCTTCGGATTCAGGAAGCCGCCCTCATCCTCCTCGTCATCGTCTTCCTCATCATCGTCATAATCATATGTTTTCTTATTGGCAGTCTTTTCTGCAGTTGCATAATTTTTATTTGCCTGTTCTTTGATCCCGCGCACTTCCTCCTCACGGATCACAGTCGTCTTGGCCTGGCTGACGCCGGAATCGATCGTTACGAAATCACTGTCCGGAGTCATCAGCGCTTTTTTCAGATCGACCAACAGCTCGCCCATCGTCGCATAACGGCGGTCCTGGCTCTTCTGTGTACATTTCAGTATGATCTTCTCAAGGCTGACCGGCAGATCCGGTGCATAGACAGACGGTGCTACCATCTCCTCCTGCAGATGCTGGATCGCGATCGCTACCGTCGTATCCCCATCGAAAGGTACACGTCCGGTAACCATCTCATACATAACGATACCAAGTGAGTAGATGTCGCTCTTGCCATCCACGAATCCGTTTCTCGCCTGCTCGGGTGATGTATAATGCACACTGCCCATCACATCCGAATGGATCGTGTTGGAAGTCGCTGCACGTGCGATACCGAAATCCGTCACTTTGACCTTTCCCTCATTGGAGATCATGATATTCTGCGGCTTGATATCGCGATGCACGATGTTCTTATTATGGGCAGCCTCGATACCGCGGGCTACCTGGATCGCGATACTGATCGCCTCTTTATAATTGAGCTGTCCTTTTTTCTCAATATATGTCTTTAACGTGATGCCCTCTACATATTCCATCACGATATAATGCATATGCTCCTCACTACCGACATCATAGATATTGACGATGTTCGGATGCTGCAGACCAGCCGCAGACTGTGCCTCCGTGTGGAACTTGGTCACAAAGTTCACATCCTCTGCAAACTCAGGCTTTAACACCTTGACCGCAACAAAACGTCCCAGCACCTGATCCTTCGCCTTATATACATCCGACATTCCGCCGGCACCAATCTTCTCCAGAATCTCATAACGATCTGCTATAAATGATCCTATTTCCAACATAATCTCTCACCTCAAAATATTCTATATCTCATCTATATCTCTATCACAGCAACTGTAATATTGTCTTTTCCGCCACCGCGGTTGGCAGCTTCCACCAGATGCTGCACCTTTTCTACCACATCACGTCCGGTCTGCAGGATCTGCCGGATATCCGTATCCTCTACCATATTGGATAATCCATCCGTACACATCAGTATCACATCTCCGGGACGTATCTGTTGTTCAAAAAAGTCGATCTCAAGATCCTCAAAGGCACCGACTGCGCGTGTGATGATATTCTTATCCGGATGTGACCTGGCCTCTGCGGGCTGCATCTCTCCCATGCGGACCATCTCCTGGACCAGTGAATGATCCCTGGTGATCTGCTCAAGATCATCCCTCAGCAGATATAATCTGCTGTCTCCGATATTTGCCACATACATACAGTCATCCACGATCGTCGCGATCACGGCTGTCGTTCCCATGCCGTTTAGACGTTCTTCACTTTTTGCCATTGCCATCAGACCTGCATTGGTCTTGTTGAGCGCGCCACGGATCAGATCGACCGGGCTCATCATCGGCGCATGCTCTATGTATGACACGATCTGTTCAACGGTATACTTCGAAGCAAAATCACCGGCATTATGACCTCCCATGCCATCCGCCACAATAAATAGATTGGGGAGATTTCCCACCGGACTCTCAGAAGTAAATACATAATCCTGATTTGATTCCCGGACTCTCCCTATGTCCGTCAGGGAAAAAGTCTTCATCCTTTATCGCCTGCCTTTCCTGCTTATCTTGACCATCGGCTGTTTTCTGCCTTAGTCTGTTATGGGGATTTGCCTGCAAAACCCCATAATCGTTTATTATGGTATCACACTGAATTAAAAAAAGCAAGAGAGGGCATATCTGCCCTCTCCCACTGCTCTGTTATCCGATCCGGTTTGCATCCATATGCCGCTTGCGCAACTGTCCGCATGCCCCATCAATATCTCGTCCCATCTCACGGCGCACAGTCGCATTGATCCCGTTTTTCTCCAGCTTCTGCCGGAATGCATCCACGACCGCACGATCCGACTGCACGAAATCACGTTCCTTGATCGGATTGACCGGTATTAAATTGATATGGCAGTTCTTGCCCTTTAACATCCGGCACAGACCTTCCACATCCGCATCCGTGTCATTGACACCGCCGACAAGCGAATACTCAAAGGTGACACGCCTGCCTGTCTTGCTGAAATAATAATCACACGCGTCCATCACATCCGAAAGTTCATACTTATTGGCGATCGGCATGAGTTCCCTGCGTTTTTCCTGACTGGATGCATGCAGCGACAATGCAAGGGTGATCTGCAGTCCCAGATCTGCCAGTTCCCGGATCCGCGGTACGAGTCCGCAGGTCGATACAGTCAGATTGCGCTGACTGATATTCAGACCATGTGTATCCGTCAGCATCCGGATGAAAACGAGCAGATTATCATAATTGTCGAGCGGTTCCCCGCTGCCCATCACGACGACATTCGAGATGCGTTCTCCGATATCACATCCGATCCGGTAGATCTGCTCGAGCATCTCTGCCGGTGTCAGACTGCGTGCCAGTCCATCCAGTGTAGATGCGCAGAAACGGCATCCCATCCTGCATCCTGCCTGTGAAGAGATGCAGACACTGTTGCCGTGCCTGTAGCGCATCAGCACACTCTCGATCACATTGCCGTCGGATAGTCCGAACAGGTATTTGCGCGTACCGTCCTGTCTGGATATCTGCACATCCAGCTGCTGTAATACCGTGTAGATACACTGCTCCTCCAACTGCTGCCGCAGCTGTTTGGACAGATTGGTCATCTCATTGATCGAGGTGACATGGCGGACATGCATCCATTCATACACCTGCGCCGCACGGAACTTTTTCTCTCCGATCTGTGTCATATATGCGCACAGCGAATCGTAATCCGCTGATTTCAGGTCAAATTTATCTGTTTTGTCTGTCGTATTGCTTGTATTAATTGCATTCATCGTTCGTTACATCCTTTTACACGGTCAAAGACTGCGATATAGAATCCGTCCTGTCTGTCATCCGGCAGGATCTGCTGTTCACTGCTCATCTGAAACTCCGGATAGGTGTCCGCAAACCATGCCGCATTGTCCTCATTCTCTGCCCGGTTGACCGTACATGTGCTGTAGAGCAGCCGTCCGCCCGGTTTGACATATGACCGGACCGTCGAGAGGATCTGCCGCTGGAGCTGCGCCAGTTCCTGTGTCTGCTCCCGCGTCATCCGGTATTTGATATCCGGCTTGCCATGCAGCACGCCAAGACCCGAACACGGCAGGTCTGCGATCACCAGATCCGCACGCTCCCTGGCATTCTCATCGGGGACAGTCGCATCCCACATCTTTGCCGACATATTCATGACCTGGCACCGGTCGATATTATCTAAAATCAGATCTACCTTATATTCCGTCAGATCTCTGGCTTCCACATGCCCGGTACCGTCCATCAGCTGTGCCACATGGACCGACTTGCCACCCGGAGCCGCGCACACATCAATGATCTCCCAGCCCTTCTGTACCTGTGCTGCATGCACCGCCTGCATCGCGCTCAGATCCTGTACATAAAAATCTCCGCGCTCAAATGCCGGGATACTGCCCAGATGATCATAACCGCTGATCAGCAGCGCATCCGGATACATTGTCCGCTCGACCTGTATGCCTGCACCCGACAGTTCACCGCACAGATCCTCTGTCGTGATCCGCGCCGTATTGACACGGATCGCTGTCGGACGCCCGCATAATACCGTGTCACATATATGTTTCACCGTGTCATACCCATAGTTCTCCAGCCACATATGTACGAGCCACTGAGGCATGGAATACGTGACGGATAAATAGCGTTCCGGTTCCTGTGTCTCATCCGGGTAACGGATCGTTCCCGCCTCATGCGCACGGCTGATCGTGCGCAATACGCCGTTGACGAATCCTTTTAACCCGGAAAACCCGCGTTTTCCTGCGAGCCGTACCGCCTCATTGCAGGCTGCGGACGCGGGTACACTATCCATATAGAGGAGCTGATAGACAGCACTTCGCATGATACAGCGGATGACCGGTTTCATCTTTTTCACCGGTGTTCTGGAATACTGGTCGATCACGGCATCCAGCTCGATCATCCGCTCTAACGTACCCTGCGCGAGCCTGCTGATGAACGCGCGGCTCTTTTTCTCCAGATACTGGTACTTTTCGAGCACCTCACCGAGCGCGATATGGCTATGCACACCGTCGCGCGTCACGAGCAGCAGAATGTCTAACACCAGTTCCCTTTCATTTACTTTTCCCGTATCAGTCGCGGTCATTTCGTCCTCCAAACAAGATGATCAGTCGTAACATCTGCAAGATAGCTGCTGCCGCACTCGCCACATAAGTGAGCGCTGCCGCGCGCAGTACCTTTCTGGTCTTCGGCAGTTCGGTATCATTTAAGATATGCATATCCTCTAACATCACAAGTGCACGACGAGAGGCGTTAAACTCTACCGGAAGTGTCACAAGCTGGAACAGTACCGCAAATGAGAATGCAATGATACCCAGCTCAATGAAAAAGCCGCCTGTCCGGCTCGAAAAGAGCAGTCCGATCAGGATCAGCGGCCATGCCAGTGTTGATCCGATATTCGCTACCGGTACGATCGCGCTGCGCAGATTGAGCGGCATATAATTCACATCATGCTGGATCGCATGTCCGCACTCATGGGCTGCCACACCGATCGCTGCAACGGAACGAGATGCATACACGGCATCCGACAGATTCAGCGTCTTGTTTCTCGGATCATAATGATCGGTCAGCCGGCCGGATACATGTCTGATCTGTACGTCATAGATACCGGCCGCACTGAGTATCTGCTGTGCCGCCTGCGCTCCGGTCATACCGCTCATGCTCTGATAACGCTCATATTTGCTGTAAGTCGTCCGCACTCTGGCGGATGCGATCATACAGATCACTGCACCGAGTATTACCAGATAATACGTCGGGTCCCAATAAAATCCATATCCATAATAAGGCATCTGTATTCCTCCTTTTTACCGTCACTCACCGAGTCTGCTGCCACATTCCAGTGCATTGCCCCGCAGAAAATCGGCTGCTGACATTCGTTTTTTACCTTCTAACTGCACTTCCAGACAGATGAGCACCCCTTCACCGGTCTGCACTCCGAAACGATCCTTCTCTACCGATATGACTGTTCCGGGCTCTGCATCCGTATGCGCATCGCTCACCTGCGCTGACCAGATCTTTAATGTCTTTCCGGCAAGATGAGTATATGCACTCGGCCACGGATTTAATCCGCGGATCTGGCACTCGATCATATGAGCGCTACGCGCAAAATCGATCAGTCCGTCTTTTTTAGAGATCTGTCCCACCTTGGTCGCAGCCTGCTCATCCTGTGGTGTATAGACCGCGGTTCCATCCACAATCGATGGAATCGTCTCCACGCATAACCGTGCACCGGTCTGTGCCAGACGATCAAACAATGTACCGCCGGTGTCCTGCGGTGAGATCTCTATCTTAGCTTTTGCGATCATATCTCCGGTGTCCAGTCCGACATCCATCCGCATGATCGTGACACCTGTCACGGCATCGCCGTTTAGGATCGCCCACTGGATCGGTGCGGCGCCACGGTATTTCGGGAGCAGGGACGCATGCACGTTGATACAGCCATATGGAGGCATATCTAACAGTTCTTTAGGCAGGATCTGTCCGAATGCTGCCACGACGATCAGTTCCGGTTCATAGCCTCTCAGCACTTCAATCGCTTCCGGCTCACGCACGCGCTTCGGCTGAAACACAGGTATTCCGAGTTTTTCTGCTGTTTCTTTGACAGGTGGTGCCACCAGTATCTGTTTTCTGCCCTGCGGCTTGTCCGGCTGGGTCACAGCCAGCACAACCTCGTGTCCGGCCTGCACCAGTGCTTCCAGTGTGCCGACCGCGAAATCAGGTGTTCCCATAAATATAATACGCATGTTTGTCTCCTTATTCATCATTTTTATCCGGGCTGTCTGGCTGTGATCACAGCAGTATCCCGATCAGATTGCTCCATTACCCTGCATCCTGCGAGCACAAGTTTCTGGAAAATGCCTTGCTCGCGCTGCTGATATTTTGCGAGCTGTGCTTGTGCTCGCATACATCAATCTACACAGTG
>Ga0129312_1001889_pt1 | contig 11277 bp, 5 predicted proteins | sample O827metagenome_FD_94434 | JGI IMG/M metagenome (GOLD analysis project Ga0129312, IMG submission 94434) | Orangutan group fecal microbial communities from Wisconsin, USA - O827 metagenome | ecosystem: Host-associated > Mammals > Digestive system > Large intestine > Fecal | place: USA: Wisconsin... | reverse complement strand
CTTCAAACTTATCACTTGCAAACTTTAAGAAGAAAAGACTTAGTACCACATGCTTGTATTCAGACGGTTCAACAGAACCACGCAACTTATCTGCGGATTTCCACAATGCTTCTTCCATTGTAATTTCTTTAGTTTTTTTCTTGGCTGCCATAAATTCCTCCACTTATTTCTCTATCTCAATAATGTCATCCAGATTGCAATCCAATGCTACACATATTCGTACCAAAACGTCCAACGCAACATATTCATTGTTTGTCATTTTCATAATTGTGCTTCTCGCAATAGATGTTTTTTCTCGTAAATCCGTTTTAGACATTTCTCTGTCTATCAAAAGCTTCCACAAAGGCTTGTAGTTGATATTCACCCTATTATTGGTCATCATATTTCCTCCACATTTCCACAATAGACGATCACAAGATTATTATATCAAAGCCATGGCGACAATACAATCAATTTGTTCGATTTCTCAAACACGTTGAATCTTACAGTTTATTAAAAATTCCTATCCCAAAAGTTCTGAATTGAACAACTCTCTATGTTCATATCCATTCAAAAAATCTTTGATTGACTTAATAAAGCCTGACCAGTTTTCCGGTATTCCGTCCGTATCATAAATTCCTTCAACAACCGTTTCCTCTTTTGCATGATATGTTATCACACATTTGTACCTGCCAATATTCTTCGCATTATTACTTACAATCCTCTCATCATTCGCATTTGCTTTTGGAATTTCAGAATAGCTCAATTCATCAAGGAACTCACTTACTCCATTTTTATCTATATATGTAGAAAATACTCCACGTCCGCCACCAAAGCTGGTTTCATATGTTGCAACCCCAGTTTTTCTGGTTATGTTAATTTTCTCTCTGTGTTCTGAATTAGATATATTAAATTCTACAAGGACGTTCTGAATGGAATCTGAGTCAATAAACGGATATAGAATATCCATAATTTCCATAAATTCATCCCAATTCTCCGGATACTCATTGTCCCCATAGATATGCCGGCAACGCTTTCCTGCTTCCTTATAATCAAGCTCCCACTGTGTTCCGTCGCAGATCATTATTTCCTCTGGTGGCTGATACTTTGATTTCCACTTATTTATCTGTAAACTCTCTATCTTTTGTAAAAATATCTTTGAAACAGTTTTTCTTAGCTTTTTCTCACTTGTAATTCCGTCCATAAGACTATCCACAGCACAGTAAACCATGTCATTTTCAACTTTTACTGTTACCTTAGTCCACCCTGCCATACCACCAATCGATAATTTTAATTCTTCCAGCATAAGCACCTCCATAAAAAATAGGAACCAATCAAGGGATTTTCCCTATCATGGTTCCTATTATAAACTCTATGGTGTCCGATAAACACCCCTTGCTCTTTAATCTTGCTTCTCATTATCTCCCATATAATTTATGCAATGCATCGACTTCCTGCTTCATCCGTTCAACCACATTACTCGGTCCTAATATCTTCACTCCGGTTCCAAGTGCAAACACCCAGCCAAAAAATTGACTGCTGATCGCTACATTCACATTTACAATAAAATGTTCATCGTCTACCGGAGATATGATGACATCTTTTCCAAATCTGTCTATCACAACTCCGACCAGATCATTAGAGAACTCCATACGCACATTTTCTTCCTCTCCACCAAACATACCAAAATTTTTCTTGGCATAGGCAGCAAGGTTGAATTGCTTAAAATATTCCTTACCTTCCCTTTTATCATCCATGATAGTCAGTTTTCGCATCTTATCAACTCGATAATGCTTGATTTTCTCAGCCTGTGCGTCATATCCGACTAAATAGTAATTTTCATCGTCCCATGTTAATGCCCATGGACTGACTTCATAAAACTGCCCATCATGACGTAATTCCATCTGCTTTTTTATATTCCATTGAAAATACTGAAAACGTATTTTATGGTTAGTTGCGATTGCTGAATGTATTGCATCCACATTATAATAAATGCACTCATTCATGGTCTTGATGCGTCCAGCAACCACAACCTGCCTTTGAAGCTGTGATGCTTCATATCTGCTTGCAAAGCTCTCCAGTTTTTTAATCAACTCATGTGATTTCTTTACCGTAATAAACTTCGATGACTGAATTGCATCAACCAGCAATTTCAGCTCTGCCAGTTCAAATTTTTTCTTTCCCACATGATAATAATAACTTCTGCCACGCTGCTCTCCCAGAATATCTATTCCCATATCACGCAGTACATTCAGATCATCATACAAACTTTTTCTATCTGCTGTGATTTCATAATATTCCAAAGCATTTTTTATATCCTGCAATGTCACAGCATGTTCATCATCCGTGTTATTTACCATGATTTTTGCCAAATAATACAGTTTTAATTTCTGGTTTGTCCCCTTCGGCACAATATCCGCCCCCTTTGATAAAATATCGACTATATTTTACCATATTTGTATAACGTAGGGAATATTATAGGACAGCTTTATCCTTTACGGTCGTTCCCCATCATGCCTGCAATTATCATAAAATTGGCAAAATAAGCAACAATGCTTGCAAAACTTTTTATTTCCTATGGACTTCCACATCCAATAATACAATCTGTTCATCATATCCACTTCCTTTTCTCTTTCTGATTTGATTATAAAATCTATAGTGTCCAATAAAAACCCCTACGAAAAAAGCTCACAGAAAGGTGTATAATGCACCTCCCTGCGAGCCTTCCCTTATTCTGCCGCTTCCAGTACCAATCCGGCATATCCCTCGTCACTCATTTTTTCCAGTTTTTGCACTACATGCACCGACAATTCCACCAGATCATCATCGTCGATATGCTTCATAGCCTTATGAATGTCCTCTATAACATTTGCCCTGCTGTCTCTGTGAAAAATACATATCAAATTTGTTTCTTCTACCGTAAATGGATTATTCATGTTTCTATATCTCCTCTCTGTTCGTCTTTTTCGTCTTATCCTGCTCTTTGGAATCTTTATTCTGCCCCTGTGCCACTTCTTTCTGTTTAGCTGCCAGACGCTCCTTCAAGGAAGAACGAGCCTGCTCTTTCTTTTCTTCCTCACGATTGAATTTCTCTACGCCATTGTTAAGCCTGTCATCAATCATGTTGTAATTCTGCTCCTCCAGCTCCTCGATCTTGGCAAGTGGTTTATACTCCGCCAGCTTTGCAATCAATTCCTTTGCCTGTCTTTCGCTGTCCTCATCCGTTCCTTCCTCTATGGCAGTCTGCAAGAAATCCTGAAACGATTCGATGTTTCCATTTCTTATATCATCCGCAATCATAAGTACCTGTGCTTCTCTATCTGATACTGTATCAGCATAACCATACGGATCAATATCCTGCGATAACTGGTCAAGTTCTGCCGCAAGCGTCTGTATCTTCTGCTCTTTTGTATCCACATCAATCACATCTTTCTCCGGATATGCTGCAATCAGCTTTTTTATTGCATCCTGTACCTTTGGAGTATCACGAAACTCCGATGTGTAATTTAGGGAATCCACATCAATTCGCTTGCCACTTACAATGTCTGCCTGCTCATCTTCCCATTCTTCAGTCCCCTCGATATGCATATTGATACCAATCGAAGGAATCCCATTCATACGGGAAGGATCAATGGCATTATAGAGTTTCATTGCTTCCTCAATCGTTTCAATGCCCTCATGGTATTCGCCCATATTATGAAATTCTCCACACTCCGCAACCATAAATGTGATATGGACTGTCTCCGGCTCAATCATAGGTTCTTTTTCCATTTCAGACAGCACTTTTTCTTCTGATGCAAGTGCGTTTTGCTGCACAACTTCTCTGCCCTGCGTGACAAGCTGATTGTTGATCTGCTCCTGCTGTACCTTCTCCTGCAGGTAAGTTTCCACCTCCGGAAGATAAGTCTCCAGTGTTCCGGTTCTGCCCTCTGTAATCGGGTTAATATCTACCTGAATGCCCGCAATATAAATGCTGTCCTCATGGAGCATATTGAAAAGGTCATCTTCTCTGGTGGAACCGATGTATTCCACAACCACATCCAGATCAGAATTTTCCTTTTCGATACCTCTGCAACGGCTCCCGGCTACTACCACATCCACAATCTCTGCATCCAAACCGTACTCGTTGATCTGCGACTGCACATAAGCATATACCGTCTTTTCTATGTCCTCTGCGCTCTGTCCGTCCAGACTATGAAACAGTTCTTCTGTCTTTGCCCGGAAATCTGCAACCACATCCGGATTGTTCTCTCTAAATTCTGCCTGCTTTGCTTCCAAGTCTGCCTGTTCCACTTCCTCCGCTTTTTCTGAAAGCTCCTCATAATCTACAATCTCAACCTCAGAACCCGCATATACTTCACCCTGCAAATACTCATCACGATAATACTGCTCTGTAACCGCTGAAAAGCGTGGTTCTTTCAGGTCTGCAATTACCATATCCATTGCTCTTTGAATGGTAATATCCGGATTGTCATATACACCGCCATCCAGTAAATGATACTGCTCATTCAGAATAGAGTAATCGTATCCACCATCACATTCGTGCATAAGGATATAGCGGTCTGCGATATGTACCGCAAGCTCTGTCTGTATTTCGTTCTCCTTGCCCTCCAATGTCAGCATAAACTTCGGCAGCTCTGTAAAGCCAAAAGAATCAACAAAGTGAGCACTGTTCTCCCCATCCTCATGCAGCACCACAATGTCACTGACGGAAAGGGAATGTGCCTTGTAATCAGCCGGATGGTCAATATTGAACTTTGTATAGATTGCTTCCAATGTTTCCGACTGTGTCTGCCCCTGCATTTCTGCAAGTTCTCCCATATACACGAGCTTATAATTTTCCGGCAATACAGCATCAAAATTATCTTTGGTTATTCCCATACGTTTTAGGCTTTCTGTTCCTTCAAAGCGAAACTTATCCAGTTCCGGATCATCCTTTAACTGATAAATGCCATATTTATCAGTATTTCCATACAAGAGCTGTGCTTCCCTGTTGGAATCATTCTCTGTAATTTCTTCCTGCATCATCTGGAACTTTCGTTCATTCAGCCAGTCTCCTTTTTCAATGCCACACATCCCGTCATGCTCTGTAATCTGTTTTCTGTCGGATACGATAGTCTCTGAACCGTCCGTATGCAGAAGATACACAGGCAAGTCATGGTCGAATAACTCCAATGCCCTCTCCTGTGTCAGTGGAAGCATTTCATTCCATGTATATCCATACTCCTGCATTTCAGATATGCCGATCATGCTATCGGGAAGTGCGTCAATTTCTGCCTGTGCATCTATGATTGCTAAAGCAACATTCTGATTTCCGTATTCTTCCTCATAAAATATATGCTCTGCAAGCTCCCTTGTTTTCTCCATATCCCCCAGCTTGTACGCATAATTCACAATTAGATTTCTTTCATCATCGGAAAAAGCAGGCTGTCCATGCTCCAAACGGTTAATGATATGCTCTGCCTGTTGCATGGCAGACAATTTCTCCGCATCCGACAGACCTGCATCAAAATCGTATTCATAATCCCAAAAATCCGGCATATTTTCATTTAATCCCTTACTACTGGACGCAAGTAACGTGATTTCCGCTCCCTGCTTTTCCATATATGAAAGGTAATTACCATCCCAATCATTTTCATCAAGAGAAGCCATATCTTTGAGCATTTTCCAGACATCATCCCTCGACATATTCGTGATTTTCAAAACCTCCCATTCGCTTTCAAAGGCGAAAGCGAACTTAACAACCACATCATCGGCATTGAGCGGCTCCATTGCCTTATCATAGACCGCCTTTCTCTCCTTCATGTCAATCAGCTCATCTGTGTCCGTGTTATAACGCACATCCAGATGATACTCTCCGTACTCTCTGGAATCCTGATTGCCAATTTCCGTTGTCCATGCACCTTTGCTCTCCAAATATGCCTGAACACTCAACTTATCATCCTCTGTCATTTCTGATAATGCCTTCATCAGTTCCAGTCTGTCCATACCATATACATCAAGCAGGCTGAACTCTGAAAGATCGGTATTCTGTATCAGAAGAATACTTTCCTTTGTCTGTTCCAGTGATACTTCCCTGTCCCTTTGCAATTCCTGTAATTTTTCCTCTATCCCGGTAATCAGCTCAGAAGCGGTTCTCCGTATCGTATCCATGGAAGATCTAAGTTCCTTGGTATCCCTGCCACTGCTCCATCCTGCAATATACCCAAAAGAGTAATCAGAGGTATCTACACCAAAATGCTGACAAATGGTGTATGCCACACTCTCCGCTTCCACCTCTTTGGTATTGCGGTCTTTCTTCATCTGTTCATCCTGCTCCACTTCCTTGCTATGAAGTTTTGAATGTGCCACTTCATGGATCATGGTCTTTAAGGTCTGGCTCTCGCTCATATTTTCCTGCACCGCAATCCGCTTTGCTTCCCTGTCATAATAACCTTTGGAATCTCCGGCTATCTCCTCCAATTCAATCGGTACTGGCGAAATAGCTTCTACCGCTTTGATCATATCCTGATAGCCTTCCACATCTGAAAGAAGCTCATGTGTGGCAAGCTCCGGTATCGGCTTTCCGTCTGTCTGGGATAGGTCAAAAACGGATACTGCCCGGAATGCCGGAATCGTCACTTCTACTTCCTCTTTCTGCGGATTTCCGTCTTTATCAAGCAACAGCTCCTGTGTAACCGGATCAATCTTATCCCGTTCCTCTTTGATTTTATAGGGTGCAGGTGCAAGGATACGGATTGCCTTTTCCCCTTTATTTACATGACGCTCAAAATTCTTCTGCCAAGCCTTGTATCCGGCCACTAGCGTAGCGTCAGGCTTTTGCATCGCAATTAAGAGCGTGTTGTTAAAACTGTAATTATGAAATTTTGACATGGTGGCAAGATAATTCCGGTAACTGTCGCTATTAAATAACTCCTGCAATCCCTGCTCCAGTTTATCCGTAAGCTCCTGCACACGCTGTTTTTCTGTATTGTTTTCTGCCATAAATGACCTCCATTTTTGTACGATAAAAGGCAGCCACTACGGACTGCCCTTACATAAACTGCTATAACACTTTTTAATATTCCCAACCCAAATAGCGCTGATAGGTTGGGAATAAACTTGGGAATAAAATAGATTTTTTTATAAAATTTCTTCTTTTTTCTTTGCCTTATCCGCTGCATCCCTTCCTGCAGGTGTCCCGGACACCCTTGCCTTCATTGCTGCGAGTTTTTCTTGCAATGAAATCCGTTCTGCCGGTCGGTCTGACAGCTTACCATCCGTAACCGTTCTTCCAAGATTGCTCTGCTTTGCTGGCATATCTGCAACCTCGTCCTTTTTGTTATCCACCGATTTCACATCTTTCTGTGGCTTTTCCGGTTCTGCAGCTTCATCATCCATGCCAATCGCATCATCGCCCTTTTCATCCATGTTCAGAAGGGAATTAAGCTCTGCAAGACGCTCCAGTTTCTCGGAAAGTTCTGCTTCCTGTGGAAATGGCTTGTCTACTTCCGCTTTTGCTGTTTCAAGCTGATGTTCCACATTGGATAGCTTCGTCTGTGCTTCCTCAAGCTGTGTCGGCATGGCTTCCAGTACATTGTTGATTCTTGTGATATTTCCGATTGCGTCTGAGCCGACTTCCATCGGGTGGCTCATGGCACCTTTGACATTCATCACAAACTTATTGTTGAAAGAATCAAAGGTTACATTCAGCTTAAATCCAAGATATTCTCCCACATCCGCACTGGCATTGATACCCTTGATTTCCTTACACATGGCTATGATCGCAGTACCGGCTTCCTTTTTGTCGGTGTATGGCTTTCCACCCACCTGCATGAAAAATTGTTCCTTATCATCCGGCTTATTTTTCACATATTTTTCCATGTCAGCAGTAAATCCTTCGATACGTTCCTTGAAAACAGCGATCTGGTGCGGATAATGCTGTGTAATGTTGTCCTCCATGCGGTATTTCTGACTGGTGTGATTTGCCTTCATCAGTTTCAGCTTTGACACCTGAATATCGAGATCCATTTTTTCCTTTATGTAGGGATTCCCTGTGGCAAGTGCCTTGACCTCCGCATAGGAAAGTGCCGCTTCGTCCACATCTTCACAGCTTCGCACCGGGGATTTACTTGTCATGATCTGTCCGATGAATTTCTGCTTGTTTTCAATGAGCTGCCACGAGTAACTGTCAAATGTACCTTCCGTAACATAACGAAATATCTTGACCTTATCATTCTGATTGCCCTGTCGTAAAATACGCCCCTCCTGCTGTTCAATATCAGAAGGACGCCAAGGCACATCCAGATGATGCAGTGCAATCAGCCTGTCCTGCACATTCGTACCGGCTCCCATTTTAGCGGTGGAACCTAATAAAAAACGAACCTGTCCGCTTCTTACTTTTGCAAACAGCTCCGCTTTTCTAAGTTCTGTATTGGCATCATGGATAAATGCGATTTCATTCTCCGGCACTCCTTTTTCCATGAGCTTATTTTTTATATCCTCATACACATTGAAAGTGCCATCGCCCTTCGGTGTCGATAAATCACAGAAAATCAACTGTGCCGACTTCTGCTCTTTGGTATCCTGCCATATCTCATAGGCTTTCTCCACACAGGTTGCCGCTTTGGAATTTTCCTCATCCGGCAACATATCGTTGAGCAGCCTCTGGTCAAGTGCCAGCTTTCTTCCGTCATTCGTGATTTTTAGCATATTGTCTTCGTATGGCTGCACCTGTCTGTCCCGGACTGCTTCGGCACGTTCCGCTAAGGACGCTACCATATCTTTCTGAAACTTACTCGGCTTTAATACCACATTTTCATACTCTGCTTCCGGCACAGGCAGTTTTAACATATCCGGTGTCTGAATGTCCGCACTCTCCTTGAAAAGTGCAATCAGCTCCGGAAGATTGAAAAACTTTGCAAATCTTGTCTTTGCCCGGTATCCGGTTCCTTCCGGTGCAAGCTCTATGGCTGTCTGTGTCTCTCCAAAAGAAGCCGCCCATGCGTCAAAATGCCCCAGTCCCAGCTTCTGAAGCGTGCCATACTGAAGATAACGCATATTTGTGTAAAGCTCCGTCATACTGTTGGAAATTGGTGTTCCGGTCGCAAACGTTACTCCCTTACCGCCTGTGATTTCATCAAGGTACTGGCATTTTGCAAACATATCAGAGGACTTCTGTGCTTCCGTCTGTGCGATACCTGCCACATTGCGCATTTTTGTGTATAAAAAGAGGTTCTTGTAATTGTGGCTCTCATCCACAAACAGCCTGTCTACACCCAACTGCTCAAAAGTCACGACATTATCCTTACGGCTCTGGTCGTTTAACTTATCAAGACGCACCTGCAATGCTTTTCTTGATTTTTCCATCTGCTTAATGGTATAACGCTCCCCATTATCTTTTTTTGCCTGTTCAATGGCAAGCTCGATCTCATCAATCTGTCTTTCGATTGTAGCTGCCTGTCTCTCCTGTGATAACGGGATTTTTTCAAACTGGCTATGTCCGATGATGACCGCATCATAATCGCCTGTGGCAATACGGGAACAGAATTTCTTACGGTTGGCAGGTTCAAAATCCTTTTTCGTTGCCGCAAGGATATTTGCACCAGGATATAACCGAAGGAAATCACTTGCCCACTGCTCGGTCAAATGGTTTGGCACTACGAATAGTGACTTCTGGCATAGTCCCAGACGCTTGCTTTCCATTGCCGCCGCTGTCATTTCAAAAGTCTTTCCGGCACCAACGCAATGTGCAAGCAGGGTATTATCTCCATACAGCACATGGGCAACTGCATTTTTCTGGTGCGGCTTTAATTCAATATCCGGTGTCATGCCCGGAAATTTCAGATGTGAACCATCATATTCTCTTGGTCTTGTGGAATTGAAAAGCTCGTTATATTTTGCCACAAGTGTCTGTCTGCGTTCCGGATCACGAAATACCCAGTCCTTAAACGCTTCCCTTATTGCTTCCTGTTTCTGGCTTGCGATCATGGTTTCCTTTTTATTGAGGACTCTTTTTTCCTTTCCGTCCTCCTCAATGGTATCGTACACTCTTGTATCCTTCAGATTTAAGGAATCTTCCAGTATCTTATAGGCATTTACCCGGTTTGTACCATAAGTCATATTGACAAGCGTATTTCCAAAGTCCGCATTTTTCCCCTTAATGTTCCACTCTCCGGTTACACCCGAAAACTGCACACCAATCGTATCCCTGCGGAATAAATGCTCCGGTGTCTGGAACGTATCACGCATAAAATCATTGATATACTTTGGTTCAATCCATGTAGCACCGATACGCACCTCAATTTCCGATGCGTCCAGCTCCCTCGGCTGTACCTGTGTAAGTGCCTGCACATTCGGTGCATACTCCGGATGATTTTCCGCATAGGTCGCTGCAATCGCAAGTTTCTCACGCACATTTCCACTAAGATACTGGTCTGCCGTCTCCCAGACATCGGTAAGCGGGTTCTGGAAAATGACACCACGAAGCTCCTCGGTAAGTGTATCCTTGTCCTTTCCGGTCAGTTCTCCCATAAAATCTAGGTCGATTTTAGCTTTTTCTGCTAAAGATACTGCCAATGCTTCACTTGCGGTATCCACGCTTGTGACTACCTCTGCCCTTTTTATAGTACGCTTCGTGAACATATCCGCTTTGCCCTTGAAATTGCCCTCATCATCGAGTTTTTCCAAAGAACACAGCAGACAATAACTGCTGTCCTGATTAAAGGCTCTCTTATTGGTCTGGGAATTGATCAGACCATATCTTTTAGAGAAATTATCATACAGACCATTAAGCTCTGCCTGTTTTTCCTTGATTGCCGCATCGGAATATTCCTCAAGTTGCATATCAATCAGCTCCTGCGTACAGTTACGGATTGCAACCATGCCCTTGATACGCTCTTTTGCGGTATCTGACACTTCCACAGGCTTCATCACAGAGTTTTCACGATAATATACCTCGTTATCGACTACGGTATAGCTGAAATTCCTGACGGACGGATCAGCCGGAATACTCTGCCTGCTCATTTCATCCCCAAGCTCCTCATCCAGATCAATCGTATCAATCTGTCCTGTAATGTTTTGAAGTGCTTTCGCTAACTGCTCCTCAAATGGTCTGCTGTCATCTGCCTTACAGGTGCTTTCCATGCCATAAGGACCGGATACCATTTCCATCTTTCCTACGATCTGCTCCGGGTTCTCTGCAAAGTAAGCGTTCATTGTAATGCCATTTGCGTCCTCTCCCAGATGTACCCAGTCCGGCTCACGCTCCACCATGCGGTCACGCTTCTGGAAAAATAAAATATCCGAAGTGACCTCGGT
>Ga0129312_1001888_pt1 | contig 11284 bp, 6 predicted proteins | sample O827metagenome_FD_94434 | JGI IMG/M metagenome (GOLD analysis project Ga0129312, IMG submission 94434) | Orangutan group fecal microbial communities from Wisconsin, USA - O827 metagenome | ecosystem: Host-associated > Mammals > Digestive system > Large intestine > Fecal | place: USA: Wisconsin... | reverse complement strand
CGTTGTGATTACTTTTTTCGCGTTTCCTGTGGGGCTGAAATATACCGCCCATACTTTTGTGATGTTCATAATACCTCCACCTTGTCCCCTGACTGATATGCATAATTTATTTTCCTGCATCATCTTCATGACACTGCATTCTCATCTTGGCATTGTCATTTACCTATTAGTATAGCATATTTGGCAATTAAAATAAACTCGATTATAGCTTTGGACAGTTTCTTTATTGTTGTAACTTTAACATTGCATTTAAATAGGTAGATTTTTTTACGCCTTTATTTTTTGTAGCGTCTTTTTGCTAAATTTTGTCATTTTTATATTTTTTTATTGTCTATCCGCAAAGTTTTGAATCTTATTGCTGTCATTATCTGATTTTATGACAAATTCACAGTTCAAAAAATTAAGTTTTTATTTGAGAAAGGTTCTCATTCTCGTTTTTGTGTTATTTTATTGACATTCTAATTTCTTCCAAATATACTATTTTCGCTAAAATTAGTTCGCACTAACAGGAGGGAACAAAAGTGAAGAAAAAGTTACTTCGACAGACCGCAATCCCGGTACTTACTGCTGCCTGCGTTTTTTCACAGGTTGGCATGGCTTTTTCTGCCATTCCCAGTTCCAACACAGGATATACTGCTCAGGCATATACCCAGGGAACCTGGAAGCAGGAAGCACAGGGATGGAAACATTATGATGCAAATCAGAAGCCTAGTATTGGTTGGATCTACAAAGAATCCGGTTGGTACTATATCGATCCTGCTACAGGATTCATGAAAACTGGATGGATCCAGGATGAAAAAGGAAGATGGTTTTACCTTGAGACCGCAGCCGATCAGGGTGGCGTAGAGGGACGTTTACATACAGGCTGGATGAAAGATACAAACGGAAACTGGTATTTCATGAATACCGTCCCGGGTGCTGATTTCGGTGCAATGCTCACAGGATGGCAGTGGATCGACAATTCCTGCTACTACTTTGGAACAGATGCCGCAACAAATATCGGCAAATTATATATGAACACAACAACTCCGGATGGCTATAAAGTAAACGCTGATGGCCGCTGGGTAAATGCTGACGGTTCCATCCGTCATGATCAGAAAGGTATCGCATCCGCAGTAAAGGCTGATGGAACTCCAATTGAAAAGGAATCCACCACAGACTCCAACGATTCCGGAAGTGACTCCTCTTCTTCCGGCGGAAGCCACAGTTCCGGCAATGGCGGAAGCAGCAATAGCGGCAATGGTTCCAATAATAACGGTGGTAACTCCGGTAATAATGGCTCCGATAACAACGGCAGCAACTCCGGTGACAACAGTTCCGATAATAACGGCGGCAACTCCGGCGACAATGGCAATAACGGTTCCGACGATAAAACGGATGATACCGTTGTTTCTGTTGTCAACGAAAATAAGACTAAGATCATGAATGTTGACTCTCTCGGAAAATGGCTGACCATTACTTTCGATGAGGGATACAACGCTGACAACTGTATCGTTACTGTTGACGGCAAAGACATGACCTCCGCTCTCACAAAAGTAACAGATGACGGAAGCATCGCGAAACTTCCCCTGGTTGGAACTCCTGGCACTGTAACCGCAGTTTCCAAAGAGGATTCCAAAAAATCTGAGAGTGTTGTCCTGAACGCGAAAGCTGATGAAAATTCTGTTTACGAAGAGGACGGCTATCTTCCGGAGAAGATTCTTGGACACGGTGCGATTCCGGTCTGGGATTACTATCTGACAAACTATGACGATGAGGGCAATGTCCGTGTAACTCCGTCCAAGACAACGATTGCTCTTGGTGCCGTACAGGAAGCTCATCCGAGCTATTCTCCGGATGCTGAGATCGACAAGGACGGAAATGGAACCGTGACCATCATGTTTAACTACAATACCGAAGAGGAAAAGGCATGGTTCGACGCAATCTCCGGTCTGGAGCTTGTTGAGTATAACGAAAACCGCAACACGATCAATGACCATCTGGTATTTGAATCCAAGAGCAATGTCGCTCATGGTCAGGGAAAAGTCGGCACACTCACCATCAGCCTTGGACAGGATAATTTCAGAAGCAACGGACGTTACTATGTACGTGTACGTTCCAACGCAGGAAGTTCCGCGATGGCATCCATTCATGTTGTCAATAAAGATGCTCCGACTCTTATGATCTCTGAGAGCGCGATCTCCGGACGTAATTTACACTTCACCGTAAAAGATATGGTCTATGGAATCACCGTTCCGATCGAGCGCGTGACCTTAACGGACCCGGCAGGCGATACAAAAGAGCTGACCATGATCGATGACTGGTATCTCATTGGCGACCTGTTTGTTCTTTATAACGATGTAGATGCAGAAAACGGCCGAAACAACATTCCGTATAACGGTAAGTACACCATTACTCTTTACTCCAACGGATTTAAGACCGTAAGCAAATCCTTTACAGTAACTGGCGGTGAGGATGTACCGGATGCGAAGAAAGTATCCACACTTTCTGTTGACGCTGTATCCCGTGCAACATCTTCCGGCAGCTCCTCTGGAAGTGGTGACGGCGGCAGCACAAACACAAGCGCTGACCTGATCTTCGATTCCGATCTGCTTGTAAACGCAAATATCTTAAATGATATGGGTGAACAGAACGATGCAGTCAACGGTATTATCGATTACTGGAACATGTTAAGCGGAGTTGATTCTGTATTTGATACAGGCGATACGACCTATTATACATGGCTTGACTACTTCAACGCAGTTTCCGACGCGGCACTTGAGGGAACTACTCTCACATTCGCGGAGTATAAAGGAACCGGCGCAGAAGATCCGAACCGTCCATACGCGGTAAAAGAAGTTCTGGAAGACGGTCTCCTCGGCGATATCCAGCACAGCGATTCCTACGGACGTTTTGATGCCCCGGCTGTTGCTGTTACTTCCGCATCTGAGGGAAAAGATCTCGTTTTAAGCTGTGAGAATACCGACTACCTCGGAAAAGTAACTGCTCTTTACCTGAACGGCGACTGGAGAGAACTTGATTCCAACAAGTACACCATCGATGCTGCGACAGGAACCATCACAATTAAAGCAGAGGCCCTTAAGCCAGGAGAGGTAACTGTTACCATCGACGCTTCCGGTTATAAGAGCCAGACTGTAACGGTTGATTACAACAAAGTCGTTGATGAGAATCTCAGCCTGAAAGTAAACTACGCTGACGACAAGGAAGCTTTCACTCCGGATGAAACTGGAAAGGCAACGGTTTCCTTTACAGTTGAGGGATCTGAGGGCGATTTCTTAAAGCATTTAATTTATGATGCATCTGTTGTACTGGATAAAGATACTGATCAGCAGACTCGTGTTTGGACACGCGGCGTAGGCGGCAGTGATTCCGTTTACTATGTTGTAGAGGAAGGCAGCAATGTCATTACCCTTTACAATGTAACTCCTGGTGTTCATACCATTACGATCCAGGCTAACACTGAATATTATCCGGAAGCTCTGAGTGCTAAGTTTGAGGTTGAGGAAGTTAAGAAGGATGAGACAGATGATATTGTAATGACTGTTGATTCCGTAGAAAAAAGTTATTCCGGCAATTACATTATCTACTTCGTTTCCGATGATGATGATAATTCTGTCAATGACTATTTAAATGCATTAAAAGATACTGCTAATACCGAGATTACAGTAAACTCTACCCGTTATTCCTATGATGACTCGTTCTGGGGTAATGGATCTGAAACTTACCGAATCGGTATGGGCGCATATGGATCTGGCCTCTCTTTAATGCCGGGTGCATTCAATACTTCCGGAAATACTGATATCTCTATCCATACAAAAAGTTATGCTGATATTACATTTGCGATCGATAAAGATGGTAATCTAGTTACTTCTGGTGATGATCTGCTTTCTATTCCTGAAATTTCAGATTATGGGTATGAGACTCCCTGGTTTGGCGATTCATACTATCGCCTTACTTTCGAGAGAACCGAGGCTACAAAGGCATACTTAAAAGCACTTGAAAATAGCGAAAATACGATTGAAGTAACTGTCAATGGTATTACCTATACCTACACCTCTTCATTCTGGAATGATGTAAAGAAGTTCAAAACAGGAAAGTCCGATTCCAATGCCGATGAAGACAGTATTTTCTTTACTGTAGACTGCTTTGACAAAACTTCCACCAACACAATTTTTATCAGTGTTACCGGTTATGAAGATCTCGAGTTTGAAGTTGATTCTGTAAATTCCGCTCAGGATATTTCTGCCGATACAAATGTTTCTGTTGTTGTTGATGAACCATCCATCGCGGATATTGACTCTATTTCTTCTAATGGCGAAATTGCAAACGCAGCTGAAATAACAGGTGATTCTGAAGAAATTATCGATGAGGAAATCACTTCTGATGCTGATCAGTCTGAAAATGAGGAAATCATTGACGCTGATATTGATGAAACTGGGTCCAACAATACCGAAGTGGAAGAACCTATCGCAGCTGAAGAAGCTGTTTTAGAAATTTCCGCTGACGAACAGTAATTCCTGATCCTCAGATCTAACAATTACACATCCTTTTCTGAGACCGCATGCATGATTTGTGTGCGGTCTCTTTTTCTTGCTGTTTATCAAATTTTTATACTTTTTAATATTCTGCTGCATTGCCATCCCCACCAACACATGCTAATATAATCCCAAGCAAGGTTTCTAACGAATTCTATGATCTATTTTCTATTCTAGCCATTACGGCATCTGAAGACTCTTTGCTGAATTCACCTAAACAACTGGCAGGGAGTCAGGGATGTCTCGTATCAATTCCTCTCCTGCCCAATTTTCCAGGAAAGGAAGGAACTGAATGGAAAAACAACTGATCCACGCTTTCATTTCCGCCGAAGAGTACAGAAAATCGCCCGATTTTACGAATGTCAATCTCAGCGATTTTGCCCTGTTCCTGGCGGTCATGAAGCACAAAGAGGCGCAGGAATGCGTACTCAGTATTATCCTGGATGAGCCAGATCTCAGGCTCACACAGGTCCGTGTTGAGGACGTTATTCTCAACAACAAAGGAAAACTCGGAATCCGGCTCGACGCCTGGGCGCTGGCAGAGGATTCCAGGCAATTTGCAACGGAGATGCAAAACGACACATCGGAGGACGATCTCCGGAAACGTTCCCGGTATTATCAGGGACTCCTTGATGCACCGGCATTAAAGGCAGGTAAACATACAAAATACCGTCACCTGCCCTCAACGATCGTGATATTCATCACCCAGACCGACCTCTTCGGAATGAACCGTGCCATGTATACATTCACAGAGCGCTGTCACCAGATTCCGGGGATGGAGCTTGGGGATGAGACGATGAAGATTTTTTTGAATATGAGCAGTAAGAATGAACGGGATGAGCTTGTGAGTCTTCTGCAGTATATGAAGAACTCTACGCTTTCCAATCCAGAAATTCTTGTCGTTGATGACAGGATCCGCAGGCTGGACACAATTGTTACTGAAGTAAAGCAAAGTGAAGAATGGGAGGACGCACATATGAGTATTTTATCTACTGGTATTGAGATTGGACGCACGGAAGGAATCCAGAATTTAATTCGAATGGGCCAAAATCTACATCTTGACGATTCTGTCATCATTGAACAATTATGTAGTCTTTTTAATCTCGATTTAAATTCCGCAAAGGAACTTTTTCAAAATTTTTCAAAGGGGAGTCCTCGTGTTTCTACAAAATAATTTATGTGCTAAAAGTAGAACGCACATATGCTCTAAGTGAGGCAAAAGCCCGGCTCCACGCACTCTAAATGCATGAAGCCGGGCTTTGTGTTACTGTCTTAATTTTATATATTATTAGAATATTTCCTACGGTTTACAACTCTTACAAGCCTCATACCCCTCATTAATCAGCTTCTCCCGCTCCCCCGTATACTCTTCCCGGTTCTCAGACTTAATACTCTTCACAGAATCGCAGTCTGGGCGGTGGAATTTCATGGTCTTTGTGTTGAGGATATAGGTCCCGCTCTCCGTTCCAGATATACTTGTATTTGATTTTCCAGAACTGCCAGAAGCTCCGGATGAATTATTTCCAGAAGTCGATGTACCTGATGTTTTTCCATTTCCTGCCGTACTTCCGTCTTTCGCCAGTTCACTCTTTCCCGTCGCATAGTCGATCGTAACTCCCGGCTGGACGTTATAGACGAAAACACAGAACAGGACGCCGTCGCCCTCGTCCTCCACGGACTCCGCTTCCATCAGGACGCCGGATGCCACGAGATTATCCCCCTCAAAGATCGGCGTCACACGGTACAGCACATGGTTTCCGGTTTCTTTTACGTAGTCGGCTGTCAGGTTCTCAAAGGGCAGCATTCCCTGGACGTTAAAATATCTCGTGCCCGTAATCAGATTCTTCTCATTCGCGTTCTCCGCCGTAAGCTGATATCCGATCAGGTGGCATCGATTGTACAAATATTTTCCATCCACAAAATCATATTTGACATTGATCCATCCTGTGGGCTTTACCTCACCGATAGAGCCTCTCTTTTCTGTCGGCATCGTATCGGTGCAGACAGAGGCATAAGCCACACCGCAGCGCCCTAAAGAATCCAGGTCACTGTAGCTCTCAAAAGAAACATCCGTCAGGTCATCCTCCGTAAAATACGGAACATTTCCATTGACCGCCACGTAAGGCGATCCCGTATACTCCGGAATATCAGAAAGACTGAACTCCCCAGTCGTCAATGAGGTCCCGGATGCCCCTGATAACGTTCCGCTTCCCTGACCACTGCTGTTTCCGGAACTAGAGCTGTCCGCCGCCTCCGCAAGACTTCCAAGAATATTTCCCGCCGCATGGGCAACATCCGCAGCCACACTGGCGTTAGCCGCTGCATCGCCCTGACAGGCCGTCAATGTTAAAGAGACCGCCGCGATCACGCAGAGCAGCCATTTTCTCAAATTCTTCATATTCTGTCATTCTCCTCTGTTGTCATATTTATCGGATATACCGCTCTCTCGTGATCTTCTCATGGGAAGAGCCCGCAAACTCCTTCGTCTCCGCGCACTTCCAGCCGCTGAGATCCACCGGAAAATACATATCCGCAGGATAATCTCTGTTCCAATGGTACAGATAGATCTCCTCGACCCGATCCACGCAGCCGGAGATATCCGCATTCTCCACAAAGCAGAATTCCCCGTCCCCCGCGGCATCGAGAAACATCTCATCCACCTGGATCTCGCCCGTGTCACTTTCTGTGAACTGTTTTCTGCTGTAAGCGTTCATCCAAAGTGTCTTCCCCGCTGTAAGTTCCAAAACATCCGCCCGCAGGACACGGTCCTGGCTCTGACGGCGATGATTGAACATCATTCCATTATGGTCATCCACACATACGATCAGTATCATACGATTCCCTCTCTCTCCGTTTCATCTGTCTCCTATTTTACCACATTCCCCGCCCAGATACAACCATATGTTCGATTCATTCACTGCACACTGCATCAAAGATCCCGGCAAAATTTCTTCACTTTTCCCAATGGAAAATCTTGACATCCGCCCTCTGCGGTGCGATAATAATGAAGTCAAAAGAATATCGTTATGGGCTTGTAGCGCAGTTGGGAGCGCACCACATTCGCATTGTGGGGGTCGTCGGTTCGAATCCGATCAGGTCCACGAAGAACACCATTTCCATTGAGAGATGGTGTTTTTTTATACAATACGTGCTCTGGCACCTTCCAACATCCTGCGTGTTCGCTTTTTTCTGGCAATTCAAAAACCGCCGCCAGGTATTTTCCCCAGCAGCGGCATTCTCTCAAACTTTCCCAATATAACTCTTTAAAATTTACTGTCCAAAAAAGCTGTTCACGCCGGTGACAAGTCCATCCGCCAGCTTATTCAACGTCGCGTCATCATGCGCGGACTTTCCATCCCCAAGCTCGATATCGATACTCGGAATCGTGGAGTAAGATGTCTGGGTCAGATCCATCTCCATGGCTCCTGAAGAGAAAATTTTCACGCCGTTTTGCTTCAAACCACCTACCAGCGCGCTTCCAAGCTTATTGTGGGACTCCCAATGGGACGCCACCGGCTCCATTGCGCGGTAAGCCGCATTGTTCGGCACACTCATATAAAACGCGCCTTTATCCGTCTTCGTGGAATCCCAGTGCAGGGCGATATGGCAGTCTGCCTTATTGTTCGCCATGACCGTTCTCGCCACATTGTCGAGCTGCACATCACTTCCGTCACGGATCATCAGCACATCATACCCAGCCGCCAGAAGCTTATCCCGGAAGATCTGTGCCATTCGTAACGTCACAGTACTCTCCGCCGTTCCGTCCGCAAAGGTCATTCCGCCGGATACCGCGACCGCCTTCGTCGCCCCAGCCCCTGTGGTTCCGCCTGTCACCTTCGCCGTCTGGTCCGGATGGCAGAATGTCTTCACCTTCGATCCGCCGGATGTTCCATGTCCGGCATTCACGGCAACCACCTTATTTTTCCGGTTTGCGGTCCCATTGTGATAGAATACCGCATGACCGCTGTTGATCGCGGACATCCCCGCGTACTTCCAGTTGGAATCCATGCCGACCTGATAGGCCTTATCCACATATGCCTTTAAGGAATCCGGGATCGTCACGGTTCCGTCCGCCGCGACATTGGAAGCTCCGCCTGCCGCCGTCCCCGTTTTCGCGTTGCTGGCCTGCGGCTTGCTGGTTGTCAGATAGCGGCTTGCCACATAAACAGTCGTTTTCGATCCGCCGATCTGCACCTCGCTCCACTCCCCGTTATTTTTCACTCTTGAGAGTTCCGTTCCGCGGGACAGAGTTCCAAGAACCGCCCCAGACACTGTGGACGGCTGATTTCTATAATTTAATTTTGACGCGTTCACATACACTGTATCCGCAAACGCTGTCATCGGCACCGCCGCGGCGAGCAGAATGCCAAGTCCCGCGCAGAGACCTGCCGCATGTTTTTTTATCATTTTCTTATTTTCCATGTTCTTTCCTTCCTATTGCCAAGACAGCCCGGCATTTCTACCAGGCTGTCCAAAATCTTACATTTTCAATTAATCGCCAAGTACATTCACGATCTTCGCCGGAGTACGGTAGTTCCATGTGGAGATCTTGATACCGGATTTTGCGTTGGACGCATGGCACACCTGACCGTTGCCGATGTAGAGCGCTACATGGTTGATTCCACCGCTGCCGGAGTAGAATACAAGATCGCCCGGACGCATCTGGCTCGATGAGATGGATCTTCCGCTTCCCGCCTGTGCGCCGGAGTTATGCGGCAGGGATACACCGAATTTTGCCATAACGGACATCGTAAATCCGGAGCAGTCTGTTCCGTTTGTCAGGCTTGTTCCGCCGTATACATATCTGTTTCCAACGAACTGAACCGCGTAGTTCGCGATCTGGGCACGCTTTGAGGAAACGCTTCCGGACTTGGATCCGGCCGCTCCGTCGTTCGCACTGCTCTTTCCGCTGCTCTTGGAGCTGGAATTATTCTTTGTATTGTTCTTCGAATTACCCTTAGAATCATTCTTGGAAGAATTATCCGCAACTTCAACCACAGGTGTGTACTTGATCGCCTCTTCCAGACCATACTTAACGTCCACATAGTCACTGGACAGGTATGCGTCCTGATCATCGATCTCGATTTTTACCCATCCATCCTGCTGATCCGCAACAAGGAAACGCTCACTGTTGGAGATCTGCGTGTAGATCGAAGAGTTCGTGTTCGGCTCCGTGCGGACATTGACGCCGTCCGTGTTGGAGATCGCCATGAGTTTCGCAACCTGAAGCGCCTTGTCCTTCGCCTGCTGTCCTGTCAGGATGTACTCAGACTTTACATAACCGGTGATATTTCCGGAACGGATCTTGTACCAGCCCGATGTGGAAGTATCAAGGATATCACAGCCCGCGTTGCTCGGCAGCTTCGCGATGATCTTGCCCTTCTGCTCATCCGGGTTGTCACGGACGTTCAGATAGTTCGATACGTTGGATACACCGAGGTTGTCATAGAGGCTTAAGACGGTCTGTCTCATATCCTGCTTGATCGCCTCATCCAGGGCATATTTTACGGTGACATAATCCGCGGAAATATATCCGTCGGAGATCTGGACCCAGCCATCCTGCTGGCTCTTAATGTCATATCTCTCGTTTTTAAATACCTGGTCCACAACGTCGGCATCCGCCTTCGGCTCAGAACGGACATTTAACTTATCCGCGTCGATCACCGCGCGCTCTGCCACGTTCTCCGCTGCCAGCTTTTTCGCCTCGTCCCCGGTATAGACATACTGGGAGCTCACATAACCGGTCACACCGCCGGATGAGATCTTATACCATCCATCCGTGGAGGTGTCCAGAATCTCGCAGGCACCGCCCTTCGGCAGCTTACCTACGACCTCGCCGAAGCTCTCCGGCGTCTTTCTGACGTTCAGGTAACCGGAAACTTCCGCGATACCAAGATTTGCGTAGCTGTCCACGATGCTTTGGACGGTCTTTTCATATTCCTTGGACTCGATCTCCTCAGCGGAAAGCGTCGTCTCAAGGACGATGCTTCTCTCCTCCGAGCTGTCGGACGCCGCTTCTGTGGTCTCCAAGGACGCTGCCGCAGTCTCAACCTTCATTCCCCTGGAGAACGTGTCCTTGTGGTTTCCGATCACGGTTCCCGCGATGGCAACGACAGCTACCACCGCAACAGCAGCTCCGCCCGCCGCAAAAATCTTCATATACGGCATCGCCGCTTTTTTCTTTTTGATCTCGCGAAGTCTTAAGATATTTTCACGCTGGCTTGTCTGGCGGTCCTTTTTCGGGCGCTCAGACTGTTTCTTTTCCCTATGATTTCCGGCATTTCTTCTCGCAGAGCGGGCTCTGTGGGTTTCTTCCGCTTCTGCAGCCGATGACTGTTCCATATCAACGGATTCTGCCCCAGGTTCAGCGTTTTCGTTCTCTGCAGTTACAAACTCCGGTTCTTTATCCGCTGGCTCCGCCTGAAGATTCTGTACTTCCGTCCCGCTCACCGGTGCTTCCGCTTCCTGTACAGCGCTTTCTCCAGCTGACTGCTCCGTCTTCTGCTCAAGGTTCTCACCCACTGGCTGTTCCGTTTCCTGTCCAACGACTCCCTCTGCCGGGATCGCCTGGGTTACAGTCTCCGTATCCGCCGGATCGCCTTTCTTATTTTCTTCTATCATTTCTCTGTCTGACATGTATATTCTCCATCATCCGTCCCAGGGACGGTTTTCGCATATTACTACAATTTTCGCTCTACCCGTAATTGTAACAATCCCGGCGGAACCTGTCAAATTTTTTCCACCGGGAT
>Ga0129312_1001887_pt1 | contig 11285 bp, 11 predicted proteins | sample O827metagenome_FD_94434 | JGI IMG/M metagenome (GOLD analysis project Ga0129312, IMG submission 94434) | Orangutan group fecal microbial communities from Wisconsin, USA - O827 metagenome | ecosystem: Host-associated > Mammals > Digestive system > Large intestine > Fecal | place: USA: Wisconsin... | reverse complement strand
GATTTCCGACTGCTTCGATCAGGTCGATGTTTCGCGTTGGTTTGAACTGAATCATTACTGCTCCGCGATTATCTTGATGGTTGTGGCAGTAAACGCCGCCCCATTTGACTGAATGGTTAACGTACTGCCATTTGTGGCAAGAAAGCCGTCTTTATCCACGCTGAAGAACGTAGCTAACAGGATGTTGTCGGTTGTTGTCGCCGCATTACGACTGCTGACCAGTGTGTCAGGAACAGAGCCGGAAAAGGTTAGCTGCATTGACCTGTTTGCGGTTCCGCTGGGCCACGTCCCGACAATCGACAGCTTGAAGAACAGGGTTTTGTTCTCGTTGAACACAACCATCTTGTTGTTAACGGTGTCGAAGAATGGTGCCAACGTGCCGGATGACGGCGTTAGCGTTTTCAGCAGGCTAACAAGGTTGGTCGGCGCTGTCGGGATGGTTACAGATACTCCTGAGTAAACAACCTCTGATTTCTTGCGCGTGATGGCATACTCAAGCGCAGATATTCTTGTTGAGTGATCACCAACTGTGCTTTGTAGCGTCGAAATACTTCCCTCTGCCGCTGTGAGCCTGGTATCAAGTGCGTCGATATCGGTTGTATTCTGAGTTATTCGCGCATCATGGTTTGCTAACTCAGATTCATTGGCAGCAATTCGCGTCTCGTGATCAGCCAGCTCTGTTTCGGCAGCCATAATCCTTGTTTCATGATCTGCAAGAGTGCTTTCCGCTGTTGCAATTCTATGTTCATGATTGACGAGAGTTGCTTCAGCAGCAGCAATTCTGGATTCATGGTCTGCAAGGGTGGCATCCTGCTCATCATTCTTCACCTGTGCATCATAAGCCCCCTTCCCTGCTTCGTTAGCCTTGTTAGCCACGTTACCAACATCAGCACCCTGTGCAATAACGTAAAGCAGATACGACTGCGAGAAGATATTGCGTGGAAGGACTGATGTATCGAGCCGCGTAGCCTGGATGATTACTGGCTCATTGAGATTCGAATCAGCCATTACTCAATCCTCTGCCTTGCAAACTCTCCAAAATTTTCTGCTCTTGCCATCATTGATGCTGAGATAGCTTCGTCCAGGTCATCGAAGCATCCAACGTGAACCTGTTTTTTATTTTTCTTGAAAGAAACAGTCCACTTGCAGAGATTTTTGTGCCAACAGACACCCGGATATCCTGACTTATTATTTCTTTGAATATTCCTGTTCATCCCATTCTGGGATCTATTTGCCAATCTTAAATTTGAAAATCTGTTATCCGTTCTGTCTCCGTTAATATGATCTATTAAGCAATTTGCAGGTTTTCCTGTCATATAAAACCAAGCAAGCCTATGAGCTAAGTATCTCTTACCACAGACCATTATCCTTAAATAACCAGTGCACATGGTTCCCGCTTCATCACCAACGGTGACGCTCGCTGTATTTGATATTTTTCGGGTAAAAACCCCGGTTTCTGGGTCATATGATAAATGACGCTTCAACTCTTCATGTGAAATCATTATTACTCCAGCCTAATAGAGCAACCAGACAGAGTGACAGGTGACTTTGTGATAACGCGCAATTTGAAGCCAACATTTTTCCTTATTCGCCCGACACGCTTCCACAAAACGCGTTTGTCGTAAACGAACGGTTCATTCTGCTCAATCATCTGCTCACGCCCGTAATTGATGCCGTCAGTGGTTGCAGAGAGAAAAAGGCGGTCAGCATACTGCGCAACTCCAGTTGACGATTCAACTTCAAGGTCGAAAACTCTGGCGTTATCCGCTTTGAACAGAGGAGTAAACAGCAGGTGTTCCTGTTGAAGCCCATACTGACTGCTGATATCGAACTGCAATTTCCCGGTAACCGATTCCAGCTTATCGCCGCACGTTATCTGATTTCCTTCGTAAATGAAGTCAATAGCGCGGTACACATCGTCATATAAGCCTGTTTTCAGCACACACCATTGCGGACCATTGGCGCTTGAAGATGCGTCGTACACGAGTACGTGGCGCGGAAGATGGATAATCAGCAACTCATGCGCATCAAATCGCAGAGACTCCATCACGCCATCAGCCAGTTCATCAGCAGTGTAGGAGCGGAGGATTTTCTCAATGCTCGCGCTGGCGATTGGTGATACCTGACCGGAGCCGATGATATACACAGACGGCGCACCTGTTGCCGGATTGCTGATAAACGCATAGGAATCAGCAAACGGCGTTTTGCAGTAAGTCCCGGCGATGCCTTTTTGCACCATCAGTGATGGCTGTGCGACATACAAAGCTGCACCAACGGTGGTTGCACCAGTCAGGGAGAAATATTCAATCGTCGATGAACCAAAGCAGACGATGAAGTCTCGCCATGTGCCGATGCCGAGGATACCGTCCGGCTGCGATTCTGCGCGATATTGTGCGCTGTAGCGGTCAGGATGCGATTCGTCTTCAAGGTCAGTGATAAACCATGAATCAGTGCCGTCTTTTGACCACGCATAACGCCCGCGTAAGCGCGTAATGTCACGAACAGAACCTAACTCATACTGCGTGAATCCGCTGTCTGTAGGCCAGTTTGAGACTGTTTTAACCGTGCCATCATAACGATACTCGACCAGTTGGCCATTAACGCCTACAGCCTGAGATGTCCGACCATGCGCCATTGATACACGACCACTTCCGGCAACATCACCGACTTCACTTTCTCCTTTGTACAGCTTGCCGCCACACACGCGATAAACAGCACTCTGCGCCATGTTGTACTCAACTCCGCGCGATACGCCGTTCACATCAGAACGTTTGGCAATGCCCGGGAATGAGCGAAGATATCCGCTGCTGTTCAGGATTTCTTTGGGTGTAGCCAACATATTCACTGGCAGATAGTCGATATAGTCGGCGTTTCTAAAGTCTTTGCCGACACCTTTCATAAGCGGAAGTTGCTGAATAGGCATTTATTCACCTATGCGTTTGGGATATCGCCATCAATCAGAGGGAGATCGCCTGGATAATATCGGTCAGATGTGAACACGTCATATTTATTACCCTGCCCTACAGGAAAATCTCCACGTCGTCGCATTGAAGGAACAACCAGAGTGTCGGTCATCAAGGCATCATATGAGCGTTGGGCGTTACTGAGAACTTGCGGAGTTGGCTCAAGGCTGTAATCAGATAGCATTCTCAGCAATAACTGATAGCCTACTGCGTGTTTGTATTTTCTTGGAAGACCTGACTCATCATCTGGTAATGGCTGCTCATCTCCAGTTGCGAAAGCGTAACCAATGTCGCCGGGGTTAATCATCCACTCGGACATCATATCTTCCAGATCATTTACACCATCTTCAATTGATTGCGGCTCAATATCAGTCAGCGATGCATTAGAAGCAATAGCAAACTTACGAAGCGCAAAAAGGACGATCTCACCCTTTGTCAGTACTGTTGCCATTGTCTGCCGCCTTACGACCTCGCTTACTGGTCGGTTTCAATTCATCAACTGAGGCAACAAAGCCCAACTTTTCGAAAAACTGGAAGTCTTTTTCTGCGATAACGGCCTGTACATGCCCGGATTCGTTATCTGCGGCAAGGAATACACTCATGCGATCCATATTGTTTCCTTAAAACATAAAAGGGGCGTAAGCCCCTTGTTATTACGGATTACCGAAGAACTGACCGCCCATGTGAGGGTTAAAGCACACATATGCAGGCAGTAAGTCAAAGCGCATTTTTTGCACGTTGGCATCGCCATCTGCGTATTTATGTACGCGGATGGAGAAACCTTCATATGTTGCAACAGCAGAATCAATACTGTGCAGTTTCGGCAGTGGGATAGAGCCAAGTCCACAGAAGAACTTGTTATAGAACAGGTTTGGCTTCATTGTCTGGCTAGCAGTGCCTACTACAGATACGGCATCGCCTGCCGCTACCTGACGACTTACAGAGTTGTACTGCGGGTTTGTAGTGTCATAAATCGGAACACCAGAAAGCGTAACCGTCACATCGCCACTGCTGTCTGAATTAGCATCAGCAGTAACCGTTGCAGTGAAGCTAATTGGTGTGGCTCCGTTATACAACGCCTGTTTGGTCTGCTGTTGCAGCCAGTAGGTATTGGTGAATTTAACCTGATCACCAGCTTTCAGAAAACCTGTAACGCTGGCTGTCGCTCCGGTCAATGTTACAGTGAACTGGTATGAGTCTTTAACTGCGTTATAGGTAACAGTTGGCTGTGTTTTGACTGTCAGTGTTCCGCCAAATGCCCCCTGCGTACGAGAGGCAAGCCCATTAGACATCAGTGCGCGAATGCCGCCAAAATTGGTTGGGATCTGTGCATTCTCCCATGCAGTACGAACCAATTGATCTGAAGCGTGCAAACCAGTCTGCGCATCAGCAAGTCGCTGTGCAGACCATGGATCCATTACAGCATAGTTTTCACCTTCATTAACGCCGAGGTCTTTCAGGAAAGATGCCGTCTGCGCAACATCAGACCATTTGGTGATTGGAGTATTGGGGCTACCAAGTGACAACGCACCGTTATTCATCATGAAGTGAGCAAGCTCTGTTTCAAGGTCGGTAACGATTCGCTGGCGAACCGGCGCGAGAATTTCCTCCAGTTGGTTAAGCTTGATCGCTTCCTCCAGTTGCTGATATTCAACAGCAACAGTGATGTAGTTACCTACACGCCCCGTAGCTTTACCTGAGATCAGGTTGTTTTTATTTTGCCCTGAAATATCACCAGTGGGAGTACGGAGGGATGAGAATTGATGCGGACGTTTAAAGCTAACGCTATCGCCAGTGCTGGAGTTGATTTCACCTGCCAGCAACTGACGGTCTACGGTTTTCGCCAGAACTAAATCTGACATAAAACCAGGAAGGAATTTTTTCAGAACGATTTGACTGACGTTACTGTCGAGATTGTTAGGCATTTATCTTTTCCTTATTCGATTTTTGCGCCGGGGCATAATTTGTTGAATTCGTCTTGTTTCGCATCAGCACCGCCACCACGTACTTCCGGCTCTGGCTTGATGGCTTTCTTTGGTTTTGGAGCAAGGCTTACCTGTTTGCTAATCTGCCCCAAGAGGAATGCTGCGCGAATTGGATCTGTCTCAGCGGCTACACGCTGGCGTAATTGCTGGCTCTTACCTAAGCCATAGGCGAGTAGTTCAGAGCCTTCGTCTGCACAGTGAATGATGATTTCCTGCTGAATTGGTGGTAGCTCACTAAGAACAATGGCCTCCATTTCCTGATAATCTTTCACAGGAAGTTTGGCTGCCCGTTGTTTATGCGCTTCTACCCTTTGCTGGAAACGCTGTTGGTATTCCTGTTGCTGACGTAGTTTTTGTTGCTGCTGCTGTTCGACACGGCCTTTTTTCTCATGCCAATCAGTCAATGCCTGTTCAAACGCCTGTTCGTCATAATCACACGACTCAAGAGTCGGTTTTGGTGGAATAGCGTCTGGTTGTGGTTGCTGATGTTCCGCAGGCTTGGCTAATGCTTCCTCAAGCTGGCGGCGCAACTCACGGTTTTCTTTCTGTGTTTCTTTGAAGCCTTTGCGAAGATCTTTCACCCATTGCGGTGCAGGTTGCCCGTCAATGTGATCATCATCGTCAGCGTTAAGCTGAATTTCTTCATCACCAATACGCAAGGCGTAATCTTCTGGTGTCTCTTCGGTTTTTTCAGGATCAGTTGCCATCTCTTTTCCGTTGTCATCCTGGCTTTCATTCTCAGGCTGTGACTCTGTTTGGATGATGGTTTCTTCTGCATTTTCCTGTGTTTCAGACAGGTCAATAACCTGACCGTCGATGATCAGTTCGTTTTCCATTGATTACTCCTGGTTAACTCGGCATTAAGTCTGCCGGAGACTGTGGTGGTGACTGGAATTGCTGTTGTTGTGACTCGGCGACATCTTTCAGAAGGCGTATTGCCTCCATCACTGCTTTGTCATCGATGTTTCTGGCTTGAGCCAGTTTATAGACAGTGTTTGCCTGACTCTCCATCGCATCCTGCTGGGCAGTAAATGCTTTGATTTGAGTTTGAGCAGTTTCGTTAGTTGCTTTTTGCGCTTCTGCCTGCGCTGCTACCATTTGCGCCTGAGCGAGAACCATTTCAGGATTTGGCTGGCTTTGTGCTGCCATTTGCGCCTGTTGAACAATCTGCTGCTCTTTCTCATTGCGTGGTTTTGCAATGCCAGATATCAGCAGTTGGTTTCGGTTGTACTCTTTGAAGTCATCAAGGCCTTCGCCATCGATATTGTCCAGAATAATACCCTGAATTGCCGGACGCATTGGGTCTGTTGGAAGCATAGAGCTAAGGACATTTGTCAGTACAGAAACCGTTGCATCACGTCGTGCTGTGTAGCTTGGTCCAACATCAACCGTCACATCGTATCGACCGACAGAAAGGTCATTTAACGCAACAACAGCCCCTGTTTGCCTGTCAACAACCTGTGCGCTCAGGACAGCGATATCATCACTTCCATCTTCGTTAACGATGCGCACTTCACGTTCTGAACCGTACACTTCACGCGCCATTGACAGCCATACTTCACCAGCGCGTTTAAGACTTTTCGCCATATTGTCCAGATAGATAAACGAAGCCATATCTGCTCTGTTCATCAAGTTGTTAACCGTTTCCTGAGCAATATTACTTGGCATCTGCTGCATGGCCTGACTGCCGCCTGTAACCTCCTGAATATCAGCACTGGTTTGCTGTAGTAATGCAGCCAATGCCTGATTCATAACCGCAGGCTGTGTATATCCTGCCGGGGTAGCTCCAGCGATAATGTTGCCAGATTTATCTCTCACTTCGCGCAACGGCAAGAACGCTGGGCGTTTCTTGTTGCGAGCCTCCCAGTGCTTCTCAAGTCCACGAATTTGCTCCATGCCAACTATAGGGATCTGACCGGGGTCTTGCGCTGCAGTATCAGCCAGCATTGAAACCTGAAGGTTGTACAAACGCTGTGGATCCATTGCTTTTGCAATGTGCCCTTCGACACGCTCAATGTCATCAATGAACCAGCGTTTTCCATAAACCGGGATGAGGGGGATATGCTCACCAGGAATACGTCGAGGTTTCTCAAGGAAACCATCACCATCCACTACGGATACATACACACGACGGCGCTTCACTGAGCGCCTTGCCACTTCCTGAAATCCAGCTATTGCCAGTTCATCTTCAATATCTTCAACCTGATCACTGTCGTATGTTGCAATCTCTCCAGTGATTGGATGTCGATAACTGATGACGTCAACAGACTCTTTACGAACTTCGTAATACTTCGCTATGTAAATAACATCTGCACCAAACCAGTTATATTCCCAACTGGTCATAGACGTTACATCCAGAGAAGTAGGAGGTTTCTTTCCGTATTCAGCCTCATATTTTTCTGGTGACAACGAATACATACAGAACGCCCACAACGCGTCAGATTTGTCGTACTTCTTAGCGTCAGGGTCAAACCACACAGAGCGCGACGGGTCGTATATTGGTTCAATAGCAATACGCTGACGATCGTCCATGGGGTCGTATTCATTGACCAGCATCGACGTCAAACGGAAGCAACCGAAACCACCAGTAGCAGCGTCGTCAAATGCATTATCGCAAGCCTCACCGCCATCAGTTTCTTCGTAGTCAGCACGGAACAGACCATTTAATTTATTGGCTAACTCTTCGCTTGCCTCTCTGTCACCAGGACGAAACTTAACGGTGATTCTGTTATTGCGGTATTCTGCAATGATGCGGTTAAGTTCAGTTGCTACCTTATTGATTTCAAACTTAGGATACTTCTCGAACTGCTCATCAAGCTTAGTTCCAGCCGCCGTTGCTCCTTCCCATTGACCTCCGGGGACACGAGCAAACCTCGTAGCTTCAATGCACTTTTCGCGCACTTCCTTCTGTGGAGAATAGGCGCGGTCAAACCTGAGCATGATCCGCTCATGTTTTTTCTCTAATGTCTCTGCCATGTTTACCAACCGGAGGATGAGGGAACGTATATTTCTGTTTCTTCGCGGACCAATGCCGGGCAATGCATACACATCATCAGCGCATCAGCCAGGTTAGGAGATGGAATACCGAGCTTCTGCTTCATTTCGACCTTAGTCATAAGCTCCAGCTTCCCGTTATTATTGAATTTGCGCTGAATCTGCGTCAGTTCTGCAAACAGCTTCTCCAGCATCTTCTCGCCTATCGCTTCTTTGTCGAAACTCAGCATGTCGTCTGGGTCTGCATACTCACCGTGGACAACCGCCCGATATGTCAGATACAGCCTGTCAGCCAGCGCGTAATAGAATTGCGCTCGCTTATTGCGAAACACATCGCCAATAGTGCGAACGTTGTCACCCTGTACGACTTCATCAGCCCATGCTCCGGCCTGATACGGCACATCTTCATCGAATGGCGATTCGCTGCCTTTGAACATCGTGGCGGTGATTTTCTTGCCGGAGAACGCTTCCGTTGTCTGTCTGCGTAGCCCGGCACCAACACCATCACCATCCCACAGGTAATGGTCAGCGCCGTCTTCAATCGCCAGCGAAGTAGCCCAGTCAGCACCCTCGTTGATGTCCATCAGCAGACCTTCGGCAATGCGCTTAACAACCGAACCGTGACGCGATGCATAACCTTTAGCATCTGGCCCTGTATCTGATGGGTCATGCGCAGAGACAACAGCGCCTTTCGCTTTCCATCCGAGTTTCTTGTGCGCATCGGTTGCGGCTTCAAGCCATTCACGTTTGATGACTGCCATATCACTTGCGCTCACTGGCTCACCAAGCCAGATGTGACGATACAGTGTCGGATTTCTGCGTTTGCACTCTTCCATCTCCAGACGGAGAACTTCAGGAAAGTGCGGGTTGTCGGTGTAGTTCACCGTCAGCAGGCAAATATCATCAGGAGGATTTACGACGAACCGCTGATAGGTATCGTCGAGTATGTTTTTCGGGTTGAAGCTTACCCATATTTCAGAGAACGGCTTACGGATGGTTGGTATCAGGATATCCCACGATTCCTTCGTTACCGCTTCCGCTTCTTCCACCCAGCAGATATCAATGCCTTCGAGCGATTTAATCTTCGTCGGGTTGTTTTTGATGCCGTAGAACATGAATTCAGCATTCGTTCCGAGATGACGAATCATGGAACGCTGAATTTCAAACTCGGCCGAATACCCTTCCCGCTCTATGGTGTCTTCAAGCAACCGGATTACCGAATCGCTGATACTGTTTTGCAGTTCACGAGCGCAGAGAATACGCACAGGCTGCCGACGCGCCGCTTCAACAAGCAGCCTAGCAATTGCCCATGACTTACCGCTACCTCGACCGCCTTTGGCGACTTTGTAGCGATGCGCCTCAATGAACGGTTCAAAGATAGGATTAATCGAGGTCATTTTCCGAATAGAGTGCTCATCGGTGATGTTTCAATCTGGATTGCGCCACCGTCTTTGCCGACAAGCTCATTAGTTACCTTGTCGCCATACTTACGGGGATTCATTCTGGCCAGCGCCCATTTGCGGGTATCAACGCGAAGTCTTGCCTTTGCCACCTCGGCAGCATCTGGAATCGCATTGTCAGCAATTTCGAATATCTCTTCGAAAATAGAATCAGCTCGTGCCTCAGTTGCCTTCGCGTACTTGTCGCGAAAATCCTCATGCTTTGCCAACCAGCGGAAAACAGTGGACTTATCCGGCATACCAGGACGCTTACATACTTTCAGCAAACTTTCGCCAGAAGAAAGCAACGAGCAGATATCGTCAGCCACCTCCGGCATATAATCAGAGGGGCGACCAGCTTTTGGTTCAGTCGCCATATTCATCTCACTTAGTTGTTATTTCAGGTTGAGCGTCATGCTCTGGTAGTGAACAGGTCTAACGCTTCCTTCGATTTACGCACCGCTTCCAATGTGCGGATCGTGATATCCGAATTAGCGCCGCCTGATTGGAAGTGAATTTTGAATAGCTCAAGCTTCAGCTCGTCAGTGCCAATGAACTGAAATGCTTCCTCCGCAGCTGCGTTCTGGTTCATGACCAGCTTGTAAATCTCTAACTGGAATTTCTGTTCTTCAGTCATGGGAATAATCTCTGCCATTGTTGGCTCCGTTTATCCGTTAAAAGGGATATCAGTTAAGTTATCCCGTGTAGGGTATAAGCCATTATCAAAGCCATTCTGCAAGGAATGGCTTTTGTGATGGCAATAAAAAACCGCCCGGAGGCGGTTACAGTGTTTTGTATGGTTTCGGCTTAGGGTCACCATGCTGGATGTGTGACATAATCACATCGTCACTAGGCTTATTCCCATGACAGCCAACCAGATAAATTTCATCACCAAGCTGATATTCGAAAACATCAAACTCAGCATCCTCGAAGATCGGGGCACCCCCAGAGCTTTTCAGAAGCCTAAATGTCCGATCAGGAGCCTTAATAACGGGACTGTAGCTCTCGAGAGCCCAAACATCACCTTTCCAGCCAGCACCAAACAAAATTATTGTCAGCATAGTCATCCCTCTCGTAGTAGAGGATTAATTATACCAACAGCAAAATAATCATTGCAAATCAGCTAATTATGTCAACCACAATAAAAATTGCGATATTCATCCCCATTATCAATCCCACCCGCAGATGGGCTTTGTAATGGATAGCCGTTGCTCAGTTCTCGTAATGCTTTGATTTTTCCGATAACGCAGTTTTGCGTTTGCCATCAGCACGCGATATCGAGAGTCAACTGCAGTTGCTCGCGCCAGTACTCAACATTTGCTTCAATAACCGGCTTATCCCATCGCCAGCGAGCCATCTCTCTTGCCCCATTGCTGGCTTTTGATTTCCGGTCATCACGAATGCGACATGCTTGCTCATATTTCTGCTGCTCAGTCAGTTCACCGCGAAGCAGACTATCAATGTGCAGGTCGCACCATACGGAGAATTTCGGATCGCACCATCTTGCAAAGGCAACTGATAACTTTGGATGCAGCCATGTTCCGCCGCCCCTGTCCTTTCGTGCCTTGCTTGTTTTTACATACCCGGAATCACGGGTATGTAGAATTTTCGATGGTTCACCTGAATAAACCTCATCCAGAGCTCTAACGTATTCGAGAGTTTCAGCGTTGGACAACCAGTGATCCAGACGCTTCCCGAAACGTTTTGCAATATCAGTGGCATTAATCCAGCCATCAGTATTGAAGCGGATAGGTTCGCCTTTGTAATTCAGTGGAACGATATTCATAGCGTCTTTACCTTTTAGAAAGTGAGCCTGTCTCACAGAAAAGCCGCCCCGAGATGGTCGCCACCATATACGGCAGTTCTCAGGCTCAACTTTCTGAAAGGCTCGGGTGATGTAATAT
>Ga0129312_1001884_pt1 | contig 11290 bp, 10 predicted proteins | sample O827metagenome_FD_94434 | JGI IMG/M metagenome (GOLD analysis project Ga0129312, IMG submission 94434) | Orangutan group fecal microbial communities from Wisconsin, USA - O827 metagenome | ecosystem: Host-associated > Mammals > Digestive system > Large intestine > Fecal | place: USA: Wisconsin... | reverse complement strand
GTGTTCCATGTAAACCTTGCCCGGATTTTCCACAGCGGGGGCAACGTTTGCAGATGTAGAGCTGATGAAGAAATATATTGGAAAAGATGTAAAAGTTAAGGCAGCAGGTGGAATTTCATCTTTCGATGATGCAGAAAAATTTATCAGTCTTGGCGCAGAGCGTCTTGGAACAAGCCGCCTTATTAAGATCCTGAAAAATACTGACACTGGTGCAGGATATTAATACGGTGAAAGAGGACTGACAAATGAGTACAGCAATGATCATTGAGATTTTTGGATATATTGGATGTGTATTTGTAATCGTTTCCATGCTGATGACTTCCGTTGTAAAGCTTCGTATCATCAATACGGTGGGCAGCACTATTTCGGCAGTGTATGCAATGATAGGACATTCCTACCCGCTGGCTCTTGTTAATGCCAGTCTTGTGGTGATCAATATATACAACCTTTCCAAACTTATGAAAGCGGAGAAAAACAACCAGTATGATCTGGTTTGCACAAAAACAGGGGATTCGTTCCTTAACTATTTCCTGAAATACTATGAGGCAGATAGTCGTAAATATTTTTCGGAGAAGTTTCTCAACCCGTTATTTTCAGAGGTGGCATATACTGTATGTTGTGAAGGTGTACCGGCAGGAATTTTTCTTGGAAAAAAGGAGGCTGATGGAATTCTTTCTGTAAATGTGGATTATACAACACCTGTTTACAGAGACTGTTCTGTGGGAAGATTTCTGTATTCCAGATTAAAAGAAGAAGGATTTAAAAAGCTGATCTACACTGAAGTACATGAAACACATAAATCTTATATTGAAAAAATGGGATTTCGTGAAGAAAACGGAGTGTATGTAAAAGAGCTGTAAATAAGCTGCTCAGGAGCTGTTTTAAGCAGGCAGTGAAAGGGGAATTGATAGAGAAAAATCCCTGTACTCATGCGACATCAGGTGAAGAACAGATCCGGAAGGAAGAAATCAGATAAAATCGAAATACGAGTAATATAGTACATATCGCTGCAAAAAGAAAAACGGCTACAGTTCCCATGTTTACTGGGTTTGTAGCCGTTTTATTACCTTACAACTGTCAAAGACAGGATTATACATAAATTATGAAGTGAACTACTCGGCAACAAGTAATAGAATTTGTAAAAATATCATTTCACATTTTTCGACTGGTTGGAGATATAAAGGATGGACTGAATCTAAAAAATACGATAAAATCTGTATTAGAAATGTTGTTGTCGTGAAATTTACAAACGCTCGAAAAAGGAGAAAGATTTGCTATCCGGTACCGGCGTTAATTTATACAGGTGATATTATGAAAATTACTTACATTAACCACAGTGGATTTTTGGTTGAGACCAGAGACTGCTACTATATTTTTGATTATTACAAGGGTGAATTACCGAACCTTGACAAGGAGAAAGAAGTGATCGTTTTTTGCAGTCACTTCCATAAGGACCATTTTAACCCACAAATCTTTGGGATCCTTGATGATATGGGGATGACTTATCAGGCAGTCCTGGCGAATGATATACGAAAAAGGAATCATTTGTCGGATATGAAGATCACATATGTTTATCATGATCAAGCTTATAATCTGGACAATGAAACCAAAGTTGATACATTGCTATCTAACGATAGCGGTGTCGCATTTATTGTCAAAACAAAGGAAGGTATTATTTATCATGCCGGTGATTTAAACGACTGGTATTGGGATGGTGGGCCGAAAGCTGATAACCAGAGACTTACTTCAGCATATCGTGCGGAGATCAGGAAAATCAAGGGTATGCATTTTGACGCTGCATTTGTTCCCCTGGATCCGAGACAGGGAGATCACTATGCCGACGGGATCCTGTATTTCCTTAAAAATGTAGATTGTAATGTTATTTTCCCAATGCATTACTGGAATGATGCCAGTGTAATTAAGCGGTTTATTACTGAATATCCGCAATATAAGTCACGCATTAGAAACACAGAATGTACAAAAGGAGAAGAAATTTAATCGTAGACCCAGATGGCTACTGGCTTGAGATTCTGCCGTAAAGCTGATGTATATTGGTAATCTTCTATGGAGCAGAGCATTTTATTCCGTGGTCATTTGTGATGGATTATGAGTAAAAGGAGACGGGCATGGAGCACTTACGTTGTGTAGTTGAGAGAATTACATATCAGAATGCCGACAATGGCTACACGGTTCTGAAATGTGCGGTGAAGAATTACAGTGATCTTGTCACGGTAGTTGGCACGATGCCGGATACCCATGTTGGTTCTGTGCTGTCTCTGGAAGGCATGTGGAAGATGGATGCCAAATATGGGCGGCAGTTTTTGGTGGAGAAATTTGAGGAGACACTTCCTGCTACAGTATATGGAATCGAAAAATATCTTGGTTCCGGCCTGGTGAAGGGCGTTGGTCCAAAGTTTGCAAAAAGAATTGTGGAAAAATTCGGGAAGGATACACTGGATGTTATTGAAGAGACGCCAGATGAACTGCTAAAAGTACCAGGCATAGGAAAAGTACGTGTAGACCGGATCAAAACAAGCTGGCAGGAGCAGAAGGAGATCAAGAATATCATGCTTTTTCTGCAGAGTCATGAGGTCAGCACCTCTCATGCCACAAAGATTTATAAGACATATGGAAGTGAGAGCATTGCGATCGTAAAGGAGAACCCATACCGGCTTGCAGATGACATCTGGGGAATTGGATTTAAGACAGCGGATTCCATTGCACAGAAGATGGGGATTGACAAAGGCAAATTTGTCCGTCTGCGCAGTGGTATTTTTTATACATTGAATAAGCTGGCAGAAGCAGGTCATTGTTATACAACAAGAAAACAACTGATCGGAAAGGCAAAGGAGCTTCTGGAAGTGGAAGAACCGGAGCTGGAGATCACCCTGGATGAGATGATCCGCACGAATGATGTGATCAGAGATGAGGCAGAAGATCGGGAAGCAATCTATCTGCCCCCATATTATTTTTCAGAAAGTGGCTGTGCAAAGAGGCTGCTCCGGTTGATGTCCTGTGGAAAGAAGAAATCTGAGGATACGGAAGAAATATTAAAGAAAGTAGCAGCTTCATCAGAAATTACTTATGACGAGATTCAGTGGCAGGCGGTAAAGACAGCAGTTTCTTCTAAGGTCATGGTGCTGACCGGTGGACCTGGAACCGGAAAGACTACAACAACTCTGGGAATTATTTCTGCATATAAGCAGGCTGGATGTCAGATCATTCTTGCTGCACCGACCGGAAGAGCAGCAAAGAGAATGTCAGAAGCAACTGGAATGGAAGCAAAAACGATTCACCGGTTATTGGAATATAAACCTCCGGAAGGCTATCAGAAAAATGAAGAGCATCCGCTGGAAGGAGATGTGCTGATACTGGATGAATGTTCCATGATCGATATTATGCTGATGTATAATCTTTTAAAAGCATTGCCGCAGCAGATGTCTCTGATACTGGTAGGCGACATTGATCAGCTGCCAAGTGTCGGAGCGGGCAATGTTCTCAGAGATATTATTGATTCCGGATGTGTTCCGGTAGTACGTCTGACCAGGATTTTCCGTCAGGCACAGGGAAGCCGGATCATCATGAATGCACACCGGATCAACAGAGGGGAAGGCATTGATATGAGAGGCGGGAAAGATGCCGACTTTTTCTTTGCCACCAAAGAGAGTAATCAGGAAGTAGTGGATACCATCGTCCAATATTGTAAGACGAACCTGCCGAGATATTATCATGTAGATCCACTGCAGGATATTCAGGTGCTGACTCCGATGCAGAGAGGCGAATGTGGGGCAGTAAATCTGAACCAGGTGCTGCAGGAAGCCATGAATCCGTCAAAGATCTTTCTGCGGAGAGGCGGCACACAGTACCGGCTGAAGGATAAGGTGATGCAGATCCGGAATGATTACGATAAGGAAGTATTCAACGGAGATATTGGTACGATCACAAAAGTTGATGTGGAAGAACGGGAACTGACAGTTCTGTTTGAAGAACGGGAAGTAGTCTATGATGTGACAGAACTGGATGAACTGGTGCTTGCCTATGCAGTGACGATCCACAAATCCCAGGGAAGCGAATATCCGATCGTTGTCATGCCGTTTACCATGAGTCATTTTGTCATGCTGCAGAGAAATCTTCTTTATACAGGTGTGACCAGGGCGAAAAAGATCCTGGTACTTGTCGGAGAGAAGAAAGCTGTGTATTATGCGATAAAAAATGAAACGACAACTGGCAGAAATACCTGTCTGGCAAGACGCCTGCAGCCGGAAAGCAAAGAAGCACAGGAAGTGAAGGCACAGCTTTTGAAAGAGGCAGTAGACGAGACAGCGAATAAGAACGGAAGCGACAGTAAGAAGATGATCGTCTATAAGGGTAGCATCCAGCCTTCTATGGTATGTGAGACACCGGCAGTTTATGAGGGGAATCTCTGGAAACGCTTGTCGCAGTCAAAGTTCAGAAGCAGTTTTTCCCTGAAGGCAAACGATCGGAGTTATGTATCAGAAAAGGGAATGGAGAAAGTACGTGAGCATGCCTGTGATTTTATCAGAAAGCGTCTTGCGCCGGCAGAAATACCAAATGATGGAAAACAGACACCGATGAGAGGACATCCGGTTTTTGTAGCTCAGCATGCCACAGCTACCTGTTGCAGGGGATGTCTGGAAAAATGGCATCGTATTCCGAAAGGACGGGAATTGACAGAAGCGGAGCAGGAATATGTTGTAAATGTGATCATGGAATGGATCGGTCGGGAAATTCGTTGAGAGAACGACTCAGCTTTGGGGTCTGATTTCTATAACCGCAATCCTTTGATATCTTTAATACGTGATAAGATCGTATTGCAGCTACAACTGATAACGCCGGGCAGTGTATCAATGACTGTGTGCAGGAAGTGTTCCATTTCATCACTTGATGAAGCAACGGCATGTACATGCAGTTTGTCTCTTCCTGTGACACGGTAAATCTGGGTGACGGTATCATTATTATGTAATATATCTGTCACCTGTGACAGATGGTCTGGTTTTGTCTCGATTTCAAAATAGCATGAAACAGCACCGCTGATCTTTTGAGGGTTTATTATAGTTGTATATTCTTCAATTACACCTTTTTTCTCCAGAGCCTGAATCCGGGCTTTTACTGCCACTCTGGAAATACCGGTTTCTTTACCGATATCAGAGTAAGAGATACGTGCATTTTCTATAAGCAACTGGATGATCTTCTGATCCAGCTCATCTAAACCGTTCAGGTACATAAGTGTCCCTCCTGTAAAATATATCCTCCGGATAGTGATTTTTCTTAAATATCATATCATTTATATTGCTGAAAGTAAACGCTGGCTTGACTTAGCGGCTGTAACTACATATAATTGTTTCGTAACGTAATTTAAAACTTACATTTCGAACATACAAAAAATCTGATAAAGGGAAGGATAAGTGAGATTATGAAATCTGTGGAGGAATATGATAATGTCAAAAGATGAGTATTTGATCACAGATGCGCCTCTTAAAGCGCTGACGGTTTTTGCAATGCCAATGATTTTGGGCAGCTTTTTTCAGCAAATATACAATATGGCTGACTCTATCATCGTCGGCCAATTTGTTGGCTCCTCCGCACTTGCAGCTGTCGGGGCCTGTGCAGCGCTGACTAATGTTTTCATTTGTGTGGCTCTGGGGGCAGGTGTCGGTGCCGGTGTGCTGGTGAGCCGCTATTTCGGTGCCAGGGAGTATGGAAAAATGAAGACCATCGTGTCAACGTCCTTGTTTAGCTTTTTGATTCTAAGCATAATCCTTGGTGTTTTTGGCTTTTGCTCTTCCCACTGGATGATGAGTGTGTTACAAACACCTGTCGATATACTGGATGACGCAGTGTTATATCTGCGGGTCTATTTCGTGGGCTTTCCGTTTCTGTTTATGTATAATATTCTTTCCAATATGTTTACTTCCATAGGCGAATCAAAAATTCCACTGGGGCTCCTGGTATTTTCATCAATCCTGAATATTTTCATGGATCTCTGGATGGTGGCCGGACTTGGTCTCGGTGTGTTTGGTGCAGCTCTTGCGACTCTTATAGCACAGGGGATTTCTGCGGTGTTTTCACTTTTGCTTTTCCTTAGCCGGATGCGTCGATATAAAAGTCACTTTGACTGGTTTGACAGGCAGGAGTTACATTCTATGCTTCAAATTGCTGTACCCTCGGTTCTTCAGCAGTCTACAGTGTCCATCGGTATGATGATCGTACAGGCTGTTGTAAATCCTTTCGGTACACAGGCACTTGCGGGGTATGCGGCGACGATGCGGGTAGAGAATGTTTTTTCGTTGATTTTTGTATCCATCGGCAATGCGGTTTCCCCATATGTTTCCCAGAACTTTGGTGCAAAGAAAATTGAGCGTATCAAAAAAGGGTATCACGCGGCACTGGTGTTAGATATATGTTTTGCAGTGCTTGCTTTTACAGTCATTGAAACACTGCATACTCAGATCTCCTCGCTATTCCTTGGTAAAGACGGAACAGCCCTGGCCTATCAGGTATCCGAGGATTATATGAGATGGATCGGTTACTTCTTTATCTTTATGGGAATCAAAATGGCAACCGATGGAGTCCTTCGTGGTCTTGGGATCATGCGACCGTTCCTTATTGCAAACATGGTGAATCTCGCGATCCGCCTGTCCGTTGCTTTGATCTGTGCACCGCGTTTTGGAATTGTATTTGTCTGGCTTGCTGTACCAGCCGGTTGGTTTGCGAACTTTTTAATATCCTATGTGGCACTCAGGAGATCATGGCCGACTGATAAAGAGGTGTCATCTCAATAACTTAGCAGTGATTTATAAGGAGGGATTTAGATTATGTACGATAAATGTGTGGTATTGAATGCAAAGAAAATGAATTTGCTGGCATGCGGAGATCAGAAAAATCAAGGATATGCATTTTGACGCTGCATTTGTTCCATTAGATCCGAGACAGGGAGAACACTATGCCGACGGGATCCTGTATTTCCTTAAAAATGTAGATTGCAATGTCATTTTTCCAATGCATTACTGGAATGATGCCAATGTAATTAAGCGGTTTATTACTGAGTATCCGCAATACAAGTCACTCATTAAAAACACAGAATGTACAAAAGGAGAAGAATTATGAAGTTTAAGATGATTCACGAAAACTACAATGTATCAGACCTGGACCGATCTATTAAATTTTACAACGAGGCCCTTGATCTGCATGAAGTGAGAAGAAAGACTACCGATGATTTTACCATTGTTTATCTGAGCAATGATGTAAGTGATTTTGAGTTGGAACTTACCTGGCTTAAAGATCATCCACAGCCATATAATCTGGGAGAATGTGAATTCCACCTGGCATTCCGGGCGGAGGATTACGAGGCAGCGCACAAAAAGCACGAAGAGATGGGATGTATTTGTTTCGAAAATGAAGCAATGGGAATTTATTTCATCATAGATCCAGATGGCTACTGGCTTGAGATTGTGCCGTAAAACCAGTTGAGAAATCGAAAAAAGCTGATGTATATTGGCAATCTTAAAATAACCTTCAGGCTATAATAAAACAAAATAGTCTGAAGGTTATTTTTATGGAAAAGCTGATTGAAATTTGTAAACACTGTGGTCTGACTTTCGAAAGCCTCAGGGAATTAAGAAGGCAGTTTCTGCAGATTAATTCAAATTTTAACCGAATCAGGTAAGTTTGCGAAAGCAATAAGCAGTGGGTGGGGACTTGCCTGTATCAGGAGTAGTGAGGCTCATTTCGAGCAAATATTTTCTCATAAAAGACATAAAACAGCTCATATAAAATAAAGTAAGAAGAGAATATAAAATAAAAATACTGATCGTAAATGGAAGCACAGGAAAAAGAAATACATTAACAGTAATGGATGTGTTTGTAAAAAATGCATCAGAAAAGAAGAAATTCAGGTGATCGAACCAGCTAAAGCTTGTCATTGATAAATGTTATTGTTGCGGATCACAGTAAAAAATCCGATGCAATGAAAGAACCTGAGATATTTTTGGAAAATCTGTAAAACAGGACAGGATCACCTGATAAATACAGTGTTTTTCCTATATATGTATGCTATAATCGTTACCGACGGGGAAAGGAGAAAAATACTGCAACAGCAGAGAAACTGAAAACATCACAAACAAAGGAGACAAAATGAGTGAAAAAACAAAGACTCAGGTAACTGCAGCAGATGACGATTATTCAATGGAAGCAGTGCCGGAGAGTGCACGTAAGGGATTTCGCAGCATGTTTTTTGTAATGCTGGGATTTACTTTCTTTTCCGCAAGTATGAGTGTCGGAGCAAAACTGGGTAACGGACTGGATCTGAATGGATTTGCGGCAGCGTGTGTCATTGGAGGTGTGATCCTGTCTGCGTACTGTGGAATTCTTGCGTATATAGGTTCTGATACAGGTATGAACATGGATTTATTGTGCAGGCGTGCTTTTGGGAAAAAAGGTTCCTATCTTTCTTCACTGGTGCTTGGCCTGACACAGATTGGATGGTTTGGCGTTGGTGTTGCCATGTTTTCCATTCCGACAGCAGAGTTACTTGGGATAAATAAATGGATACTTACCATTATTGCAGGTCTTCTGATGACTGTAACAGCAGCAACAGGAATGAAGGCACTGGAGATCGTAAGTACGATTTCTGTACCACTGATAGTTGTACTTGGCGTATATTCCATGGTGACGGCAGCAGCAGACGGTGGAGGGCTGGCAGCAGTGTTTAACCAGTCAGTTGGTTCTGTTACATTATTTACAGGCGTTGGATATGTTATCGGTTCTTTTATATCAGGAGGAACAGCAACACCTAATTTTATCCGTTTTGCAAAAGATAACAAAACAGCAGTATGGACAACTGTGATCGCCTTTTTCCTGGGAAATACTCTGATGTTCTGTTTCGGAGCCATCGGAGGAGCATTTACAGGAAAAGATGACATTTTTTATGTAATGATCGCACAGGGACTTGCGATTCCGGCAATCATTGTACTTGGGGCGAATATCTGGACTACCAACAACAATGCACTTTACACTGGTGGACTTGCTATTGCCAATATTACAAATGCCAGAATGAAGCTTGCAACATGTATTTCAGGAATTATCGGCACAGCACTTGCAATCTGGTTATATTATAATTTTACCAGATGGCTGAACATCCTGAACTGTGCCCTGCCTCCAATCGGAATCACAGTAATACTGGATTTCTTCCTGAGACGCGAGAAATATAAGGGAAAAAATGTGCCGCTTCAGACGGTTAACTGGTTTAATCTGGCAGGAGTTGTAGTGGGAGCCATAGCTGCAAACATTATTCCGGCAGGAATCGCAGCAGTAAATGCCATGGCAGTAGCAGCGGTATTTTACTTTGTGGGATTTGCAGTATCCCGAAAGAAATAAACAGAGAACGGAGCAGGAGACGGGAACATGTTATTAAAAATGCATGTATAGAAAATGATAAAGAACTGAAATGTATAAAGATCACAGATGGGAAAATAGCAAAAATAGCTCCGGATCTGGAAAATGAGCCAGGGGAAAAGGTGATAGACTGTGATGGAAAGCTGGTGCTTCCTCCATTTATAGAGTCGCATGTTCATCTTGATACCTGCCTTACAGCAGGGCAGCCTCACTGGAATATGACAGGAACTCTGTTTGAAGGTATTGTGAACTGGCTGAAAAGTACGGCAAACTGATCTATGTGCATTGCGATGAGATTGACGATGAAGCTTCCAGAGGCCTGGAGACTGTAGCAACGTTGGCATATGAAACCGGAATGAGAGATATGGTAACAGCATCTCATACAACTGCAATGCACTCCTATAATGATGCTTATGTGATCCGTCTTATGCGTATCCTGAAAATGTCTGGGATTAATTTTGTGGCAAATCCCTGTGTCAATGTTCATCTGGGAGGTCGTACAGACACATATCCAAAGCGCAGAAGTCTTACCCGTGTAAAAGCGCAGTAGAGCTACGTAGCGGATCGTGGATATCCGCCTGACCAGATCAGATAAGCAGATACCTGCTTCATACAGAGTAAACAAACAGTTCATAATCTTCGGGGTACGGGGAGTATGGGCTGTTTTTTGGTTGACAGAAATGATAAAATAATAAGATAAAAACACAAAAGGGGATAACACCATGACCTACAAAGTAATATCTATTCAGGAAGATCTGGATTTTGGCTGTGAGGAACGTCAGCCGGGCGCACCGTTGATGGCAGTGGTGGAGCTTCTGGACGAAAATGGGAGTGAAAAGCTGTTGCGGCATGAGGACGGACTTCTGTACGAAAGGAACATTAACGAAGGTGACACAGTTATTCTTGATGAGAATAGCTGTCTTCAGAAAACAGATGGGAAACATTAAGATGTTTCACGTGAAACAATTTCATTGCGCCTGATTTGCTCGATACGATGAGGTGGGAAACATTAAAATGTTTCACGTGAAACAGATAATGCATACGAAAAACAGACAATGGAGGGAAAAAAATGAGTAAGCTGATCAGGATGAACGGTGTGACAGAAAAGAAGGAACTGGAGGAGATCGCAGAGAGACTGGAGGAACTTAAGGATACTCTGGCGGGAAAGATCGAGGAGTATGAAGACGGAGGTATGGACAGCCGTAAACTGGATACCCTGACAGAGGCGTTGGACGCAATGGAAGATGCCCTGGATGCGATCACAGATGTGACAATGGAATAATACTCAGGCTGATGCCTGGGATTCCCGAAATCCCTGTACGATCAGATCAAATCAGAAAACAGAATATTTGTTCGAAAAGTCCGTATTATTGGACTGCAAGAATGGTATAATTATCACATGATGATTGTATCATTCTTTTTTTATCTGTATAAGCATGCAGCAGAAGGGAATGAGAATGCAGGCTTTGTTTTATGTTTTGATCAGGAGAGTTTTATGGACAGAGACAGATATGTATATTGCTTTCTGGATATTGGAAGCGTGAGATCCGGGGAAATTTCCGGCGAAGGGAAGATTGGCTGTACAGCAGGGATTTCTGTATGTGACGATGAGGGTAACAATGTGGAGCTTTTCTGTGGCAGGACAGATGACGCAGGGGAGGATGGAGGAGATATATTAAGAGAGCTGTCAGACATGGTTTCAGAGAGTGAGTTTATAATAGTATGGTCCCGGGAAATGGACAGGCGGATCCAGACGATGCTCACGGAGGCTGACATAACAGTGCCGAAGAACAGAGTGATAATCCTCCGGGAGCTGGCCGGAATCCTGTCTGTGGATGGAAGGGAACCGGAGTTCAGGGAGCTTCTCAGCTGGGCG
>Ga0129312_1001882_pt1 | contig 11291 bp, 10 predicted proteins | sample O827metagenome_FD_94434 | JGI IMG/M metagenome (GOLD analysis project Ga0129312, IMG submission 94434) | Orangutan group fecal microbial communities from Wisconsin, USA - O827 metagenome | ecosystem: Host-associated > Mammals > Digestive system > Large intestine > Fecal | place: USA: Wisconsin... | reverse complement strand
GGAGCAGCCACCCGGCAGTCATTGCAGCAGCGCACACGTAGGAACACCGCCCCTTTCGCAGCAGGCGGTATACCCCCATCCCGATCAGACTGATATGCATGCCGGAGATCGCCAGAATATGACTGAACCCTGCTGTCCGGAACGCACGTTTTACATCCGCATCCAGCATAGCCTTCTCTCCGGTGATCATCGCAGCCATCATTCCCGCCGGCTGCTGTGGCAGACAGATCTCATAGACTCGGCACATGTCCGTGCGCAGCAAACAGAGCCATTCACGCCATGCATGGATGCCTTCCGGACATTGCACACAACGAATCTGAGCCTTGGTGATCTGACCCAGGATCTTTTTGCATTTATAATATTGTCTTTGATTGAATTGCCCCTCGTTGCGGGGGCTGTCGAACTCCCTGAACGATCCTTCGACCGATAGAACACTCTCCAGCGGATACCCGCCATCCTGTGTAGACACAATGACACGATTTTCATAGTCCGGCAGCGCCAGTGTCAGCTGCCAGCCCTTTGCTGATTCCTCTTTACAGATCAGTGTCCCACATACGCTGACCCTTTGCTCCCGAAATAACGTCTGCTGTTCTGCCTGCCAGATGCGCTCCGCGCGGATCTGGCAGCCTGCACCTAATATGCCGACTGTTAGCAACAGTCCTCCTCTCAGCATGATTTCACAGTATTTCTTCTGTCCGGCCAGTGATACCGCAGTCAACAGCGATAACACAACAGCCGGCAGCACACACCACCGGCTGCCCGTCTGACAGAATACAATGCCGCACAGAAATGCAAACGCTATCTGACAGTTCAAACGCCTAATCCAATGGATTCTTATTTTCCTCCTTTATGTCATTGACGATGACCTCACGACTGCTGTCCGCCAGACGCACATAGGAGAGATCCTCCTCATAGATCGTACCGAGCGGCATGCTCTCACGATACACGCCAGACGTATCACCGTTGACCGATATCTGCACTTTATCGATATGCGGCAATGCGGTGAGTGAATCGACCAGCGAATAAATGACGATTGGCTCCTGGATATCATAATTCTGTGTCCGGAATCCATCATCCAGACTAACATAACAGATCCGGTCCACTACGGACACATTGACCAAAGTCGTCTCCGACGGGATCGATGCCACCGCATCCGTGCCTTTCGGTCCGTCCAGCAGATGCTCGATCACCAGTTTTTCCAGCGATACATTGCTGTTATAATACACGCGCTGTGTCTCTAACACCAGTCCGTCACCGGCTGCATTTGAAAAATACAGATCCAGCGTCGCATGCTGGATGGAATTGATCTGTTCTCCCGGATTGACCACAAAATCATCCGGTGTCATCTGTCCGACTTCGTCTCCATGCGTATCCTCCAGCGGTTCACCATCTACGAAAAACTCCAGACAATCCACGCCGTCTACCTGCGTCAGAGTCTGCACGAGCGCCAGCCTGCACAGGATCTCCGGCACCGCATTCATCGTATGGTACGCATCATCAAAATAGACCTTCAGATCGCCGTCTTTTCCTAATTCTGTTTTCGTCATATGTACATTCTCAGGGATCGGTCTGACCAGATCCACATCTCCCGAATCCGTTGACAACACATCGATCAGTTCCTTGACCAGAAGCTCCTTATCAGACAGATCCGCATTCGGATCATACCCGACGCGTACCGTCTTGGTCTGTTCTTTGTCCAGATAACTGATCTGCAGTTCACCCGCCGATCTGTCTTTTCCGCTGCAGCCGGAGACAAGCAGGCACATCATGACCAGCGCCACAGTCAGCGCCATATATTTTTTACTCATACGCTGCCTCCTATCCCGCAATATATTTGAGCGGTATACGAACCGTAAAGATCGTACCCTCGCCTTCAGTAGAAAATGCTTTGATCGCTCCCCGATGCATCAGAATGACATTTCTGGTGATCGCCAGTCCGAGACCGGTACCGCCGATCTCTCTGGAATGGGACTTATCCACACGGTAAAAACGCTCATAGATATGATCTAATGATTCCTCCGGGATACCGATACCGTTATCTTCTACTTTTACATAAAAATACTGATGATCCGCATTCAGCGATACATGTACCCAGCCATCTGCCTTGTCGTTGTACTTCACTGCATTTTCGATCAGATTGGTGAGCGCCAGTGACATCTTGGTCTCATCGATCTCCGCCGTGACAGGCCGGAAGCTCTCCAATACCAGTTCGATCTTTTGCTTTTCCGCGATCGGCATCAGACGCTTCATGATCAGCTCCAGCAATTCATTGACATTTACGGAACTGATATTGATGCTGTCCGCCGCCTTATCCATCTTGACCAGCGAGAGCAGATCCGTGATGATCTTGTTCTCGCGTTCGATCTCAGATGCGATATCCACCATAAATTCCTGATACAGTTCGACCGGGGCCCCCTCCTGCGCAGTCAGGGAATCCGCCAGCACTTTCATCGAGGTCAGCGGTGTCTTCAGCTCATGAGACACATTCGAGACAAATTCCTGTCTGGATTCATCCAGTATCTTCATATTTTTGAGCATCTTATTAATATTCGCAGAGATCTCCTCCGTCTCCGAATAATTATCGATCATCAGCATATCCTCGCCGTATCCGATCTGGATATCCTCGATGGAGCGCTTCATCTTGCCGAACGGACGCGAGATGTGGTTGGCCGCAATGATCGCAAATACGACCAGCAGGATCGTCACACACAGCTGTACGATCAGCGCCACATTTTTCAGATAAGCCAGAGAATCCCGCACATTATCCGTCGACACGCTCACGAGCATTACGCCGAGCACCTTCTGTGTCTTCACATTTTTGATTGGCAGCGTGAGCTGGATATAGCGGTTGACCGGATCATATTTGCTGGATTCATCACCCTGAAAGCTCGTAGCCACCTCCTCTGATATGATGATTTTAGAGGTGTCGAGATCATACGTGTCCTTGATGATGTGAAACGTATTATCTACAACAAGTATTCTGCCGTCATAGATATTACATATCAGTTCCAGTTTTGAATTGATGGATTCCTGAGAGACATCCTCCAGATAACCGTTATTGGCGATCTGATCTGACAGGATCTTTGCCTGACTGAGAATATCGATCGAGCGGTTTGCTACCGCACGGCTCTCATATGCACGCAACAGCCCGGTGCGCACAGCCAGACCGGGCACGATCCCAAAAATGACGAGTGTAATGACCAAACGAAAACGCAGGCTTTTAAAAAAGCTGCGCAGCTTCTTTTTCGAATTCATGATATCTGTTCCTTATACCTGTTTCTCATCCCCGATAGTAATAGCCCACGCCCCATTTTGTATGGACGTATTTCGGCTCGCTGGGATTCGCCTCGATCTTCTCCCTCAAACGGCGCACATGTACATCCACCGTGCGCACATCACCCGGATAATCCGCGCCCCACACGAGCTGCAGCAGCTTTTCACGGCTGAATACCTTGTTCTGGTTCGTGACAAACAGCTCGAGCAGTTCAAATTCACGCGCGGTCAGATTGACCTCCCTGCCGAGGATAAACAGTCTGCGGCTGTCCAGATCGAGCTTCAGATCACCGCTTTCTATGATCTGTTCCTTCACCGGAGCCGGCTCCCTGGCGCCGGTTCTGCGCATGATCGCCTTGATCCGTGCCTTGACTTCGAGAATATTGAACGGCTTGGTGATATAGTCATCCGCTCCGTATTCCAGTCCCAGGATCTTGTCCATGTCATCGCCCTTTGCCGTGAGCATCACGATCGGCACATTGGAAAATTCACGGATGCGCTGACACACTTCAAACCCGTCCATCTTTGGCAGCATCAGGTCCAGCAGGATCATATCATATGCATGTTCCGTCGCCAGACGCAGAGCCTCCTCGCCATCATATGCACATTCTACCTCCATGCCGTCCTGTTCCAGAGAAAAACGAATTCCCTTTACGATCAGCTTTTCATCATCTACCACAAGCACCTTTTTTGCCATTCTACACCTCTCCCGCACTGCCACGTGCCAGTCTGTTATTCTACCTTGATATGGTCCTCAAGTTTTGCAAAAACCCCGTCCTTGATTCCCTCTATATTTTTGATATCCTCGATCGCTGCAAATGCACCATTCTGTTCCCGGTATGCAATGATGCTGTCAGCCTTGGCATCACCGATCCCCGGCAATGTCTTGAGTTCATCCGCATCCGCCGTATTGATGTTCACCTTGCCGTCAGATTCTGCTGCCTGCGCAGTCTCCTGCTCCGCGGCCTCGCTGACCGTCAGTATCTCGATCATCTCACCGTCGGTCAATAGTTGCGCCTGGTTCACCGCCGTTGGTGAAGCCTCCGGTGTCATACCTCCCGCGAGTTCCAATGCCTCATAGACACGACTGCCCTCCGCGAGTTCGTAGACTCCCGGATGCCTGACTGCGCCGCATACATACACCGCCAGCCGTCTGCTGCCGGATGCCTGTTTTGCATCATCCTTCCCTGCAGTGCCGGTTGACTGCTGTATGTTATCCGTATCGCTCTGCGCAGTCTGCCCCGTATCAGCGAGTTCCCACACATGATCGTCTGTCAACGCGACGTCATCCCCAGCGTCCTGCTGTCCCGGCATCACCATCCGGTCAGATGCACATCCATATAAAAGTAACAGCAGAAGGCAACTGATCGCTGCCTTTGCTGTCTTTTTTTGTAATTTCATTGGTTTCATACGTGATTCCTTTCCTGCACCGGCTGCAGAAAAGGATATACAAAGCGATATATTTATTTTATCCGAGATTTTTAAATATTACAAGCCTTGTTTGGCTCATTTTTATGACAGTTCATCCAGACATGCCGACAATTTTTCGATCATCTCATCCACATGGCATTTTTCGATCACGAGCGGAGGTACAAAACGCAGGACATCACTGCCTGCAGTGATGACGATCAGACCATGCTCCAGTGCCTTTGCAGACACTTCGCCGACCTTTTTCGTGCACACGACACCCTGGATCAGTCCGACACCGCGATGTGCGCTCAGGCAGTCATATTTTTCCACCAGCCGGTCGAGCTGTTCTGATAAATATGCACCGACCTCCTGTACATGTGCCGTGATCTGCTCACGCTCCATCATCTCTAACACCTTGGTCACAGCAGCTCCGACGAACGGATTGCCGCCATAGGTCGTTCCGTGGTCACCGGGCATGAGGGACTTTTCTGCCACCTTTTCTGTCATCAGGAATGCTCCGACCGGTACACCGCAGCCGAGCGCCTTGGCGCTGGTCATGATATCCGGCTTCACGCCGTAACCCTGCCATGCAAACATGTGACCGCTGCGCCCCATACCGCACTGGATCTCATCGAGGATGAGCAGGATATCATGTTCGTCACACAATGCGCGTACTCCCTCAATGAACTCTTTTGTAGCAGGGTAGATGCCGCCCTCGCCCTGGATCGTCTCAAAAATGATCGCACAGGTCTTGTCCGTGATCTGAGCTTTCACACTCTCCAGATCATTAAAATCAGCATAGCGCACACCCGGCATGAGCGGTTCGAACGGCTCTCTGTAGTGTGCATTTCCGGTCACTGACAATGCGCCGATCGTGCGTCCGTGGAACGAATGGTTCATCGCAATGATCTCATGTCCGCCGTGTCCGTCTCTCGTATATGCATATTTTTTGGCAGCCTTGATCGCACCCTCGATCGCCTCCGCACCGCTGTTGGTGAAAAAGACGCGATCCATGCCGCTCACCTGTCTCAGTGCCCGGGCTGCTGTTGCGATCGGCATGTTATAATACAGGTTGGAGGTATGTAACAGCTTATCGATCTGCGCCTTTAACGCATCATTGTACTCCTTATTGTTATAACCGAATGCCATGACTGCGATACCGGCCGCAAAATCGAGATATTTTTTCCCGTCTGTATCATACAGATACATGCCGTCTCCATGGTCGAGCACCAGAGAATAGCGGTTATATACGTGAAGCAGAGATTCCTCTGCCAGATTGATCTGTTGTTCTTTATTTGCTTTCATGATAGAATTTCTGCTCCTTGTCTCCTAAAAATGCGGTTCCGACACCCTTATTCGTAAAGATCTCCAGCAACAGACAGTGTGCGATCCGGCCGTCCAGAATATGTACACGTGATACGCCCTGCTCCATCGCATCGATACAGTTATTGAGTTTTGGCAGCATACCGCCGCCGATAAATCCGTCCTCGATCAGCTGTCTGGCCTCTGATAAATGCAGTTCAGAGATCAGTGTACTCTTGTCATTCGGATCCTTATAGACACCTTCGATATCTGTTAAAAATGCGAGTTTTTCCGCGCTGACAGCCTTGGCGATCGCGCAGGCAGCATCATCCGCATTGATATTATAGGACTGATAGGAATCATCCATTCCGATCGGTCCGACGATCGGCAGAAAATCCTTCTCCAGCAGATCATATAAGATCTTGGGATTGACCTCTGTGATCTCGCCGACATATCCGATATCCTCGCCGTTGGAATATTTCTTTTTTACCTTGAGCAGACCGCCGTCTTTACCGGTGATACCTACACCGTTCACACCGAGCTGCTGAACCATCTGTACGAGAGATTTGTTCACCTTATTTAACACCATCTCTGCGATCTCCATCGTCGGAGCGTCCGTCACACGCAGTCCGTTGATGAAATGCGGCTCCATGCCTACTTTTTCCACCCAGCGGCTGATCTCCTTGCCGCCGCCGTGTACGATGATCGGCTTGAAACCGACGAGTTTTAAGAGTACCACATCCTGAATGACACTCTTTTTCAGCTCCTCATCTACCATTGCACTGCCACCGTATTTTACTACGATGATCTTGCGGTTAAAACGCTGAATATACGGCAATGCCTCTACGAGCACCTGTGCCTTCTGTAAAATATCGTCCATATTCTCCATTGGTATGATCCCCCTTTATGATCTGTAGTCTGCGTTGATCTTCACGTAATCGTAGGTCAGGTCGCAGCCCCATGCGGTCGCGCTCTCCGTGCCCATGTTCATCTTGGAGATGATCTGAACGTGATCGTTCGACAGCAGCTTGGAAGCCTCCTCCTCGCTGTAATCGACACCCGCACCGTCTTTAAATATGAGCATTGTCGTATCGCCGCTCTTAAAATACATCTCGACCTTCATCGGATCAAACTGCACACCGGAATAGCCAAGTGCACACAGTTCTCTGCCCCAGTTGGCATCGCAGCCGTACATCGCAGCTTTGGTCAGGCTCGAACATACCACCGATTTGGCCAGCGTTCTCGCATGCTCCTTGGTATCTGCGCCTTCGACGATCGACTCAACGAGCTTGGTCGCACCCTCGCCGTCTGCAGCCATCTCCTTGGCCAGATAGGTACAGATCTCTTTTAATGCCGCATAAAACGCTTCGTAATCGGCACCCTCTGCGGTGATCCTGTCATTGCCCGCCATGCCGTTCGCCAGTACGAGTAACGTATCATTGGTACTCGTATCACCGTCTACCGAGATCATATTAAAGGTATCTATAACGATCTCGCTCAATGCCTTTTGTAATAAAGACTGTTCGATCGCAGCATCGGTCGTCACGTAGGCGAGCATCGTGCACATATTGGGATGGATCATGCCGGAGCCCTTTGCCATGCCGCCGATCGTAGCTGTCCTGCCACCGACGGTAAATGTATAGGCGATCTCCTTTTTGTGCGTATCCGTCGTCATGATCGCCTGTGCCGCCTCTGTTCCGGCTTCGATACCGCCAGCTAACAATGTCGCCAGTTTCTTCGCTCCTGCCTGCATCTTGTCGATCGGCAGCTGCATGCCGATCACGCCGGTAGAACCAAGCAGTACCGCATCCGGCTGAATGCCTAATGCTTCTGCTGCCGCATCTGCTGTCATCTGGCAATAGCGGTCGCCTTCCTCTCCGGTACATGCATTGGCGATACCGGAATTGACAACGATCGCCTGCGCGCTGCCGCTGCCTTTTACGATATTGCGATCCCAGATCACGGGAGAAGCCTTAAATACGTTCGTTGTAAATGTACCTGCCACGGCAGCCGGTACTTCACTGTATACCATCGCCATGTCGGTTCTGCCCTGATACTTGATCCCTGCAGCCGTTGCTGCTGCCTGATAACCCTTTGCTGCGGTCACGCCGCCTGTGATCTTTTCCATACACTTTTTCCTCTTTTATTCATTAAACTTTGTAATATTCGCATCATTCAATGTGAAATCGTAATAATTCAGATCCTCGCGGAATGTCCAGCCGACACTCTTCCAGAACCGGTTGCCGATCTCATTACTCTTGAACGCGATGAGACTCACCTTATTGATCTGCTCTGCCTGCAGCGCACGCATACATGCGACAGCCATCGTCTTGCCGATGCCCTGCTTGCGGTAATCCGCATGCACACACACATGATAAAAGCATCCGCGCCTGCCGTCATGACCGCACAGGATCGCGCCCACGATGCGTGTTCCGTCCACAGCGACCATGCTGGTAGTGGGGTTCCGCCTCAGGAAACGTGCGACTCCTTCCTCTGAGTCATCGATGCTGCGGATACCGAATCCTCTGATCGACATCCACAGATCATATACACCTGCATAATCTGCCTCAGTCATCGGCCGGATCTGTATGTTTTCTTTTTTATTATTTACATGATTTGCATCATTCATATGATCGTTCATTCCGTTCTATTGTTGTTTCCGGGCGTTTTTTCATCCCTGTATGCTGTTCCGGTCTCTTACGGGAAGCAGGGCACGAGCTCTAATCCTTCCTTCTCGTCCAGACCGAACATCAGATTCATATTCTGGACGGCCTGCCCGGCAGCACCCTTCACGAGATTGTCCAGCGCACCCATCATGATCACGCGGTGTGTGCGCTCGTCCAGTACAAAATTGACATCCACAAAATTGCTTCCCTCGACCCACTTGGTCTCCGGGCACTCGCCCCCCGGCAATACGCGCACAAAATATTCATCTGCATAATATTTTTCATAAGCAGCACGTATCTCTGTCTCTGTCGGATAAGTGCCGTCTGCTTTCTGCACCAATGATGCATACTCTGTCGCGAGAATACCACGATTCATCGGAACGAGATGCGGTGTGAAATTGATCACGACCGGCTCACCGGCCGCATAGCCTAACTGTTCCTCGATCTCCGGTGTATGGCGGTGTGTCGCTACCCCATATGCTTTCATGTTCTCATTGACTTCACAGAACAGATTCGGGAGCTTGGCTCCGCGTCCGGCTCCGGAAGTACCGCTCTTCGCATCGACGATCAGCGTATTCGGATCGATCAGCCCTTCCTTGACGAGCGGGTATGCCGTCAGGATCGAGCAGGTCGTATAGCATCCCGGATTGGCGATCAGACGTGTATCCTCATTCACCAGTCCACGGTTGATCTCACACAGACCATATACCGCCTGTTCGATAAGCTGCGGAGACTGATGTGTGATCTTATACCACTTTTCATAAGTAGCGACATCCTTGATCCGGTAGTCTGCACTCAGATCGATGAATTTTGCTTTTTTTAACAGTTCCTCTGTCAGAATGCCTCCCAGATATCCCTGCGGAGTCGCCGTAAAGATCACATCTACCTGATCTGCCAGTTCCTCGATATTATCATCGAGACATTTGTCCTCGACCAGTTCAAACATGTTGCGATACACGCTCGCATATTTTTCATCCACGTAGCTGCGTGAGCCGTACCATTTGATCTCTACCTCTCTATGTCTGAGTAAGATGCGCACCAGTTCAGCTCCTGCATAACCGGTCGCACCGATAATTCCTGCTTTTATCATTCGGTTTATCCTCTCTATTCTTCTATGCTTTTCAACTATAATCACATCATCCTATGACCTGTCTTTTCCTATACTAATACTAATTTTTCTATTCGTAAAGTGTTTTTTGCAACTTTTCACACATTTTATGCATATTTATACATATATCGCATGTTTTATGCATGTATTTTGCATATTATTTCAGTTGCACTACACCCAAAATTGATGTATGATGTTAAAGGATTGGAAAAATACGTTGTGGTGACGCAACGAATAAACATACCATGTGTGATTTCATTACATCTTTAGGAGGAAAAACAAATGAAAGAAAAAGTAATTCTGGCCTACTCAGGCGGACTGGATACGACTGCGATCATCCCCTGGCTGAAAGAGACCTATGACTATGAGGTCATCTGCTGCTGTATCGATTGCGGACAGGAGGAGGAGCTGGACGGACTGGACGAGCGTGCCAAACTCTCCGGTGCTTCCAAATTATATATTGAAGATATCACTGATGAGTTTGCAGAAGACTATATCATGCCCTGCGTCATGGGCAGCGCTGTATATGAGCACAAATATCTGCTCGGAACCTCTATGGCACGTCCCGGCATCGCTAAGCGTCTCGTAGAGATCGCCAGAAAAGAAGGTGCCGTAGCGATCTGCCACGGTGCAACCGGAAAAGGAAACGATCAGATCCGTTTTGAGCTGGGTATCAAAGCACTGGCTCCCGACATCAAGATCATCGCTCCCTGGCGTGATGACAAGTGGCAGATGGATTCCCGTCAGGCTGAGATCGACTACTGCAAGGCACACGGCATTGATCTCCCGTTCTCTACCGACAGCAGCTACAGCCGTGACCGTAACCTGTGGCACATCAGCCATGAGGGACTGGAGCTGGAAGATCCCGCATGCGAGCCTAACTATGATCACCTGCTCGTGCTCGGTGTGACACCGGAAAAAGCACCCGATGAACCCGAATATGTAACGATGACTTTCGAGGCAGGTGTTCCGAAGTCTGTCAATGGCAAGGAGATGAAGGTCGCTGATATCATCCGTGAGCTGAACCGTCTCGGCGGCAAGCACGGCATCGGTATCGTAGATATCGTAGAGAACCGTGTCGTTGGTATGAAGAGCCGTGGCGTATACGAAACACCCGGTGGAACAATCCTCATGGAGGCTCATGACCAGTTAGAGGAACTGATCCTCGACCGCGACACAATGGAAGCGAAACTTGAGATGGGCAAGCGTCTGGCTCAGGTCGTATACGAAGGAAAATGGTTCACTCCGCTGCGTGAGGCTCAGCAGGCATTCATCGAGTCTACCCAGAAATATGTAACCGGCGAAGTAAAATTCAAGCTGTACAAGGGCACGATCACCAAAGCCGGAACAACTTCTCCGTACTCTCTCTACAGCGAGTCACTGGCAAGCTTCACAACCGGAAACGACTATGATCACCACGATGCACAGGGATTCATCACTCTGTTCGGACTGCCGTTAAAAGTACGTGCGCTGCGCATGTTAGAGGTAAACAAGAATAAAAAATAAGATTTTTTGATAAGTGTAAGGGCTGC
>Ga0129312_1001881_pt1 | contig 11291 bp, 8 predicted proteins | sample O827metagenome_FD_94434 | JGI IMG/M metagenome (GOLD analysis project Ga0129312, IMG submission 94434) | Orangutan group fecal microbial communities from Wisconsin, USA - O827 metagenome | ecosystem: Host-associated > Mammals > Digestive system > Large intestine > Fecal | place: USA: Wisconsin... | reverse complement strand
TTACGATCAGAAGCCAGACCTTAAAGGCTAATAATCAGGTAGGAACTCATACACTGAGTGCGGAGTTCCGTGAAAAAGGAACAGGAAACTTAAAGCGTGCAGCTCAGAACTACAAAGTCAGCACAAAGTCTTCCGGTGGCAGCAGCAGTGGCGGACACAGCAGCTCCGGACGTGCAACCGTAAGAGCTGATTATGGAAATATCGGCGCAGACGGTGCATGGGTGCAGGATGCAAAGGGCTGGAAGTGCAAAGCCGCAGACGGAACATGGTATACGAACTGCTGGAAAGAGCTGACTTACCAGAATGAGAAATCATGGTATCGCTTTGATGCTCAGGGATATCTTGTAACCGGCTGGTATCAGGATAACGGAACATGGTATTATATGAATCCGAAGTCCGACGGAAAGCTTGGAAAGATGATGACAGGCTGGCAGTATATCAACGATATCTGGTATTACTTTACTGAAAATGCAGGCGACAAGCAGGGCGCAATGTTCTGCAAGCGATGGGCGGAAGTTCCGTATAATGGTACAGTTGAGTGGTATTATTTCGATGAAAACGGAACGATGAAAACAGACTGGCTGACACTGGATGCAAACAAATTCTATCTTTATCCGATTGCAGACGGAACGAGAGGCAGAATGCTGACCGGTTGGCAGAAGATTGGTGATAACTGGTACTATTTCCATGAAGAATCAGATGGAAATAAAGGTGTGCTTGCAAGGAAAACAAGAATTGGAAATTATTATGTAAATGACGATGGAGTATGGACAAAATAAAAGTACGATTCCATTTTAATGATGAACACGATATCCCCGGAGTGAACAACGCTCCGGGGATATTGTGGTTTTCTAAGGATCTCCGGTTTTACCCGCAGATCGTAACCTCCTCCAACATTTCCTTTACGACAGCAGCGGGCAGCTGGCCCGGGGCCGAGGCCTTTCCGGCGGTCGCGAAGGTAAGGCAGGAGCCGAACAATTCGCCGCTTATGCGGCTTATAGCGCCGAGGCGTCCCATGGACATCGTGATGACGGGAGTATTCGGGTGTTCCTCCTTCATGGTAAGTGTGGCATCAAGGAGGGTGAGAACGTCGCGTTCGCAGGTCGGCATCACCGCATATTTGGCGATGTCGGCGCCCAGCTCTTGCATTTTGCAAAGAAGCCGGACGATGTCTTCCTTCGGTGGAGTGGAATTGAAATTATGGCAGGAGGCCAGCAGCTTTACTCCACATTTGCGGGAAGCAGCGGCAAGGGCCTTCATAAGCTCATCCCCGCGGCAGACCTCTGCATCCACAAGGTCAAAGCAGCCGGTGCTTATGGTATCAAGAAGGATATCACGATATTGCTCTGTAGTTATTTCTGCCTGACCGCCTTCGCAGGAGGTGCGGATTGTAAAGAGAAGGGGGATGTCCGGAAATTCATTTCTTAAAAGCTTCATGGCTGTTCTCCGCTCCTTCGCATCGTAAAGAGCTTCAAAAAAGTCTGCGCGCCATTCGATCAGATCGAAGGGCCCTTTCTTGATCATTTTGGCGGAGTCTGTGATTCCGCTAAGATCAGAGGCGGTAATGGGGATGCAAAGCTTGGGGATCCCGTCCCCGAGGCGTAGATTTTTAATGGTAAGTGTTGTATTCATCTGTTTCTCCTGAGTTATGCGTATTATGAGTCATGGGTACTAGAAAAAGGTCTGTATAAATTGCTGCTTTTTAAAACGGTATTGTCTTGTCGGACGTCCCTTGCCCTCCTGTTTTTGGGATTCGATCTCCTCGATCAGACTGGAATCCAGAAGGAGCTGCAGAATGCGGTTGCAGCTGCGGCTTGTGATATTTAACCATTGTGACAGGGAGGCGGCGGTTATGATGGTGTCGTTATCCATCTGGAACAGGCCGACGATCTTTAAAAGGTTGCTCTCATTGATCCCGTTTTGCTGGGAGTAGGTGAGGGCCTTTGTGTTTGAGTAGCTGTAGTTTAAGGTGCTGGTCAGGGAGAGGGGCCCGGTGAGGACATTATCTTCTCCGTGGATGATAAAGCCGTCATTTTTTCCGTATTTTATGGATTCCTGAAGCGCCTGTTCTGCCTGATAGTGGCTTTCCCCGAGAGATTTTCCGAAGCCGGCACCGAGTCGGAACTCCAGCTCGTTTTTCTGGTTCAGATAGGTGATGAGATTTCGGATCCGCTCAAAGCTGCTTTTATAAAGGTCATTGTCGATGTCGAGCTCAAAGCGGTTGGAAACTGCCTGCAGGGAAAAATCATATCCGTATTCCCGACGAAAATCCAGAAGGAATTTATGGAGCGTGATCTCCAGATATTCTCTGTCCTGTGAGGTGATATGCTCCGGGTAGATCAGCTTGATGAGGATGACTAGCTTGCTGGACTGGATCCGCTGCTTTAAACGGATCGTGTCGATGGCGGTGCGGATGGAGTCCCGTACCATCTGTTCGGTAGGAAGAAAATGGATGTAGGGGATCTTTAACTTGTTTAGTACATCCAGCTGGTTCGTAGTACGGGTCAGCATCATATCGATCTTTTTCTGGCTCCAGAGCTCCTCGGCCCTTTCCTTAAGAGTGTGGTAGTTGTAGACCGGATTCTCAAAAACGTAGGGCATATAGTTCGGAGCTAGATATTGCTTCAGGTTCATAAAATCATTTACCGGTGTCAGAAAATCGATATAGATCCTGTTTAAGGGGATTTCCGGATAACGGATAACAAAATTCAGAAGAATTGACAGGATATGCTTTTCTTCGTATGAAACAAAGGTACACGGGATCTGTATATTACTTACATGTGTCAGCATATAGGAGTATCCGAGTTCTCCGGAAAAAAAGATAACATCGCAGGAATCCTTGCATTGTTCATAGATCGTTTCGATCTCCTCCAGGCGGGTGTATACGTATTTAAGAAATATACATCCGAAATCTTGGCCGGAAATCGCCTGATTAATCACATTCATGGATTTTTGTGGGCTTATTATACTGATCGTTATCATTTAAACGGGGCTCCTTTCCTCGGATTCTGTCTTTTAATGACAGGCATGTCGATAAATAGAATCCTACCACATTATATTGACAAAGTCAAAAGGCTATGTTAGAATATAGACAAATAAAAGACGTAAGATACATAAGTCTTAAAAAGGTCAGAGTAAACGAAATCGTTCCTCGTAGGGAAAAGGAACGAGGCTGGATTTTTTTGAAGGAGAAAATCTCCTTTACATAAGCAAAATGTGTAATTTTATATATCCAGTTTGAAAAGTTTATGAAAGATCCGCAATTCAGCGAATCCTCCTTTTTACTTGCTTTATATTAGGACGTTAACGTCTGAATAAAGACAGGACAATGTGTTTTAAGTCTCTTATTAGTGCGGAGAGCACAGGGGTTAATTGAAAACCAATTTTAAGGAGGTATTTGCGAGATGAGCAAGTATATTGACAGGGTATTGGCAGAAGTTAAAGAGAAAAACGCTAACGAGCCGGAATTCCTTCAGACAGTTGAGGAAGTATTAGGAACTTTAGCACCGATCGTAGATGCACATCCGGAATATGAGAAGGTTGCCCTTCTTGAGAGAATGGTTGAGCCGGAGAGAACAATCGAGTTCCGTGTTCCGTGGGTAGATGATAACGGCCAGACACATGTAAACCGTGGTTTCCGTGTACAGTTCAACGGCGCAATCGGACCGTACAAGGGAGGTTTACGTTTTGCCCCGTCTGTTAACCTTTCCATTATGAAATTCTTAGGCTTTGAGCAGACATTCAAAAACAGCCTTACAACCCTCCCGATGGGTGGTGCTAAGGGTGGTTCCGACTTCGATCCGAACGGAAGAAGCGATGCAGAGATCATGAGATTCTGCCAGTCCTTCATGACAGAGTTATATCGTCACATTGGTCCGGACGTAGATATCCCGGCTGGTGACCTTGGTGTAGGCGCACGTGAGATCGGTTATCTGTATGGTCAGTACAGAAAACTTCGTGGAGCATTCGAGAACGGAACAATCACAGGTAAGGGACTTTCCTTCGGTGGTTCTTTAGTTCGTCCGGAGGCTACAGGTTACGGTGCTGTTTACTATGTAGAAGCAGTTATGAAACATGAGAACGATACAATCGAAGGCAAGACAGTTGCAGTTTCCGGCTTCGGTAACGTTGCTTGGGGTATCTGTAAGAAACTTGCTGAGTTAGGCGCAAAGGCAGTTACACTGTCTGGCCCGGACGGATATATCTATGATCCGGATGGAGTTGTTACAGAAGAAAAGATCAACTACATGCTTGAGATGAGAGCATCCGGACGTAACAAAGTTCAGGATTACGCTGATAAGTTTGGCGTACAGTTCTTCCCGGGTGAGAAGCCGTTCGGTCAGAAGGTAGATATCGTAATGCCGGCTGCTATGCAGAACGACGTTCGTATGCCTGAGGCTGAGAAGATCGTTGCTAACGGTACAAAGTACTATATCGAAGTTGCTAACATGCCGACAACAAACGAAGCTCTTAAGTTCTTAATGGAGCATAAGAACATGGTTGTTGCTCCGTCCAAGGCTGTTAACGCTGGTGGCGTTCTTGTTTCCGGTCTTGAGATGAGCCAGAACTCCGAGAGATACTCCTGGACAGCTGAAGAAGTTGATTCCAAGTTACATCGCATCATGACAGGTATCCATGATGGTTCCGCAGCTGCAGCTGAGAAGTACGGCTTAGGCTACAACCTCGTTGCTGGTGCTAACCTTGTTGGATTCCAGAAGGTTGCTGATGCTATGATGGCTCAGGGCATTGCTTGGTAATTGATTGAATCTTTAGTTGGATCAATTTAAACGCGGCCGCGAAAGCGGATTGCGAATGTCCGCTTTAAATATTGGGGGCGTTGCGGGGTGATATGCCCGCAGCGTCTCCTTTACTATAAGCGGTCGATTCTGAACTCTTGAATGTACGGATAAGGCATTTAACCGTGCTTTGTCTGATTTTTATCATGTGGCTGTTCTAAAAAACCGGATATGTGGCGTATCTGAGGAGCGGCTGTAAAATATCAATATCTAATAAGGAAGGAAGAAATAATTATGGCATTTACAGTTTTTTACACAGTTCAGATCAATGAAGTCGCAACAAAGATTTTTGAGGCAGCAGGCGGAAAGGCAGTCGTAACAAAACACTTCTTTGACGAAGCGGGTTATATCGAGGAATTAAAGGAGCTTAAGCCGGAGGCAATTCTCTGCCGTACAGAGCCGATCACAGCTGCTATGATGGATGCAGCCGGCCCGAACCTTAAGGTTATCGGAAAGCAGGGTGCAGGTCTTGACAATATCGATATCGAAGCTGCAACAGCAAGAAAGATCCGTGTCGTGTATGCACCGGGACAGAATGCAGAGTCCGTTGCTGAACAGGCAGCATTCCTTATGTTAGCTTGTGCACGTCGTTTCAAATATGTAGATACACAGTTCCGTTCCGGAAACTACAAGGTTCGCTTCGGTCTTACCAATACATTCGAGCTTAAGGGTAAGACTCTTGGCCTTGTCGGCTGTGGAAGAATCGGACGTATGCTCGCTACGATCGCAAAATGCGGCTTCGGCATGAACGTTATCGGTTATGACCCATTCTTAAAGCAGGATCAGCTTGGTGATCTGATCACACTCGTTGCTGAACAGGATGATGTATTTAAACAGGCTGATTTCGTAAGCCTTCATACACCGCTGACTCCTGAGACAGAGCACAGCATCGGTATGCGTCAGTTCAAGATGATGAAACCAACCGCTTCCTTAATTAATGCAAGCCGTGGTGAGGTAGTAAATGAGGCAGAGCTGATCGAGGCTATGCAGCAGAACGTGATCAACTGTGCAGGTCTTGACGTTACAGAGAAGGAACCGCTTCCGATGGACAGCCCGTTATACACTCTTGATAACGTTATCCTGACACCTCATACAGCTGCTTCCACAGAGCAGTCTGTACTGCGCTGCTGTGAGACAGTTGCAGATGATATCTGTGCTGTTATTAACGGACAGGATGCTAAGTTTGCAGCAAACAAGTTCTAAATTAAATAAAGATGAAAATTTAAAAGCCGGGTAATCTTTCTGCCCGGCTTTTTTGCTCTATAGGAAAGACCATGTTACGTTAAAGTGCGAAAACTATGATTCCTATAGAGCAAAATAAGTGACATCAAGAAAAGGAGGGCATCTATGAACACAATAGTTGAGTCAGCAAAAGCTCTTATGCCGGAGCTTGTGAAGATCAGGAGAGATTTCCATGAGCACCCGGAAATCTCCCAGCATGAAGTGGAGACATCAAGGAAGGTTGCAGCTTATTTAAAGGAAATGGGCTGTGATGAAGTGATCGAGAAGGTAAATGGTTATGGCGTGATCGGCGTTATCAAAGGAAATACCCCGGGTGGTGTCGTAGCCCTCAGAGCCGATATGGACGCCCTGCAGATCCAGGAGATGAATGAGGTAGAGTATAAATCAAAGAATGATGGTGTAATGCATGCCTGCGGACATGATAACCATGTGACCGGTCTCCTTGGTGCAGCTAAGTTACTCTGTGCAAACCGTGACAAGATCAAGGGAACGGTCAAGCTGGTGTTCCAGCCGGCAGAGGAGCTGTCTCCCATCGGCGGTTCTAAGGGAATGCTGGAGTCCGGATATCTGGATGACATCGGAGCGATTTACGGTCTTCATGTATGGCCGGATCTGCCGCATGGAAAGATCGGGGTAAAATCCGGGCCGTTAATGGCAGCGACCGACCACTTTACGATCACGATCCATGGAAAGACGGCCCATGGTGCAAAGCCGAATCAGGGAATTGATGCAGTCGTTCTTGGCGCACAGTTTGTAATGGCCGCCCAGACGATCGTAAGCCGTAAGGTCGATCCGCTTGACAATGCCGTGGTCACATTTGGTATCTTTAATGCCGGTACGCGCTATAACATTATTGCCGGTGAGTGTGTTCTGGATGGAACCGTCCGCACCTTAAACGAGGAAACCCGGGACATGATCGAGGATTCTATGAGAAAGCTCTTGGACGGGATCTGCCTTCAGTCCGGAGCAACGGCAGATATCGTCTACGGACGGGGATATCCGGCTCTTGTAAACCATGAGAAGGATGCAGCCCTGATCAGAAAGACAGCAGTTTCCCTGTTCGGGGAAGATGGTGTTGTCGATGTCAAGAATCCGGCAATGCCGGCGGAGGACTTCTCCTTCTATCTGAAGGAAAAGGATGGCGCTTTTGTATGGCTGGGCACGGCAAAGGATGGAGTCAAACCGTGGCCGCTGCATAACAGCCGTTTCGATGTGGATGAGGATATCCTCTGGAGAGGTGCGGCGCTTTTGGCACAGACCGCAATGGACTATCTGGATCAGAAGTAAAGCAGCACACAAGCTGTTTTTGGAAAAAATTCTTTAAAGGTCAAGCGGATATTCGCAATCCGCTTCGCTACTTGCTCATAACCGAATAACTGATCCGCAGTTTATCAGAAGGAGTTTACACTTTTCCTGATACAAGCAAGTTCCCACCCACTGCTTATTGCTTTTCGCACTTGAAGCAGGGGACTTACTTGATTCGGTTAAAAACGCGGCGTTTACCGGAAAGATCCGGCAGATGCCGCGATTTTTATTTCAGTCGATCCGACTGTGATAAACGCTCAGCGAGGATGCGCACCAGAATCACGCGCCAAGTCTCACGGACGTTCGACTTGAACTGAATAGATATCACTTTGAATATGTTGCTCAGCGGATTAGGAAGCGAAAAACTCTGCTTTTATAAGAGAAATGGGCATCTGCTGTCCTGTCCAGAGTTTAAAGGCCTCTGCTCCTTGATACAGGAGCATATAGGAGCCGTTGAAGCACGGAAGTCCTTTTTCACGAGCCAGCTTTAAAAGAAGCGTTTCCTTCGGGTTGTAGATAATATCGGAAACGATCAGTCCGTCTCTAAGGAATGAACTGTCCGGGATGGGGCAGATGGCTTCGTTCGGAGCCATTCCCATGGAAGTCGCATTTGTCAGGATTGTGCTGTCTGCAAGCTCGTTTTTCAGGTGGTCTGTATCCTCAAAATCCCAGAGCTGTATCCTGCAGCCTGTTTTTTCGCGGAGTGCAGCTGCAGTAGCGACGGCGCGGTCGTAGAAGCGGCTTGTTCTTCTGACAAATACGGAGATCTCTTTTACGCCATCGAGGGCGGCCTGTACCAGAATGGCGGTGGCAGCACCTCCTGCACCGAGAAGCGTCATCTTCTTTCCGATAATATCAAAGCCGGCATCTTTAACGGATCGCATATAGCCGATGCCATCCGTATTATGGCCGATAAGGATCCCGTTATCATTTACGACCGTATTTACGGCTCCGATGAGACTTGCGGCATCCGAAAGCCGGTCGCAGAGGGTCAGCATACGGTTTTTATCCGGCATGGTCAGGTTAAAGCCGCGGACATGGAGAGCTTTCAGCCCGTTAACGGCGGTCTCAAGATTTTGTTCATTTACGTCAAATGCAAGATATCGGTAATCCAGTCCGGTTTCTTCAAAAGCGCGGTTGTGCATCATGGGTGAAATACTGTGGGCGCACGGACTTCCCAGCAGACAGATCAGGCCGGTATGGCCTGTGATCGGATGATTCATAACTAAGCCTCCTTTGGTTGTAGGCGAAAATCTACTTGCTGCTTATTATATCAGCCATGTGGGAAGATTGCAATGCGAGATGAAGTTTGCTATACTGAAGTAGACGTAACTGTTCAGTAGGTATGCGCACTTGCTGCGCTGACTGTAAGAAAACATAAGCTGGAAGGCAAAAATCCCATCGGCGCAGCCGATTTGAACGCAGATAAGCATTCCCCTGCTTCAAGTGCGCGGAGAACTAAGCGGTGGGCGAGTGGGATGCTTATGTCAGTGGGAGTTGAAAGCTCCCACTGACAGATCGCGAAGCGACTGCGTTCATGAGCAAGTAGCGAAGCGGATTGCGAATGTCCGCTTTACATGGATTTTTGCTTGTAACGATGAAGGTACTGAATAGTTACAAGTAGACAAAAAAATCAGACAGGATAAGAGTGACATGAAAAAAGAAAAATTAGACGGACATATTTTTTTGATCGGATTTATGGGATGCGGAAAAAGCACGAATGCTGCGTGTCTTTCCGATATGACCGGAGCAGGACTGATGGAGATGGATCATGAGATCGCAAATCGTCAGGGGATGGCTATCACAAAAATATTTAAAGCCCATGGCGAAGAATATTTCCGTAATCTGGAAACAAGCCTTCTTTACAGCCTTAAGGATCGGGCACCGCTTATTGTGTCCTGCGGAGGCGGTGCTGTTTTAAGACGTGAAAATGTCGAGTTTATGAAGAAAAACGGAAAGATCGTTTTTCTCACGGCAGAGCCGGAAACAATTTTCGAGCGGGTGCGCGACAGCAGAGAGCGTCCGGTGTTAAACGGAAATATGAATCTGGAGTATATCAGGGCACTGATGGAAAAACGGTATCCCAGCTATAGGGAGGCAGCAGATCTGACGATCTCCACGGACGGGCGAACAACAAGGGAAATCTGCCTTGAGATCCTTGACCGTATCCGCTTGACCAGAAATACGTTATGAAGTGAAAAATTCAGAAATGAGAATTTCGGGAGGAATATTTAAATGCATGTGAAAAGCCAACACCGGATTTTCCGTGTGCTCGACTTTAATAAAAAGGCTGTGCTGGGAGTTATGCTGGCCGCCACCATTTTAAGCGGCTGTAACACCGTGGGAAGAACGGCTGAGGCTGTCGGAGCAGAGGTCGCTGCGATCGCCCAGAGAGAAACAAGAGAAAAGATCGATTTGGAAAACGGCCTGAAAAGCAGCGAGAGAGCGGAGGGAAAGACCGGCTCGGAAAGCAATGAACGGGCAGAGAAAAAGACCGGACTGGAAAGCAGCGAGAGAGTGGAGAAAAAGACCGGTCTGAAAAGCAGCGAGAGCGCAGAGAAAAAGACCGGCTCAGAAAGCAGCGAGAATGGTGAGAGAAGGATCAGTCTGCAAAGCGGTGAGAGCACAGAAAAAAAGATCGGTGCTGAACATGGAGTGAACACAGAGAGATCTGTTCCGGAAAACAAACAGAATGCTGAGGATGGAAGCAGTCTCGAAAACGGCGAAAATGGGGATAACACCGGAAGCTCTGATGAAAATAAGGACTGTGTGCTTCTTTTTGCCGGAGATGTCTACTTTTCAAATCACGTTTTGAACGCATATACAAAGGCCGGAGGGATACAGGGAGTTCTTGATGAGGAGATCCGAAAGGAGATCGCCGCCGCAGATGTTTTTATGGTGAATCAGGAATTTCCCTTTACAGACCGTGGAAAGGCGGCTGAGAATAAGCAGTTTACATTCCGGCTTCCTCCGGATAAGATCCATATTTTACAGGAGATGGGCGTAGATATCGTGACGATGGCCAACAATCACATCTTGGATTTTGGGCCGGACGGGATCACGGACAGCCTGAAGGCCCTTGATGAGGCCGGTATCCTTCATGTGGGAGCCGGTGAAGATATCGAGCAGGCAAAAAAACTGGAGATCATTGAGACCTGCGGCCGAAGGATCGGCTTTATCGGTGTTTCCAGAGTGTATATGGCGGAAAGCTGGGCAGCAGGTGTCGGGCATCCGGGTGTATTTTCTGCCTATGATCCTTCCCCGTCTCTGCAGGCAGTCCGGGAGGCCAAGGAAAAGGTGGACTATCTGGTGGTCTACATCCACTGGGGAGTGGAAAGAGAGACAGAACCGAAAGAATACCAGAAGGTCATGGGCCGTCAGTATATCGACGCCGGTGCGGATGTAGTGATCGGAAGCCATCCTCATGTCCTGCAGCCGATCGAGACCTATAAGGAAAGGCCGATCGTTTACAGTCTCGGTAATTTCGTGTTTGGAAGCAGTATCCCGTCTACGGAATTATTTAAGCTCACACTTACAGAAACGGGAATGAAGACAGAGGTGATCCCCTGTACCTCATCCGGCGGTTTCACGCGGTGTAAATAGGATAGAAAGGATCACAGCCGCAATGATACAGGAAAAGCCCCAGAGTTCTGCCAGACCGAAGGAAGTTCCCAGAAACAGCGCAGACAGTAGTGTGGAGCTTATTGGCTCTAAGCATCCGAGCAAAGCAGCCTTTACCGGGCCTATGAGCTTAGCACCCACAAGATAAAGGGAGAAGCCGCCGGCAGTTCCGAGGAGAACAACAACGGCAATAGCCAAATATGCGACGATATCAAGATTTTCCGGTATATTCCATACAGCTGTGGCTGCACCAAGTACAAATCCGCCAATAAGCATGCCCCAGCCGGTAACCGTGGTGCTTCCGTAGCGGCGGACGAGCCCTTGTGA
>Ga0129312_1001878_pt1 | contig 11319 bp, 11 predicted proteins | sample O827metagenome_FD_94434 | JGI IMG/M metagenome (GOLD analysis project Ga0129312, IMG submission 94434) | Orangutan group fecal microbial communities from Wisconsin, USA - O827 metagenome | ecosystem: Host-associated > Mammals > Digestive system > Large intestine > Fecal | place: USA: Wisconsin... | reverse complement strand
GCCTTTTACGATAACGGCGCAGATGCGGCAGCAGCTGCTGCCGATGCGTCCGGATTTGCTGCGAAGTGTTGTCTTCATCACGGCGCCATGGGGCATCCCATTGCAATCGCAGAAAGCGGTCTACTTCCTGAAAACGGGGAGATCGGTACATAAAAATGATTCTGCTGGAGTTTAAAACGGCTGCCTTACCTGATTTGCTACGCTGCCCTGAATAGTCGCTTTAGACCGCTGCCCGTCAAGCCAATGTTATTTCGCTCCGCAATGCTGCATTTACGATAAAAAGCGTCCAATCATCCGTAAGGCTGGTTGGGCGCTTTTAAAATTCATCGTCAGCGATATAGAAAAGAGGTCTATAAAGTATGCCCGTAGGGAAATAAAAGGGATATGCGTAACCGTAAGAGCTAATGGCGAATAGACTCCTATGGGATAATAATGGTGGGACGTTGCGCAACGTTCCACCACTATTAACGTCAGGGGGGATACGCCATGACATCCACAGAGCTAAAGCACCAGGCACGGCTGCGGGAATGGGCAGAAGCAATTCATGATTGCAGAAGCAGCGGGTTGTCGGTCCGGCAGTGGTGCAGGGAGAGGGGAACAACGACAACTACATACTATCGCTGGGAACGTGAGCTATTGTCAGTTGCCAGTACAGCGAAGGCACTGTCTGAAACGCCTGCGGTTGCATTTGCAGAATTACCAGTACCGAAACAGGTGTGTCGCAACACAACGGAACGTTCCGCTACGCTGCGCATCGGCAATGCCAGTCTGGACATATATCCCAACTGTGACACAGAACAGATGAAAACACTGGTGGAGCTTCTGCGCCTATGCTGAACGATTTCGCCGGAGCGGACAAGGTCTACATCGCCTGCGGCTACACGGATCTGCGCAAGGGCATAGAAGGTCTGGCGCGCCTCGTCCAACAGCAGTTTGCGTTAGCCCCCTTCACCAACACATTATTTCTGTTCTGCGGACGGCGGCGAGACCGCATCAAGGGGCTATACTGGGAAAAGGATGGCTTCATCCTGCTGTACAAACGACTGGAAATGGGCACGTATCAATGGCCGCGTTTTGAATCTGAGGTAAAAACCTTAACGCCGCAGCAGTACCGCTGGCTTATGGAAGGACTGAAAATCAAGCAGCCAAAGGCCCACCGGCCGGTGACAGGATTGAGTGCAGTTTGAGTAAGGAAGAATGTCCAAAACCATTGAAAACACTGGCTTTTTGCCGCACTCTGTGGCATAATATTTGCATGGAAAACAGAGAAATTCAGACAAGCAGCACGGAGAAAATGGTGACCATTTCCCGTGCGGAATATGAGCGATTGCAGCAGGAAAAAGCACGGAACGCAAAGCTGAAAGCAAAAAACGCTAAGTTAGAAGGGCAGCACGCAAGACTGGAAGCAAAGCTTGCCGCCCGCGAACAGGAACAGGCGCAGGTCATCATCAGCCTGACGCTGCAAAATGAGTGGCTGCTGGAGCAGCTGAAGCTGTCCAAGAAGAAGCTGTTTGGCCGTTCCTCGGAGCAGGCGGAGTAGATGGTCATGGACCAGATGAGCCTGACCATGAACGAGGCAGAGGCTTACATCTTCGGCATGAATCCCGCCGGGAAAGCTCCCGTCACCGTGAAGGCCCATGAACGGAAACGACAGTCCGGCAATGTGCTGGAGGTTGTCCCTGAAGGGACGCCTGCCGAGGTGGTGGAGCACCGCCTGCCGGAGAACGAACTGACTTGTTCTGCCTGCGGCAGCGAGATGATAGAGATCGGCAAGGAAGTCCGCCGCAGCTTAATGATGAAGCTGGCAGAGTTCTGGGTGCGCAAGGACGTGTACTACACCTACGCCTGCAAGAACTGTGAGCAGGAGACCGATGAAGCCAACGTTGTGAAGGCGGCGAAGGAACCTGCGCTGTTGCCCGGCAGTTTTGCCTCCGCGGAGGCAGTGGCTCACATCATGACACAGAAATTTGTCATGTACTCCCCGCTGTACCGGTTGCAGCAGGAGTTTGAGCGCCAGGGCCTGAAGCTGTCCCGGCAGACCATGGCCAACTGGCTGCTGAACACTTCGGAGAAGTGGTTGCGGCCGGTCTACGATACGCTGCGCGAGCAGCTCCGTAAGGAGCCGGTGCTGCACGCCGACGAAACGACCTTGCAGGTGCTGAAGGAACCGGGGCGTTCCTCCGCCAGCAAGTCCTATACAAGGGGAATTGCCGCATAGCGGCAAGGGAAGGCCCTCTGGGGGTGTGGCTGTACCGCACCAGCGGCTGTGCGGAGCAGGCCATTGTCCTGTATGAGTATCAGTCCACACGGAAAGCGGAGCATGCAGAGAACTTTCTGAAGGACTTTTCCGGCTGGCTGCACGCGGATGGATACCAGGGCTACCACAAGCTGCCGGAGAATATCCGTGTGGTTGGGTGCTGGGCACACGCACGGCGAAAATTTGATGGGGCACTGCAAACGCTGCCCAAGGAGATGCAAAAGGACTCTCCGGCAGCGATTGGAGAATGCTATTGCTCCCGGCTTTTCAAGCTGGAGCAGGCGTTTGCAGAGCTGACACCGGAGGAACGATACGAAAAGCGGCTGGAACAGGAAAAACCTGTTTTAGACGCATTATTGTCATGGGCAAATGAGATGCAGATGAAAACAGCGCCGAAATCCGCGATGGGCAGGGCCATTCACTACCTGCTGGAGCAGTGGCCGTACCTGACAAGGTATCTGGAGGATGGCCGTCTGGAGCTGAGCAACAACCGTGCCGAGCGCAGTATTAAGCCCTTTGTGATGGGCCGCAAAAACTGGCTCTTCGCCAATACCCCTGGTGGTGCTCAGGCCAGCAGTGTGATTACAGTCTGATTGAAACGGCGAAGGAGAATGACCTTGATCCGTACCGTTATCTGCTGTGGGTTCTGCAAAACGCGCCGCAACTGAGTGAAACTGGTAAAGCATGGGCCGAAAAGCTGCTTCCCGCGAGCACTCCGGAAGAATGCTATATGCCGCAAAAATAGATGACCGCCATCTCAGTGAGCAAAAGCTCCTTGAGATGGCGGCCTTTTATACGTGGTTAGATTTTACGCTTACGGATATGCACCGTTCACGGTGCATATCCCTTTTTAATAATCATGGTCAGACAGTTGACGGATCAGCTGTTTTGCGGGACCGGTTCTGCGGATAGCAGACCGAGCGGCGTACCTTGGAGTTTAACGATCTCAACCCTTTACAGAGCCGGCGGTCAAGCTGGAGCATACCTGCTCCTGGAATATGGAGAATACGATGATGCTGGGTAGGACCGCAATGGTAATCGCCGCGAACATAGCGGTGTAATTGAAGCTGAACTGAGAGGTGAAGTAGCTCAGCGACAGCGGCAGCGTTCGCGTACTGGTAGAACTGGTGAGCAGCAGGGCAAATGTAAACTCGTTCCAGCTCTCAAGAAAAGCCAATACTGCCGCACTGGCCAGACCACCTTTAGCGCAGGGCATCATCACTTGCCAGAACGTGCGGAAAAAACCGGCTCCGTCAATATAGGCTGCTTCTTCCAATTCCGTGGGAATAGCGGCGAAGGCCGAACGCAGGATCATCAGGGAAATGGGCATGCTCAATGCGGTATAGACCAGAATAAGCGCCATCTTGGTGTCATACAGGTGCAGCTTGGTGATTACCGTGTACACGGGACTCATGAGCGCGGTGGATGGGATCACCATGGAAAGGGACAGGATCCCGAATATGAGATTTTTGAAGCGGAATTTTTTCTTAGCGAATACATATCCCGCCATCGCCAGAATGAGAACATTCAAAGCCGTACTGGCGAATGAGACAATAAGACTATTGACGAAGAATTTCAAAATAGGAGCCATCTCCAAAGCCTGCTTATAGCCGGAGAAACTGAAAGTGCTGGGCAGCTGCAAACCGTTAGAGAGGATTTCACGGTTGGTTTTGAAGGAGGACAGCACCACCCAAACGATGGGGAATAGCGCCACAAGGACGCAGAGCGCCATAAAGAGATAGGAAAAAACGCGGGCAGCCTTCTGCTTGGGGCTTAGCTTAAAATGTGTCATGATCAGTCCTCTTTATTCATACCGAACAAACGGTTAATCAGCGTCATGGTGATAAAGCCCACAATGATGATGACAACGCCGATGGAGTTGGCGTAACCGTAGTTATTGGCTTTCACGGTGGTGTACAGGTACAGCGGCAAGTTGGCAGTGGAAACGCCAGGGCCGCCGCCGGTGGTGATATAGATCATGGAGAACATCTGGAGCATATATGTAGCAGCCATGATGACCGTAGTGCCGATCATGCGCTTGACCAGGGGAAACATTACCAGCCGGTCGATCTGAAAACTGGTGGCGCCGTCGATTTTAGCGGCTTCAATAATGCTTTCGTCCGTGCTCAGGCATTGGGCCAACACCAATGTGGTGGTATAGCCAGCAAAGATGAACCATGTCATCGTTACAGCCGGGAAAGCGGTAGCCGTGTCAAATAGCCAGTTATGCTGTAAGTGTTCCAGACCGATTGCCTTGAGAAGAGAGTTCAAAGCGCCGTACTGCGCATTGTACAGATTCAAAAAGATCATGGCGATAGCGGACTGAGAGATAATATTCGGAATCATGTAGGTCACGCGGACAAATTTCCAGCCATGGGGCTTTTTGTACAGAATAAATGCCAGAATGGTGCCAAGCGCCACATGGAGGACGCAGTGAATGGCGATCCAAACCACTGTGTTCTTCAATACCGGCAGAAATTTGGCATCCTGTGTAAAAAGTTTTACAAAGTTGCTGAAACCGATGAACTCAAAGGTCCGTGGTAGCAAACGATAGTCAAATAGGGACGTTGCGAAAACCATGACCAGCGGGATTGCAAAGATCAATAGGAAAATAATACAGGTGGGGGCCAAAAATAGAGCGATCCACCCGGTGTTTCGTTGTTTCATGGTCCATCTCCTTGGAGGCGGTAAGTCGGTAGAATGTGGGGGGAAGCGGGCTGCCGAACTACATTCGGCAGCCCGCTCCGCGAAGTTGTAGCAGATCAGGTCACAGGGTTGGCGGTGGCAAAGTCCGTCAGAACCTGACAGAACTGCTCGGGCGTATCAGTACCGGAAGCCAAGTTGGGCAGTTCAGCACTGAAAGTATCCTCCAAACCGGGGACCATCAGGCCGGTCAAAGTGTTGCCGCGCTTTTCGCAGACGGAAGCCTGCTCCAGGAAGTCAGCCAACAGGGGAAACGCGTCCAGTGCGGTCTGGGTGATTTCCACGGTGGCACCGGCGGGAACCATGCCCTGCGTTTCCAGAGCAGTCTGCTGGGCCTTGGGGCTGGTGAAGAACTTCACCATGGCAATACCAGCCTCTTCAAGAGCAGGATCAGACTGCTTGGTAACGAACATACCCTCAATAGGGGCATCATAGACAAATCCACCGGGATAGGTCGCAACACCAACCTTATCGGAAAAGCCCTCAGTGGTTTTGGAGGTATCAGAGAAATCGCCGATCATCCAGGGGCCATTGCAGATCATAGCCACGTTTTCGGAGAAGAAGTTATTGGCTGCATTCTCATAAGCGCCGCCGTTGGCATCCAAGGTCGTGCAGGTTTGATAAAGCTTCTGAATCTTGGCAATGGCATCCACCACGCTGGGAATGTTATAGTTGGTGGGATAAGAAGTGTTCATGAACTCAAGACCTTCATCGCCGCTGCCAGCGATCATGGCGCCGAGCAGAAGCTGCGTGCACCAAGCGCCGTCGGCGGTATCCATGGCCAGCGGCGTGATGCCAGCGGCCAGAAGACGATCGCAGTTGTCGAAGAATTCCTCCCAGGTTTCAGCGGGCTTGATACCAGCCTGATTAAACAGTTCCTTATTATAGTAATAACCGATCAACTGTCCCTCGGAAGAAGATGCGTATATTCTGCCGTCACGGCAGTCTGCGGATTCCCAAGTCTCGTTGTACATGGCCTTCCACTCCGGGTCAGCGTTAACGGCATCGGTCAGATCCACAACCAGATCAGCCTGCAGTGCCAGATCCAGCAGCTTATAGCCGCCGCCGTAAACCACAGGAGGCAACTCCCCGGAGGAAATCATGACTTTGATTTTATCGGCATAGTTGGCATCGCCAGGAACATCTTCCACCTCAATGCGGTACTTACCGGCATATTCGGCGTTGAATTCTTCTACCAACTTGGCAACAACAGGAGCTGCCGTGTTGGCACCGACCTGAAAGGTGGGATATTTGATCACGATTTCTTTGCTGGAAGCACTGTCCCCACTGTTGGAGGGTTGGGAAGATGACCCACCGCAGCCAACAAGGGCCAGCAGCATCGCAAGGGAGAGAAGGCAGGCGAACATTCTTTTCATACTTTTTCCTCCTTTTATATGAGAGGCGCGCAGTACAAGCCTCTTTATAATTCACATTGTACCATATCGTCTGCGAAAAGTAATAAGATTCTTTTGTCCTGATTCTTAGGCAAATCTGTTCTGACAGGATAAAATGCTGTGCTGCCAGCGAAAACTACTAAAATTTATTATTAAAAACAATGGAATTTTATTTATCCTTAAAGTTCGATCAATTTGCAGCGACTTGCCTCACCAGCAGATATCTGCTATATTGTTTTAGACAAAACGAGAAACGCGGGAACATCGGAGAGGTGAATAAAACATGAAACGGCAGAAATCCTTGTTGCTGCGGTTACTGACCATTGTAACGATTACGATTTTAGCACCGTCTATTCTGACATTCTTGGTGTTTTTCCGCACAGTTCCGGAGCGAATGGAAACACAGGCACAGGCAAATGTAGGCTTTTACATCGATCAGACCAATTCCTCCGTGAAAAATTCTATGGAATTGGCTCGAGAGGTGGCCTTCAGCGCGCTGGGAGACCCTACGCTGCAAAAAAACATGCAGAGAACAGAATTTTATCTGAGCAGTATGGGACGTGGCGCCTTGGAACAGATGGTAGGCAGCGTAACAGCCTATCAATCCGCCTGGAGCCGTAATGTGCTGAGCAGTATTTATCTTTTTCGGGACGACGGTCAGTACACCTTTTATTCCGCCAAGGGGGCCTATGCGCAGGAACAACGCCGCATGGAGAACATCTGTAACCAGAGTCGGGAACTGTCCTCGGCCAAAACGCTGTTTCAGATTCCCGGTGCGCCGGAGAATATGGTGTATTTTCTGCTGGATTATAAAAACATTGACACCATGGCGCACTTGGGCAAGCTGGTGATGGAACTGGATGTGAGTTCTATGGTCAATGCGGATGGGTTGATGGAACTGTATCCCGGCACCTGCCTGATTCTCAGCAGCACAGACGGCGAACCGCTTTACACTCTGGGAGATGAACCGGAAACTGCGGACAGAGTGATCGCAGATTCGAATATGGAGAGCTTTTCACGATTGGGTACAGGCCACAGCCGAGACCGCTACTACCATGTCAGCAGACAGATCCAAGGCTGCCAGATGCAAATGGATGTGTTTGTTCCGGCAGCAGCAATTTACAACCAGGTATGGAGTACAAATCTGATTTTTTTTGTGTCCTGTATTTTGATCCTGCTACTGACGACAGCCGCTGCCTCGCTGGGGTATTATCTGGTAATGCGGCCTTTGCGGGATATGGAAACGGCGCTGCGGCGCATGGCTGCATCGGATTATACGGCAAGAATGCCCTGCAGTAACTGTCGGGAGCTTGCGGTGTTGGAGGAAGCCTTCAATGCCATGGCCGATCATTTGGACGCTGCTTTTGAGGAAACTTATCAAAAGGGTATTGCGCTGCGCGAAAGTGAATCCAGACTTTTGGCAGCTCAGATCAATCCTCATTTTGTATTCAATGTCCTGGAAACGATCCATATGCGCTGCGTGGAAGCGGGTTTAAAGGATCTTTCCCGTATGGTTACGGATCTGGCTCAGCTTTTGCGGGGCAACATGGGTGCCGGCGGAGGAAGCCAGAAGATCACCTTCGCCCAAGAACTTGACTATGTCCGCTATTACATGGATCTGCAGCAGAGCCGTTTCGGAGCGGCGAATCTGCACTTTTCTGTCGATTATGAGGATGAGGATATTTTACACTGCCTCGTACCAAGGCTGACGATTCAGCCTCTTGTGGAAAATGCTGTGGTCCACGGTCTTGAGCCGCGGCGGGGGCTTGGCAGCGTCATGGTACGGTTATGGGAAGAGGACAGCAGCGTCTGCGTTCGAGTGGAGGATGACGGCGTAGGATTTGATCCGGCGGAAGTGGATCTGGAGAAAGCGCAGGAGGCCGGACGGCACAATCATATTGCTTTGCCTAATATTCTGCGGCGGCTGAATCTGCTTTACGGCGATCAGGCCTCCCTTACCATTCGGTCCCATCCGGGATCTGGAACACAGATCATGCTGGCATTGCCGATAGACAAGGAGATGTGATGATGTATTCTGTTATGCTGGTGGATAATGAGCCGATCATCCCCAAGGGACTGATGAAGCTTATTGATTGGCGCAGCTGTGATTGCCAAATATCGGCAGTAGCCAGAGATGGTATAGATGCAGTCCGTCAGATCCGGGAACAAGCGCCTGACATATTGATTACGGACATCCGCATGCCGGAAATGGACGGCTTGCAGCTGTGCGCCTGGGTGCGTGAGCACTGCCCGCGGACGCAGATCATTCTGCTGACAGGCTTTCCGGATTTTGAATATGCCCAGCAGGCCATTCAGTATCAGGTGGCGGCCTTCGTGCTCAAACCCACAACGGAGGATGCGCTGACGGAAGCATTGAACAAAGCCTGCCGTCTGCTGGAAAAAGACGGCAGTGCCGCGGCGGAGCAGCGAAACCTGCTGTTGGAACAGCAGCTGCTTTTGGGAGAAATGATTTTTCATAATCGTCACTCTCTGCTGTACACACTGACACGGCTTAATGCGCTTCATATTCAGCTGGACAATTACTATGTCCTCAGTATGCACGTGCTTTCCCGTGAAGAAACTGGAGATGTATGTGCCATGCTGCAGGAAGCCCAGCGGATCCTATGTGCCTGTGCCGGGGAAAGAAAACTTTATCTGATTTCCCGCAGTGATAACTGCTGCTATGCTGTTTTGCAAATGGAGACCGGGCAAGACCCTCAGTCTATCTGCGTGCAGGCGGTGGAAGAGGTGGACCGGAATACGGACTTCGTGCTGACGATTGGCATCAGCCGTCACCATCAGAATTCACTGCATCTCTCCGTGGCGGCAAGCGAGGCAGATGATGCCCAGCAATTCACCCTCTACAGCAGCCAGCCCTCTGTTATGCGGAGCGAGGATCTGCCGAAGTTCTCCGAAAATACGGCGAAGGATCTGCTGGAAAGACTCCGGCTGGTAGAAAGCGCTTTGGAAAACCGTAGCCGGGATGCGGCGGCCAAAAATCTCGAGGAACTCTTTACCTGTATGCATCAGGCAAAAATTCCCTTTTCCGGGATGCAGCAGATTGGCAGGCTGCTGCACAGCTTCTGCACAAGTCTGCTTTTGAGCCATAACCTTTCCGATGGCAGCTTACCGGAGGACTACGCAGCCCTGCACTGCGAAACGCCGGCTGAACTGGAGACTGAATTGCGGACAGTAGTACGGGAGACGTTGCTGCGTGTCGGCAGAACGCCGGATAATATCGACAGCATCATCTATGAGGTCAAGCAATACATTGATGAGAATTACAGCATGAACCTTTCTCTGGATCTGCTGGCGGCGCAGGTACATCTGAGTCCCAGCTATTTCAGCAAACTCTTTAAACGCGAGATGGGGGAAAACTTCAGCACTTATATTCTCAATACCCGTATAGAGCAGGCAAAACTGCTGCTGCGGACCACGGATAAAAAGGCTTATGAAATTGCAGAGGCTGTGGGGATCTACGATCCGGTGTATTTTTCCAAAATCTTCAAAAAAGTTACCGGCGTCAAGCCAAAAGAGTACCGCAGCCAGACGAATGGGCACATTTAGATCGAAAAAACGTGAGACAGTAATGCCGTCTCACGTTTTTATTCATTCCTGGGGGATCAAACGGATGCGCTGCAGATACTCCAGATTGCGCTTCGCCATGGCAAAGGCCACGTCCGTGGTGGCGTGGGGACAATCTTGCTCGATAATGCCCACACCGCTGAAATTCAGCCGATCCAGAAGGTCTCGGTAGGCTTCATAGTCGATGACGCCATCCTCCAGATCGCACATCATCTCATCCTGTCGAGGATCGTCCGGGGCAAGACCGCCTTCCAGTTCCAGCCGGCGAATAGCGGGGGATACATTCTTGAAATGCAGATAGGGAATCCTGTCGATGTGTTTTTCCAGAAAATCCAGAGCAGTGCGGTCGCCTCGCTGCCAACCGCCGTTGGCAGCGGCGAAGTGGCCGTTATCATAGCAGATGGAGAGACCCAGATCGATCAGTTCCTCCAATTCCTCCGGCGTTTCAATCAGGGATCTGCGCTCCGGGTGCATCAATACTTCCACGCCATAGGTCTCCCGGCAGTAACGGCCCATCTCTGCAAAAATGCCGAACGTACGTTTTTTGGCTTCTGTCAGTTTATCCTTTTCGCCGGGAGCAAAGGCTGTGCCGTCCATAGACATCATATAATGCACATCGAATGCCAGCAGACGTTTGCACAGATCATCCACGTCCTTGCGTACATCAGCAAAGGATGACGCCTTGAGAAATTCATAGCAGGCGGTGCCACCGCAGATAGAAAGCCCCCGGCTGTCAAGTTCATCACGCAGTTGTTCCACATCTGTGGGGAGATATCCCACAGGTCCCAATTCGAGCGTTTTATATCCGGCCTGAGCAGCCTGATCCAAAAAGACGTTGTAGGGTGTGCGGGAAGGGGTGCCGTCCGGCCACCATACCCCCCATGAACAAGGGGCAGTGCCGATCATGACTTGAATACTCATAGTTTATTCGACCTTTCTGTTCGATCATAGCGCCTGCGCGGCATTTGCCAGCAGGTCATCCAAAGCTGCGGGGGAAATAAACCGCTCTGCTGCCAGGGCGGCAGCCCCGATCACGGGGGAATAGAGGGGCGGTTCTATGGTGAAGCCGTTTTGTTCCATCTCTTTGCGGAAAGGCTGCAAAATGATCTCTCCCGCGTGGAAGAGCCCGCCGGAATAGGAGACGCGGACAGGAACTTCAACAGGGAAGTCCAGTTTGCAGCGAATGGCTACGGCGGTTTCAGCCAGTTCTGCGGCGGCGCGGCGATAGATATCCAGCGCGGAGGTGTCTCCCCTGCGGGCGGCCCGCAGGGCTACCGGCTGAAGCTGGGCCAGAAGTGCGGAATTATTTCGAACCTCCGTTTGAAGATACCCGGAAACATACAAATCTTTGGTGATCCCCAGAGCACTGCGTACCTCCTC
>Ga0129312_1001874_pt1 | contig 11340 bp, 9 predicted proteins | sample O827metagenome_FD_94434 | JGI IMG/M metagenome (GOLD analysis project Ga0129312, IMG submission 94434) | Orangutan group fecal microbial communities from Wisconsin, USA - O827 metagenome | ecosystem: Host-associated > Mammals > Digestive system > Large intestine > Fecal | place: USA: Wisconsin... | reverse complement strand
TTTCAGTACTTTCGTCTGATCCATACAGCCAACCAGCAGCATTGCTGCAACTGCGGACCATACATTTGGATTTGTAAATCCTGATAATGCCACAGAAGCATCTCCAAGCCCTATCACAATATAAATCGTTACAAGCATAATACCCAGAACTACATTCGGAAGTATCTCAAATGCGAATCCACTCATGATTGCTGCGGTAATCGCAATGCTCAATCGAATCTTTGCTGTGAATAAATCTGTTGTCGGAATCAACATAATGATCACAAATAATGCAACAGCCACAATCCATCCAATTTTTACCTTCTTACTTAATTTTGGAGCAGCTTCCACTGCACCAGTTTGATTTTGATTCATAATTCCTCCTCCGTAAAATTGATTGTATAATGAAGCCGCGACCTTCAAGATATTTATATCTTACCGCCGGTTCGTGCAGTCTGCTGTATTTCAAAATACATTTTCCACACAATAGTAGCTTTTTTATCCTTTTTTATCACTACATACTACGTAGTAACTGTCCAATTTGCCCAATTTGACTGCGATATTCATCAAAAAACTTATTTAAAGCCTCACAATATCGGCTACGCCCCTGCTGTCCTTCCCATATCCAGTCACGCTTACATCCACCATGGCATAAATCTTCATTTGAACAATCGATGCATTTTACACTCCTCTTTTCTATCGATTCTGTCAGGAATGTTCCCTTTTCCAAATGCTCCAATAATTGTCCGAAATTATCCTTTACGATAGTTCCAAGACAATGCTTCTCATCTGCATAAAAATCACACGGATATACCATTCCATTGCGTTCAATAACAAAATAACTTCCACATTTTCCATTCATAGAGCAGGTGTCCACCGGCTGTCCCATCGTAAGGCGAACCCAATTATCAAAATGTCGGATACTGATGTATTCTCCCTGCATAAAATCAACATACCAGCAGTCAAACAGCTCTTTCAGAAATTTATAGTAAGATTCCGAATCCAGTGATTCTTCCTGGCTTCCCTGTACTTCTGTTCTGGAATCCATGCACGGAATAAACTGCAAATATTTGAATCCTGATTTTTTATAAAACTGATACATTTTCTTTGCCCTCAGAGCAGAATATTTGGTAATAACCGTAAGTATGTTTACCGGAATTCCTTCCGTCATCATTCTCTTTGCATTCGCAATGACCCTTTCGAATGTTCCTTCTCCCTGACAGGTCTGACGATAGTGATCCTGTATATATTTGGGACCATCCAATGATATTCCAACCAGAAATTGATTTTCTTTCAAAATTTGAACATATCGATCACTCAATATCGTTCCGTTTGTCTGAATACTGAAAGAAACCTTTGCATCCAAAATTTTCTTTCCTGCATACGCAATAAATTTTTCGTAATATTCTTCTCCTGCCAGAAACGGTTCTCCTCCTTGAAACGCAAACAAAATTTCTTTTGCTCCGGAATCTGCCGCTTTATCTATCAGCTGCTTCATAATAGCTTCTGACATACATTTTTCCCCGCATTTTCCATCATTCAGCTCTTTATAAAAACAGTATTTACAGTCGATATTGCAAAGTCCGGATACTGGTTTTATCAAAATACTCAAAAATTTCATATGTAACTTCCTCCCTGCCCAAACGTTGTTATTCTTGCCTTTTTATGATATCATCAGTATACAAAAAAGTAATGATTCGTTTCTGTATTTTAAAGAACATTTGGAGGTTTTTATGTTAACAAAAGATTTACTGAAGCAGACTGACTTCGGGAAACGGCTTTCTGCTTCACAGCTTGATGCCGTATTTCCGATTTTATCTAAAAACACGTTTTCCAAAGAATTTAAACAGGGAGATATCGTACGCCAATTTGGCACACAGCAGAACTACATTATGCTCATCACAAGCGGTGTGGTAAAATCATATAACTTCACCCGTCGGGGAGAACGTATCTTTTTTTACTACTTCTCAACAGGTTCCATCATCGGACTTTTATCCTGCATGAATTCCAATGAAGTATCTATGGCCGAAGATGTTGCCGATAAGGATACCTGCATGATCTGCATTCCAAAAGCAAATTTTCAGGAAGCCTGCCGGCTGATTCCCTCTTTTGAATCCATCCTGTTTCATATGGTATGTGATTTGGCTCAACGCCAGCTAGAAATCAGTATTCTGTCTCGTTGTAAATATGCAAAGGATCGCCTCTGCCTCTACCTGCTTCACGAATACTCCGTCCAGCATTCCACCGTTATTCCTTTTCATTTTACCATAGAGTCACTTGCAAATTATCTGAGTCTGACCCGTTCCGTCCTTTCCCGGGAACTGCATGCATTAGAAGATGAAGGATTAATTGAACTTAGGAAAAAAGAAATAATCATTAAAGATCTTGAAAAATTAAAAGAATATGTCTGATATTTCAAAATTTACAGATTATGGTATAAAGAAAAGCGCCCTGCAAAGGACGCTTTTCTTTTGCTCACAAGTATTTATCATTTAAGGAATGGTGTTTTTTATTCGTGGCAATGTGCACAGTCTACAGACTGGAATTTCTCATGATCATACTCAATGCCGTTTTTGTCATAGTAATCTTTTACAGCTGCCTTTACTGCTTCCTCAGCAAGTACGGAACAGTGGATTTTTGCTGGTGGAAGTCCGTCAAGTGCCTCTACTACTGCACGGTTGGACAGTTCCAGAGCTTCGTCAATCTTTTTACCTTTGATCATTTCTGTAGCCATGGAGCTTGTTGCGATGGCAGAACCACATCCGAATGTGTTAAATTTTACATCTGAGATTGTCTGATCATCCGGATTAACTTTGATATACATTCTCATGATATCGCCGCATTTTGCATTTCCTACTTCGCCGACTCCGTCAGCATCTTCCATTTTACCTACGTTTCTTGGATTCTGAAAATGATCCATTACTTTTTCACTATATAACATGTTTTTTCTCTCCTTTTTCCAATTCATCCCAAACCGGTGACATATTTCTTAAATAAGTTACAATCTTCGGTAATTCCTCTAATACATAGTCCACTTCTTCCTGTGTATTGTACTCAGACAGGGATAAACGAAGGGAACCGTGTGCCACTTCGTGTGGCAGTCCGATTGCAAGAAGTACATGGGACGGATCTAAAGAACCGGAGGTACAAGCAGAACCGGAGGACGCTGCGATACCTTTCATATCAAGCATCAGTAACAGTGACTCGCCTTCGATACCTTCGAAACAGAAGTTTACATTACCCGGAAGTCGTTTTGTGCGGTCTCCATTTAATTTAGAATGCGGAATTGTCAGCAGACCTTCAATCAGACGGTCACGTAATGCTGTCATTTTTTCTGCGTTTTCTTTCTGATGTGCCAGAACATCTTTTAATGCTGCCGCCATACCTACGATTGCAGGGATGTTCTCTGTGCCGGCACGTTTACCACGCTCCTGAGCACCACCTTCGATGATGTTGGAAAGCAGGATTCCTTTTCTTGCATACAGGAAACCAACTCCTTTTGGTCCGTGGAATTTATGTGCAGATGCAGACATCATGTCGATATTCTGCTCTTTTACATTAATTGGAAGGTGTCCAACTGCCTGTACGGCATCTGTGTGGAAATATACACCTTTTTCTTTGCAGATTGTACCGATCTCAGCAATTGGCTGAATGCTTCCGATCTCATTATTTGCATACATGATTGTTACAAGACATGTATCCGGACGGATGGCTGCCTCAACTTCTTCTAAACGAACCATACCATTCTCATGAACATCCAGATATGTTACTTCGTAACCTTCTTTTTCCAGTTTCTGCAATGTATGAAGTACTGCATGATGCTCGAAAGCAGTAGAAATAATATGCTTTTTATTTCTGCGTGCGCCCCATTTTGCTGCAGATACAATGGCCTGATTGTCAGCCTCGCTTCCACCGGAAGTGAAATAAATCTCATTCGGCTGTGCTCCGATACAGGCTGCAATCTCCTCTCTTGCTTTCTCCAGTACTTCCTTGGACTTCTGCCCCGGAGTATGAAGACTTGATGCGTTTGCATATACATTTTCCAGACATGGGATCATAGCGTCCAATGCAACCTGGCTCATTTTTGTCGTTGCCGCATTATCAAAATATACGTTCATAGTCCCTCACACTTTCTATCTTAGTTTGTATTTTTAGCTATTGTTTTCTTAATTCTTGGATATATTATCATAGTATTCCCCTAATGTCAATAGGAATTGGGGTGTTTAATAGAAAGAACAAGTGAGATAAAATTGTTTTTGTAGAGTAAATAGAGAAAACGAAGAATCCTGTCAGGATTCTTCGTTTTCTTTGTAATATAAAGTAACTATTAAATTTACATCATGACACCACGATAATGTTCGTGTAACGTTTTAATACCACATCCGGAAGTTTTTCCGTGATGATCTGTGCCGATTCAAAAGTTCCAAACCGAATCGGATTCACCTGATGAAATTTCGTACTGTCACATAGTACATATGATTTCAGACTGTGTGTCATGGCACATTCTTTGATCTTGGCTTCGTTGATCTCCGGCGTGGTAAATCCAACTGCCGGAGATGCCCCGTTGGTTCCCATAAAACATTTCGTAAAATTAAATTTCTGCAAACTCATACATGCTTCATTTCCAACAATAGCTTCTGTGGCAGCCTTCAGTTCACCACCGAGAATAATGACATGAAATCCTTTTCCCGCCAGCTCCAGTGCATGTGATACCGCATTTGTCACAAACGTTGCCGTTTTTTCCGTTATGTACGGTATCATGCATGCGGTCGTTGTTCCAGCATCCAGATAAACAAAATCATGTGGTTCAATCAGAGAAGCAGCATATTCTCCAATCTGCTGTTTCTCATCCTGATATAATCCTTTACGCTGTGACACCTGCTCATCTTTTGTGGCAAGATTTGACTCTGCCAGCATGGCACCACCAAACACCTTGACCAGTGCACCTTTTTCATCCAACGTATTCAGATCCCGTCGGATGGTAGATTCTGAAGCGTCAAAATACTCCTTCAGTTCCTGAACCGTCACACTGCCTTTCAAGGTAAGCAGGCGTAATATTTCTTCCTGCCTCTTCTCTGTTAACATACAACAAAAATCCTCTTTTCCATTACTAATAAAAATTCATAAACCATTTTTCATTCACTGCTGCGATTTGCTCAGTGAACAGCCGCTGCCCTTAAATGTGCAGCCATTTTTTCAGAATTTCTTCTCTGTTTGCATTGCTGTCTGTCTCACAGATCAAACGACGGATGGTCAGCAGACGTCCCGGAGATACAGACAGTTCATCAACACCCATGGCCAGGAACAATTCTGTCAGATCACTGTCTGCACCAAGTTCACCACAGATACCGCACCAGATACCTGCTTTGTGTGCATTCTGAATGGTCTGATTGATCATACGAAGCACGGCGATATGATGTGCATCAAAGAAAGAATCCAGCGACTGGTTCTGACGGTCAATTGCCAGTGTATACTGTGTCAGATCGTTGGTTCCGATACTGAAGAAGTCTACTTCTTCTGCCAGCAGATCACTGATAGTTGCTGCTGCCGGAGTTTCGATCATGATACCCTGCTCCGGTGTACCATACGGAACATTGTCTGCATCCAGTTCTGCTTTTACTTCCGCTACAATAGCCTTGATCTGTGTAATCTCGGATAAAGAAGTGATCATCGGATACATGATTGCGATGTTACCAAATGCGCTTGCACGGAACAGTGCGCGTAACTGTGTCTTGAAAATTTCCGGTCTGGTCAGGCAGATACGGATCGCACGTACACCCATAGCCGGGTTTTCTTCTTTTGCCAGTTCAAAATAATCTGCCTGCTTGTCTGCACCGATATCAAGGGTACGGATGATGACACGTTTGCCAGCCATTGTCTCTGCAACTTTTTTGTATACCTCAAACTGCTCTTCTTCAGTCGGATAAGTCTCGGATTCCAAATATAAAAACTCACTTCTGAAAAGTCCGATACCTTCTGCACCGTTCTGCAAAACAAGGGCCAGATCTTTGACATTTCCAATATTGGCATAAGTTAAAACTTTTTTACCATCAAGGGTAACGCTTTCTTTATTTTTAAAAGTCTGAAGAAGTTCCTTTTTCTCCTCTTCCTCTTTTTTCAGAGCTTCCATTTTTTTCATGGTTTCTGCATCCGGCTCCACGTAGATCACACCGTGATTTCCATCTACAACAGCCAGTTTCCCATCCAGATCCTCGGTCAGCTCCATCTCTGTGCTTACCAGCGCCGGGATTCCCATGGTGCGGGCAAGGATTGCAGTATGGGAGTTTACGGAACCATGCACGGTTACGAATGAAAGTACTTTGTCTTTCTCAAGCTGAACAGTCTCACTCGGAGCCAGATCATCTGCCAGAATGATCACCGGCTCATTGGTAACAACTTTGCTCTTGTTCTCACCATTTAAATTTGCAATCACACGCTCTGAAATATCGCGGATATCTGCTGCACGCTCTTTCATATAATCATCATCCATCTCCGCAAACATGGAAGAAAAATGATCACTTGTCACTGCTGTCGCATACTCTGCATTCACCTGCTGAGTGCGGATGATATTTTCTACAGAATCCTGATAATCCTCGTCTTCCAAAAGCATCTGATGCATTTCAAAAATAGCCGCATTTGCCTCGCCAACTTCTCTGACAGCCTTGTCATACAGTTCACCTAACTGTGCCTGCGCAGCTTCTTTCGCATCCTGGAAACGTTGTACTTCTGCTTCCACATCCTCAATTTTCTGACGTGTTACCTGTTGCTCTCCTTTTTTGTATACGCATAAATGTCCAATGGCAATACCGCCAAACACACTTTTTCCCTGATATACGTTCATACCAAACATTTCCTTTCCAAACTTATATATTTGTCCGCTTGAAGCAAAAAAGCTGTGTACGCCAGATGTTTTCCACCGTACACAGCCTCTCTGGCTCAAAATACCGATCACTTTGTAAATAATCATAGGTTATTCAAAGCATTGTTTTGCAAAATCCTCTTTTTCAGATATTATCTTACAGATTCGTTTTGAAGAAGTTCTCCAGTTTCTCAGCTACAGCGTCTTCATCTTCACCTTCTACTGTTACAGTAACTTCCTGTCCACATTTAATACCAAGACTCATAACAGCCATTAATTTCTTTGCCTCAACAGTCTTACCTTCTTTTGTAAGTTTAACAACAGAAGTAACTCCTTTGAGTTCTTTTACCAGTTCAGAAGCTGGACGAGCGTGAATTCCCTGTGCATCTGTGATTACATACTTAAATTCTTTCATGGTTAGTTCTCCTTTTCCCTTAATTATTCATTTACTTTTTTCTTCAAAAGGCCAAGTAAAACAGCCGAAATTACGGTTCCTACTGCAAGTGCTACCAGATACATGCCTGCATTTCCCATAACCGGTACGACGAAGATTCCACCGTGCGGTGCCATCAGTGTACATCCGAATGCCATGGATAATGCACCTGCTACGGCTGAACCAGCCACACAGGATGGCAGAACACGGACTGGATCTGCTGCTGCATACGGAATCGCACCTTCTGTAATAAATGCAAGTCCCATTATAAAATTGACAGGTCCGGATTTGCGCTCCTCTTTTGTAAATTTGTTCTTAAAGAGCAATGTTGCAAGGGCGATCGCACACGGCGGTACCATTCCACCGATCATAACGGCTGCCATAATGTCATAATTTCCGGCAACGATAGCTGCGGTTCCGAATACATATGCTGCTTTGTTGAATGGACCACCCATATCGATTGCCATCATTCCGGCGCATACTATTCCAAGCAATATTTTACTAGAAGCTCCCATATTCGTCAATGCTGTATTTAAGGCTGTATTTAATGCTCCAACCGGCGGTTCGATGACAAACATCATGATCAGACCTATTAACAGGATACCGCATACGGGGTAGAGCAATACCGGCGTAATTTTTTCCAGTGCATCCGGCAATTTTGCAAATACTTTTTTCAGTAATAAGATGATCAGACCTGCCAGAAAACCGGCTGCCAGAGCACCAAGGAAACCGGATTTTCCGTTTGCTGCAATCATACCGCCGACAAAACCAACCGCAAGTGCGGGCCTGTCACCAATACTCATGGCGATAAATCCTGCCAGAACCGGAAGCATCAGTCCAAAGGCAATTCCACCAATCTGTTTGAAAGCAGCTGCCACCGGCGTAATGGTACCAAAGTTTGCTCTCATATCTGCAGACAGTGAATTGATATCTACGTTCATTCCATCGATCAGAAATGCAATTGCAATCAGGATACCACCGCCAACAACGAATGGAAGCATATGAGATACACCGTTCATTAAGTGTACATATAATCTGTGTCCAATTCCGCCGGAAGCATTCTTGGAACTTGTGCTCTGACTTCCTGCATTGCTACTGTGGTAGATTGGTGCATCTCCATTAATAGCACGCTCTACCAGCTGATCTGCTTTACTGATTCCATCAGAAACCGGAACTTCAATCAGTTTCTTGCCATCAAAACGATCCATTGGAACCTGCGCATCGGCTGCTACGATAACGCAATCTGCATTGACAATTTCCTCATCCGTGAGCACATTTTTGGCACCGCCGGATCCTCTTGTTTCTACTTTAATAGAACAGTTATGAGATTTTGCTGCTTTTTCCAGGCCTTCAGCTGCCATGTAAGTATGTGCGATACCGGTCGGGCAGGATGTAACTGCAATGATTTTACAGACAGCGCCTTCTGTCTCCGTCTGGGCTGCCAGCTGATCGTTCAGATCCGGCTTTTCCTCATCTGCAGCATCCACAATTTTCAAAAATTCATCTACAGAAGATGCATTTTTCAGATTTTCTACGAAACTCTCATCCATCAACAGCATGGACAGTTTACTGAGCACATCCAGGTGGATGTTGTCCTCAGTATTCGGTGCCGCAATCAGGAAAAGCAGGTTAACCGGTTCATCATCCAGTGAATCAAAATCTACACCGCCTTTGATTACCATGGCGGCAAGTCCCGGTTTAGTAACTGCATCACATTTTCCATGCGGAATTGCAATTCCTTCACCAATACCAGTGGTACTCTCCTCTTCTCTTAAGTAAACCTGTTTGCGATACGCTTCTTCATCATTGATCTTGCCACTTTTTACCATCAAAGCAACAGCCTGGTCGAGCGCATCAGCTTTTGATGCACAAACCGCATCAAGAGAAATACTTCTTTTGTCGAGTAAGTCTGTAATTCTCATACTCTCATTTCCTCCCTCTTTACTTTGTTTTCTTCTTTTTTTATCTCTTCTTAATTATAAATATTATTTCTTCTCTTCTTATTGTTTACGCTTCGATGGAAGCATATACCTGTCGGATCTCAGCTTCAGTTGCAAGCAGTTCGGAAAATGCACTTGCGCTTCCTGCGGAGATTCCCATGCGGAATGCATGTTCATAATCTTCTTTTTGAATCCATCCTGCTACGAATCCTGCTACCATGGAGTCACCTGCGCCAACGGCATTGACCAGTGTTCCCTTTGGTGCCGGAAGCTGATGAAATTCACCTTTCTCATCTAAAAGGACCGCGCCCTGTCCGGCCATGGATACAAGTACGTTTCTGGCTCCCATTTCCTGCAGTTTCTTTGCATAAGGCTGCACGTCGTCTCTTGTTTTCAATTCTACGCCGAAGATTTCTCCAAGTTCGTGATTGTTTGGTTTGATCAAGAACGGATGATACTCCAATACGTTCATCAGAAGTTCGCCGGTTGCATCCACAACGAAGTGAACACCTTTTGAGGAAAGACGCGCCATAATGTCACGATAGATCATTTTCGGCATACTTCCAGGAATGCTTCCCGCAAGTACCAAGTAATCTTCTGCTGTCAGATCATCCAGTTTTTTCATTAATTTTTCTATATTCTCCGGACTGATATCCGGTCCCATGCCATTAATCTCAGTTCCGTCAAAATCTTTCAATTTCACATTAATTCTTGAGCAGCCTTCCGGTAAAGAAATGAAATCATGCGAAAATCCGATTTCTGCCATTCTGCGTTCAATTTCCTTACCTGTGAAACCAGCGGAAAAACCAAGTGCTTTTGTCTTTATTCCCAGATTGTAAAGTACGGTGGAAACATTGATTCCCTTACCACCCGGAAGCATCTGCTCCGCACATGTCCGGTTTGTCATACCCATCTGAAAATTATTTACTGATACGATATAATCCAGTGAAGGATTAAAAGTTACTGTGTAAACCATCTTTGCACCTCCCGTGTCTTTATGCCAGTATTATATCGTCACATTCAGTCATAATCAATCATTATAATTCACAAAAAAACTTTTTATTTTTATGGAATATTCACAATCAGTCAATTTCGCTCATTTAAAAACAAGAAAGAAGCAGGATTCTGACTGATTTTCCCGCTTCTTTTCCAATTTAATTACAATATTTTCCTATTGTTGCCACCACCAGATTCATCTGTAATGGTTTTGCCAGATGTGCATTCATGCCTGCATCCAGACACTGCCTGATATCCTCATCATATGCATTCGCTGTCATGGCAATAATTGGCATCGTTTTTGCATCTTCGCGACTCATCTCACGAATCCTGCGGGTTGCCGTCAGTCCATCCATGACGGGCATCATCACATCCATCAGTATCGCATCAAAGGTTCCTGGTGGTTCACTGACAAACCGTTCAACTGCCTGTTGTCCGTCTGCCACCACTGTTACCAGCGTCCCCTGATCCCGTAACAGTGTTTCCGCTATTTCCGCATTTAATGCATTATCTTCCACTAAAAGTAAATGACAACCAGCAATACTTGTACGTTCTGTTGGATTCTCGCTCTCCTTCTGCCGTTTTTCTGCTGACTGCTCCGGTGCCAGTCGAAATGGTAATGTGATCACAAAAGTAGAACCAACACCTTCTTCGCTTTTTACTTCAATGGTTCCATTCATTTTATCCACCAGATTTTTTACGATTGCCATCCCAAGACCAGTACCATGATAAACACTTCGGGCATCTGTGCACTCCTGAGCAAAAGGATCAAAAATATGGCGGACAAATGCCTGGCTCATCCCCACACCGGTGTCTTTGATTGTCCACTGATACGTCACAATATCCTCTTTTACACTCAGACATCTGCATCTTGTCTGCACTTTTCCCCCCATGTGGTTGTACTTGATGCAGTTGCTGTATACATTCAGGAAAATCTGCCGGATATGTAATGGACTACCATAAACATTTTGCCAGATCACCCGTTTCCCTCCTTTGTCGTATTCCAGTGTAACACTAGCCTCCGCCGCGCGTTGCTCCACGATGGTAAGTACATCATCTGACAATGCTTTTAAATCCATCGGTTCCTCGGACAGCACAACTTCTCCGCTTTCCAGCTTGCTCATCTGCAAAAT
>Ga0129312_1001872_pt1 | contig 11342 bp, 20 predicted proteins | sample O827metagenome_FD_94434 | JGI IMG/M metagenome (GOLD analysis project Ga0129312, IMG submission 94434) | Orangutan group fecal microbial communities from Wisconsin, USA - O827 metagenome | ecosystem: Host-associated > Mammals > Digestive system > Large intestine > Fecal | place: USA: Wisconsin... | reverse complement strand
TAAGGTCGCTGAGTATTGTGATAACGATGTTATTGCTACTGAGGCGGCCTTTAATTATCTTGAGGCTGACTGGACGGCGCGACAGATTCTGGCAGATTTAGCAGAGATGACCGTTAATGATACTACGAACTCTCTTACAACCAGAATTATATTTGGAAACAACCGGAAACCACAGTCAGAGTTCCATTACAGAAATCTGGCAGAGCCGGTGGAATCGCTGGATAAAGAGAGTATGGACTTTCTTAAGGAAGCCTGCCCGAAGATGATGGAAGAGCCGCACTATGGTTGGAAGTACAATGATAAGGACGAGGTTCCGTTCGAAGCTCACAGCATTCTTCCATATTTTCCTGGGTATGTATTTGACCATGGAAAATCTACATATCGTGGAGAAGAAGTCGGCGAGGGTGGATTTGCGCAGGGTGTTCCAGGAATGTACGGAAACGTAGCACTTCTGGATATTTCCTCAATGCATCCGCATAGTGCCATTGCCGAAGTTCTGTTTGGACCGAGATTTACGAAAGCATTCCGCGATATTGTTGAGGGTCGTGTGAGCATTAAACATGAGGCTTGGGATATTGTTAATACCATGCTGGATGGAAAACTCACGCCGTATATTCAGAGAGTTATCGACGGTGAGATGACATCAAAGGATCTCGCCAATGCACTGAAGACGGCTATCAATTCTGTATACGGTCTTACATCTGCATCCTTTGACAATCCGTTCCGTGATCCGAGAAACATTGACAATATTGTGGCAAAACGTGGAGCATTGTTCATGATCGACCTTAAGAATGAGGTTCTGAAGCGTGGATTCCAGGTTGCACACATTAAGACAGACTCGATTAAGATCCCGGATGCTACACCGGAAATCATTCAGTTTGTTATGGACTTTGGTGAGAGATACGGCTACACATTTGAACACGAGGCTACGTATGATCGTATGTGCTTAGTCAATGATGCCGTATATATCGCAAAGTATAAATCAGCAGAAGAATGCCAGAAAATGTATGGTTACGTCCCTGGCGACAACAAAAAGAAAGGCGGAAAATGGACGGCAACGGGTACTCAGTTCCAGATTCCATATGTATTTAAGAAGCTGTTCAGCAGAGAAGATATCACATTTGAAGATATGTGCGAGACCAAATCTGTGAGCAGCTCTTTATATTTGGATCTGAATGAGGAGTTACCGGATGTCAGTAAGGAAGAAAAAGAATTCAGCAAGGCAGAGAGTGATTATAAGAAAGGACTGTTATCTGACACCACTTTTGAATCCACATGTCAGCGGCTTACTCCATTGATCGAGAAAGGACACGACTATCACTTTATTGGAAAGGTGGGTCAGTTCTGTCCAATGAAAGATGGATATGGAGCCGGACTTCTGATGAGAGAAAAAGACGGTCGTTACTATGCTGCAACCGGTTCTAAAGGTTATCGCTGGATGGAATCAGAGATGGTCAAAGAACTCGGTAAGGAGGACGGTATTGATCGTTCCTATTATGACAAGCTGGTTGACGAGGCTGTAAAAACTATTTCTCAGTACGGAGACTTCGAGTGGTTTGTATCTGATGATCCGTATATCCCAGAGCTTGGCGCCAACGACGCTGATGTTGATTGCGTTGTTCCATGGGCGATGCCTTGTGGAGAGGATAAGTATCGGACGTGCTTCGACTGCCCGCATTTCAACAACGATAACTTCCACATGGATTGTGACCTTGATTATGATATTTCAGATATTGTGATGAAGCACGCAATGAATCCGCCAGAAAATTAGAAAAGAATAAAGGAGAATTTAATTATGGCAAGAGCAAATGTAAATGAGCTGATTATTGAGAATGCTCATATTATGTTCAGAAATTTCAGAGGAGAAGAGACCAAGTACAACAGAGCTGGTAACCGTAATTTCTGCGTTGTAATCCCGGATGCAGACCAGGCACAGAAGCTCGGCGAAGACGGATGGAATGTAAGAATCCTTCCGCCTAGAGATGAGGATGAAAAACCTCTTCACTATATTCAGGTAGCTGTTCGGTTCGATAATATTCCGCCGAATGTATACATGGTTACCAGAAGAGCTAAAACAAAGCTGGACGAGGAGTCTGTATCTTCTCTTGACTACGCTGAAATCAGAAATGTTGATCTGGTCATCAGCCCGTCAAAGTGGGAAGTGAATGGAAAATCCGGTATTAAAGCATATCTGAAGACTATGTATGTCACGATCGAAGAGGATGTGTTTGCGGAGAAGTATGCGGACGAAGAGGAGCCGCCGTTCGCATAAATCATATTTTGAGGGTGTCGGTGTCAAAGCCGGCACCCTTACTTTATGAAAGGAGAAAATTTATGTTTTGGAATAAGAAAAAACCGAAGTCAAAACCACAGATTAAGACTACGGTACCTAAAACATTCAAAGCAAAAGAACCGCCACCTAAGTGGCAACCAACTTTCGGCGAAACGAAAAAGAAGGATGAGAAACCACCGGAAGTAACTACGAAATCCGAACCAAAAATTGACTTGGAATATAAATTTTTAAAATCTTTTCAGAAACTTACATATAGACGTCGGGCATGGGATGTGTGGAGAGATTATATTTTACTTCATGCATGTTCAATCTCGAATGTTTTTGACAAGGACAACTACGACCAAAGAGAGAAGCGATATCTAAAAATTATTCATCAGTATTCAAAAGAAGAGCAAGCTATATTTCCAGAATTAGCAGCATATACAACTATGGCACTGGATCAGAACCAGGAGCAGGATTTTCTCGGAAAAATGTTTATGCGGTTGGATCTGGGAAATCGTTCGGCTGGTCAATTCTTCACGCCATATCATGTGTGTGAACTTATGGCTGAAGTGGTGGCGACCAATGCTTTAGAAAAGATAGAGCAGTATGGTTATATTTCGATTAACGATCCATGCTGCGGTGCTGGAGCGACGTTGATTGCTGGTGTGCATGTAATCCGAAAACAGCTGGAGCATTGTGAACCACCGAGAAACTACCAGAACCATATCTTAGTAGTTGCACAGGACGTTGATGAAATCGTTGGTCTGATGTGTTATATCCAAATCTCGCTTCTCGGATTGGCTGGATTTATAAAAATAGGTAACTCGATAACTGACCCAATGTCTACGGACGATTCATCTGAAAAATATTGGTATACACCTATGTATTTCTCAGATGTATGGAGTACAAGAAGAATGCTCCGTCAAATTAACAAGTTATTTGGAAAGGGCGATGACGAATGAAGAAAAGATATTCCATTTCAGAAGAGCAGTGTACGTGCAGTATCGGTAAGCTTTATGATACCGTTGCTATGATTATGGGTATTTCTGATGTAAGCAAAGTTGTGTACGATTGCCGTAAATTATCTATCACCAAAAAGGTGTTGGACTGTATGTATGCGTTCTATCATTCAGAGAATCAAAGCGATGAAACGATTACAACTTGTATGCTCTTATATGGACCGAAAGCCGATTTGGACAGTGACGGATATGAAGTCGAAGTAGAAGATGGATTCGTCACGAAAGGTGTGTGATGGCTGGCGTAGAATTACGGGACTATCAGGAAGATGCTGTACGGCGAATGCGAAATGGCTGCATACTTTGTGGTGGTGTTGGCAGTGGAAAATCCAGAACCTCGCTGGCTTACTATTATATTCGGAATGGTGGGGAACTTGGTACGGATGAGTATGTTCCTATGGATGATGTGAGTATTAAAGATTTGTACATAATCACAACAGCCAGGAAACGGGATACTTTTGAATGGGAGGCGGAACTATCTCCATTCTTGTTGTCTACCGATAAGGAAGAAAATCTGTATACCAATAAGGTTGTGATTGACTCCTGGAACAACATCAAGAAGTATGCAGATGTCAAAGATGCTTTCTTTATATTTGACGAGCAGCGTGTTATAGGCTCTGGAACATGGGTTAAAGCATTCTTGAAAATTGCTAAGGTAAATGAGTGGATACTGTTATCTGCAACGCCTGGTGATACATGGCAGGATTATATACCGGTGTTTGTTGCTAACGGATTTTATAAAAACCGAAGCGAATTTACAAGAGAGCATATTGTATATAGTCGTTTCAGCAAATTCCCCAAAGTTGACCGATATTTAAATACTGGTAGATTGATTCGATTGCGGAATAAGATCTTGGTGAATATGGACTTTAAGCGCCAAACTGTTTCGCACCACGAGGATATTTATGTCAAGTACAATATTGAAAGGTATAAAGATGTCGGAAAAACCAGATGGGACCCGTTTAAAAAAGAACCAATTATCAATGTTGCCGGTCTGTGCTATGTATGGAGAAAAATTGTAAACACCGATCAGTCCAGACAAATAGCTTTACTTGAAATTGTGGAAAAGCATCCGAAAGCGATTATATTCTACAATTTCGATTATGAGCTTGAGCTTCTGAAAGAGATATTCTCTGGATACGAAGTTGCAGAGTGGAACGGTCATAAACATCAACCAGTGCCGATCGGCGATGCATGGGTATATTTAGTTCAGTACAATGCTGGAGCCGAAGGATGGAATTGTATTACGACGGATACGATTATATTCTATTCTCAAAATTATTCGTATAAGATCATGGCACAGTCTGCTGGCCGGATAGATCGAATGAATACGCCATATACGGATCTGTATTATTACCATTTGAAATCCAGGTCTGGCATTGACCTAGCTATCAGCAAAGCATTGAAAGACAAGAAAACATTTAATGAAACTAAATGGATCAATAAAAAGCCCATATCGTTTGATCAATCGTCTGGTATGGCAGCATAAAACGGAGGTGACACAGATGATAGAAGTTCTTAGGAACATCATTATATTTTTGCGGGTTATGTCATTTCGGATAAAGTCTCTGTCGGAGACGGAATTTAAAACCTTATTATCCAACTGTACATATGAGCAGGTATGGTATGCAATCTGGCTCCGCTATTATATGTGAAAGGAATGGCTTATGGAAAATGTTTATAAAGAGGTCGATTTCAAAACCTATTGTAAGACCTGCGAGCATAAGGATCTTGGTGAGAAATTTGATCCGTGTAATGACTGTTTGGCAGAACCTATGAATGCCAATTCGGATAAACCAGTTTACTGGAAGGAGGCTGAAAATGGTAGATAGTATCTTAGTTAGTGTTGATTTCTCGAACAAAGATGGTACAGGAGTTCTAATTGTTGGAAGAAAACGGATGAACCAGTCTGTCGAGATTATCAATGCTTTCCAGGGAGATGAAGCGAGAGAACTTTATGAAAAACTGATAACAAAGAAAAAGAAGGAGGAACAGAAGTGAGCTTTCAGTATGATCAATACTTAGCTAGACATCGAGCAAATGTAAAAAGAGGGTTTGACTGGCTTTCTGAAAATTTACCGGAACTTATGACCAATACGCTAACCGCTGGGTGGAATACAGAATTTGCTCATGATCAGTCTAAGAACGAGCCGGATGAGTATGAGGCATACGATGCATATTTCTATGGAAATAATCGCTCTTATGAGGTTGTACAGCGATATCAGCGAGCATGGTTGCTTCATATTCACAGGAATCCGCACCATTGGCAGCACTGGATTCTTATCCATGATGATATGGAAGATGGCGAATTAGAGACTGTTTTGGAAATGCCGTACGATTACATCATTGAGATGATTTGCGACTGGTGGTCATTCAGTTGGCAGAGTGGAAATCTCTATGAGATATTCAAATGGTATGAGGAACATTCCAAGTATATAAAACTGGCACAGACAACGAAAATCACAGTCGAGTATATTTTGGACAATATGAAGAAAAAACTCCAGAAATTACAGTATGCAGATCGATCGGCTATGCTACCTGGAGCTTAATATTTGGAGGAGCTATGAACAGAACGACAAAAATAAACATCTTGGCGTATGCTTCGGAGCCGGACAAGAACTATAAGTACGATGGCGATATCGTCGATTACAAAGGAAAAAGATATTTTGTAAGTCTGGCGGAAGAGCGAGTGGAATTTATCGGGATTATCAAGGAGGACAAGTAGAGATGAAAGCAATTAAAGAAAATTGGAAACTGGTACTTATCGTGACCGCTGGGATTGTAGCGGTTATTTTTATGTGTATTTTTGGAATTCAGGGGGCACAAAACAAAGCATTCGCATTGGAGGAACAGGTCAACACTGCTGATTCAGATATTAAAGTGCAGGAAAAAAGACGAGTTGATCTTGTTTATAATCTTGCGGATTGTGTCAAGCAATACGATAAGCATGAGGCTGAAACACTTACTGCTATTGTCGAAGGTAGGGAAAAAGCAACCAGTATAGAAAATGTAACCACTGCAATAGCTGCTGTTACAGAGGCATATCCGGAATTAAAATCCAATGAAAATTACAAGGAACTGATGAATGAATTATCCATTACAGAAAATTTAATTGCTGAGTATAGGGAAAATTATAACAAGCAGATTAAAGAATACAATCGCTATATTAGAAAATTTCCGACTCGATTCTTTTTAAATATTTTGGGATACGAAACACGGCAGTATCAGTACCTTGATTATGGTGCTCCTGTAGATGCGCCTCAAAAATTATTTGGAGATTGATATCATGAGAAGTAGAGGCTTTGATTTTGGAGATTTTGAAATTACTAAGCGTGAGATTTTGGCAAGTATATCCATAATCGCAGTGATGCTTCTAATTGGCTTTGTAATTTCTGGGAAAATTTCAAACTATATTCTGGATCGGAACGAAAGGTATAACAAAGCTGTTAAAATCGAAAGTTCTGATTTGTTTGAATATGGGATGAGAACCAATATCGGTTATGCATTTGTTTATGGAGATTTGAAGGCTGTGGATACAGTTTCATATCCAGAAATTGATGGTGAGTATATGTACATAGAAAAAATAGAAGAGCATTACAATATGCATACGCGAACCGTTACAACAACTGATTCCAAAGGAAAGACGCATACAAGAACGGAAACTTATTGGTCTTGGGATTATGCTGGTAGCGAAGAACAAAGCTGTTTGGAAATTACATTTTTAGGACATATCTTTCCCTCAAATAAGGTAGAGTTTCCAAGTACCGAACATATCGACACTATAAAAGAATCAAGCCATGTCCGGCATAAGTATTATGGAGTTGGCACGGAATATACTGGAACCATATTTACCGAATTACGGGATAAAACCATATCTGATAATTCTTCATTTTATGAAAATAGCACCATCGACGAAACGGTTGATTATTTGGAAAGTGATTGGGAGCTATGGTTATTCTGGGTGATTTGGATAATTGTTATTGGACTGTGTGTATTTGGTTTTTACTATATTGATAATGAATGGCTTGAAAATTGAAAGGAGAATTTAGAAATGAAACAGAATATTATTGCAGTAGACTTTGACGGAACTTTATGTGAGAACAAGTGGCCGGAGATCGGTATGCCGAACGAGGAGCTTATTGAGTATCTGAAAAAAAGACAGGCTAACGGAGAAAAGCTGATTCTCTGGACGAATAGAGTTGGGGATCGGCTGGATGAAGCAGTTAAATGGTCAGCTGAGAAAGGATTGATCTTTGATGCGGTAAATGATAATCTTCCGGAAATTGTTGAATCATTCGGGACTAATTGCAGAAAGATATTTGCAAACGAGTACATAGATGACCGTAATCGCTCTATCGGTTCCTGCCGTGAGAAATCAAGCATGGAGCGTTGGGCTGAAAATGAGGTAGCTATTGCCTGCCGTCGCGAGAAGCCGGACAGAAAAGACGGAGAATGGGATTATGGCTGCGCTTGCTATGAGAGTGCGTTGAAAGCCTTTGGCTCTCTGTGTGCGGACGGGCATTCTGGTTTCAGCATTGGTCTGACTAAGGCCATTCTGAATCGTCTCATCAACAACAAGCCGCTTCTTCCAATCGAGGATACTGATGCGGTTTGGAACGATATTTCTGACATGAGCAGCCTGAAGGGCGAGGAACGTAACTATCAGTGCAAACGCATGTCTTCCTTATTTAAGTATGTGTATGCTGACGGCACGGTTAAGTACAGAGATGTGGATCGCTATCATGGCGTGAACATCAACTGTCCGGATGCTCCATATCACAGTGGACTGATTGATACTGTTATGGACGAACTGTATCCGATCACTATGCCTTATATGCCGGCTGATAGAGCCTTTAAGATTTATACGGAGGATTTCCTTGTAGATCCGGCGAAAGGTGATTATGATACCGTCGGAATTCTATACGTAATCACTCCGTCTATGGACAAGGTAGCAATTAACAGATATTTCAAAGAGGCTCCGAACGGCTTTGCTGAAATTGATGAAGTAGAGTACAAGGAGCGTAAAGAAGCTGCGAAAGCTCGGATGGGGGAAGCCGATGGATCGAAATAGATTTATCCAGTGCATGAAAAGCAACATTGAGTTGTCGGATAAAGAGCGACGGAGAATCATCAGAAGAAGCGTTGAGAGTCAGCCGTGGAAATTGAAGTGTACAATCGCTATGGAAGAGTTTGCTGAGCTTACGCAGGCTATTAGTAAGCAGATTCGAGGGTATGATAATAGAATTGGACTTTTGGAAGAAATGGCAGATGCGTATATTTGCCTGGAATTTCTTAAGTCCATTTTTAATATTACACCGGAAGAATTGCAAAAAGCTATGGATGTTAAATTACAGAGAGAAAGGAATAAACAGAGATGAGTAAAGAGATTAAAATTGCTGGAAGTATTTCATTTGGAGGAAAGCGCCTTAATGTATACGGAGATCTGGATGCTCCGCTGTTCAAGGCAAAAGATATTAGCTATGCTATCGGCTACAGTAGCGGCAACGAGTGGAGAATGCTCGAAATGTGTGAAGATGATGAGAAGCTGAAACTACCTTTAGTAGTAGCAGGCCAGAGACGTTCCGTCAACTTTGTGACTGAGAATGGTCTGTATAACATCCTTGCTCAGAGCCGTATGGAGATTGCGAGATCTTGGAGACGTGTAGTTCATGACGAGCTTATCAACATGCGAAAAGAAAAGGGCAGAAACATCGCTGAGCAGTTTGAAGAGTGGGATCACGCCACGGATAATATTTACTTTGATGAGGAAACCGGTCAGCTTATGCAGTCTGTTACGGCTCCTGGTGGCGATGTGATTCAGATTCCTTACGAGAAGGAAGAAGAGTAATTAAAAGACGTGGGCTATGCAGAACACAGGAGCATAATAATCCAGACTGGTGGGGATCTGGATATTCTGAAAGGAGAACGGGAAATGATAGAACTGCATGTCAAGGAATATTGCAAAAATTGTACAGAATTTGAAGCCGAAACACAAACAGATGTAAATCGTACATATTTTAACGATTTTATGCGTGGTCCGGAAGTAATAGTTTCTGCAAATACGTCCGTCACCTGTAAACATGCACAGCGATGCGAGTGTATACGAGAATTTATCGAAAAAGAAATGAAAAAGGAGCAGAAAAAACATGATTAAATTAGAACATGTAGTTCTGGCAAGTCCAGAGCAGTTGGAGTTTATTATTGAGGGTATGAGAAACCCAATGAATTCGTGGAATAAGAGTGATAGCCATCTTTGCAGTGAAGATAGTTGTGATGGATGCTGTTATAAAGATGCTACATTTGCTTGCTCGTCGGTAGATATTAACCCTGCCGACAGTGATTATATGGTTGGTAAAAACGATCACTCACTCATGCAGCGCTTATCCAAAGCTGGTACTGATCACAGAAAATTTATGAGGATGTTGCCGGTTTACGTACGGATCACAGCACCTTTATATTGGTGGAAGGAGTTCGATACATATAAAGTCGGAACGGTGGCTAACAGCTGTAGTACGATGCACAAGATTACTGAGAAAGAATTTGAATGGGATGATTTTTCTACGGAGCATTTGACTCGTGTAAGAGACAGTCATTTGGGTGATACGGTTCCGACACTTGTCTTCGATTCTGTCATTCGTGGACTTAACTTTTGGAGGAATCGATATTTGGTTTCCAAATCTAAAGATGACTGGTGGCAGATGATTCAACTTCTTCCGAGCAGCTATAACCAGACACGCAATGTCATGATGAATTATGAAGTTTTGGCAAATATCTATAAATCCCGTAAAGATCACAAGCTGGACGAGTGGCGGAACTTCTGCAAATGGATCGAAGAGCTTCCATATTCAGAGTTGATTACTGGAAAAACAGAGGAGGATTAAATTTATGCATTTTACAGTTATTCAGATTATTATCATGTTTCTTATCGGCTATGTGTGTTTTTACGCTTTAGTTGATCGCATTATGAAGTGTATTGAGCATTGTGCTACAGCCAAAGCATACGGACGGTTCAGAGAAGCCGGAGTAATGATAAAAATGGATGATGTAGCAGCTGGCATCGCGAAGTCAAAAGAGGAGAAAGACAATGTTGAGAAGAGACTTGATTAAGAATAAGATATACGGAATTATATTTATCATACTTGGAGCGTTGACAATCCCGATCGAGTGGGATGCAACGTTCTTTTTATTTGCCTTGATGGTGGGTATTATGCTCTTTGCATCAAGAGAAAACTGCATTATGGATTAAGGAGGCGGCGGTATGGGCCGGGCTGAAAGGAGAAGAGCACAGAAGTGTGAGCAGAAAGCTAAGACCGCTACATACAATCTGACGAGAGCTCAGTTAGATGCCCTGGTTCGAGAAAAGATATCTGGTGAACTGGATAGAGTTAAGCAGGAGGCTACGAATGATGCCATCAATCAGGCGATGATTCTTCTGCTTACTCTGCCGCTTGAAGTGCTAATGGATCATTATTGGCCGAAGTCATACGCAAAGCGGATTCCAGAGTTTACAGAACATGTTCTCGAATATTATGAGAAGTGGCAAAACGATGAGCTGGATATGGATAAGCTCAAAGAAGATCTTTGGGTGTACGGCGGTATTAGATTGGAAGAAGTGGAGGGCAAGTAGATGGGATATTTAATTTTAGGAATTATCATCCTGGCAGCTATTCTTATTTTCGGTGGATATGTAGTTCTGTCTGTTATGAATGCTGCAATGTGGATGGACGATTCTATGAGATGGGGAGGTAGAGATGACAGCTAAGGACGACAGAAAAAATGCAGAGGGTTACAACGATCCGACGGCTTACAATGCGATTAAGAATGTGGAGCAGGAACAGGACAAGGATGATGCGAGATTTCATCAATTACTGAACACCCTGTTTTCACTTTGTGAATTAGCGGATTTCCATATTGAGGGACGAGTTGTGCTGAAGGATAAAAGAACGGGAAAGGTTTGGAGGTAGGCGAGATGAAAATCTGTAAGGTAAGACCCGATTACTCAACCTGTTCTGCTTGTATAGATACTCAGGAAATGTTCAACGTGGTTGATG
>Ga0129312_1001871_pt1 | contig 11342 bp, 13 predicted proteins | sample O827metagenome_FD_94434 | JGI IMG/M metagenome (GOLD analysis project Ga0129312, IMG submission 94434) | Orangutan group fecal microbial communities from Wisconsin, USA - O827 metagenome | ecosystem: Host-associated > Mammals > Digestive system > Large intestine > Fecal | place: USA: Wisconsin... | reverse complement strand
TAATGGAATCGAAGTTGGAACTGAAAAATCAACGAAAGTTGGTTTGCCTAAGGCAGAAAACTTACCAACGAAAGATAGTCGTTTGAATCAATTCAAAGAGAATGATCAAAGCTTTGTTCATCAATCACCTGCAGGTACTGTTCAAATGAAATCAAGTCGTTTGCCTGAAAATGGGAATTTGACAACTGTTTCTTACAATTTATCTGAAAGTGGTGAGACAGAGAATGCGTCCGTTCAAAATATTGTGACAAGAGAAGCTGCACCAAAACCTATTCAAAACGTTCATACAGGTTACAAGCCAGCAAATGTGGCATTTACTGCACCAACAAAAATAAATGTAACAAGAGAAACTAAAAACAGGAACAATGAATTGAAAGAACAACTATTGCGGGATATCAAACAGGATATCAAACCATAAAAGGCCTACAAGTTAGGCCTTTTTTCTATGTATGAAAAGGAGAAATCATTTATGGATAAATATATTAACATGAAAAATCCTCCAAGATTTAGTGGGGAATGGAAGTTTTTCGCCTTTTTCTTTTTAGATCTATTAACGCTTGGTGGGTGTTTTTTTTGGGCGAAAATAGTCAATAATCTTGTCCATTTACCACTCTTTTTTGCACTCTTGAATTATGGCTTATGGATTGCGATAGCTCTAGTGATTGTTTGGCGACCCTATAATAACCCAGGTCAACGACAAATTTTTGCGATTATCGAATCTATTTTTTTTACGGACAAGAACCATTATCATGCGTTAGATCCTAACCGAAATTATCATGGTACGTATAAGGAGGATGAATAAATGCGAGTCAAAGGTCAAAATTCAATTGACAAAAAATCCATTTTGCAGTTTGGAAAACCAGAAGAGCGCTCTATCTTGGACTTATTTCCTTATAAATCCTGTACAGAAGAGGGAGTCTTAATTACTAAAGAAGAACATTTTCAACGTTATTATCGTGTAGTTTCTACAGATGTGGAAGGATTAAATGAACAAGAGAAACTGGAACGAATGAATCAGTTGACAACCGTCATGCGTACGTATGTGCCAACGATTAAGTTAGTTAGTTTGACCACAGAGACGGATCTAACGGAACAAATCGTGCAAAAGCGGCAGTTATTAGATAAGAATCGTATGGAACAATCCTTAGGAAGAAATCTACAGCGATTAAGAAAATATGAAAAGAAATTAGTAGAGGAAATCCAAGAATTGAAACGAGCAGAACAAGAACGTCCTGACTTAAGCTTCTTTTTCATCATTGAAGGAAAGACAATCAAGGATTTACAAACCAGAAACCGTCAATTAATGCGATCTAGTGGCATTTTAGGGTTAAAACCGCTCTACAAAAAAGAATTGATCAAGATTCTTTATCGAATGAATAACATGAATGACGAATAGAATATTTAAAGAGGGATTAAATCTATGATTCAAGATTATAAACGAATACAAAAAGTATTATCTGACATTGGTGTAAATGTTACAGTACAACAAGCTAAAGATATTTGCGAATACTATTCTAAATGTTATATGTCAACCGAACTCCCTACGGAAGATAGGACTCTTTATTTAAAAGTCGTTCACATTATTAAAAATCTGAAACCAATCGGTTACGTAGACAAACGTCCAGCTTATTTTAATAGGATTGCAGATCAAATAGATATTCACACCTCTAAAATAGCGCTGGAAAAAATACTATTTTTGCAAAATCTAATCTACTATGAAATTCCTAATAATGAACCATCGTACAAAAGAAAGGTCTATTTTGAATACGCAAATACCTATATTTTAGGACTGAGTATTCAACCAGAAGAGCGGAGAATTATTTTTTATCCTTGGTATAAAGGAAAAGAAATGTTGTCTGAGGGAATGATTGAAAATATCTTGATTTTACTAGAACGTCTTTGGTTAGGACTGAAGGCATATGTAGATATAGATTATGGAGAATTCCAAGAATATAAAATTGAAAGATACTATCCTTTATCTAATGAACAATATGAATGATGAGTAGGAATGGAGAAGAGAGAATGAAATATCCGTTGATATGGTTAGAAAAAGATGTTCCGAAGGAAGAGATCACTAGAAAATTTCCTCACACTTTAAGCCTGGGTAAGTTGGGAAAAGGGCAATCTTTTAACCAAGTAAAGAATCAAACAAGAAGAGGTGACTGTACATGTTAGAAGCGATTAAAACAGCTTTTTCACCACAAAATGATCAAAAAGTACTTGATCCATTAAAGCAACTAGGAAATCGGGAAATAGAAATTTTAAAATCCAAAGGGTATGATTTAGATTTTTTAAAACAAGTGATGCCACAAGGTGGAATAAATTTCGATGAAGAGTATGTGACCTATGGAAATGGTTATTCACGGTGTGTGACAGTTTATCACTACACAAAAAATCCTACTCTTTTTTGGTTGGCCAATCTCATGAACAATCCTCATACAGTGGCCACACTAGATGTTAGCACAGATGAAAAGCAAAAAGTGATTGATCAAATCAATCGCGCATTAGATGAATTAAATGATCGATCAGATAATGAACGAAAAGCGACTGACCGAAATAAAAGCGCGGAAGAATACCTGGAACTAGCGGAATATGCCCGAAAATTGACTTCTAATGGGGAAATTTCTAAACAAGTCAAAGTGAGAGTACATGTTTACGGAAACACGATTCAAGAAGTAGATGAACGAGCGCAGGAACTGATCGAAAATCTCAAAGGGATGGATTATCGTGCGGTGACTTATCTGCATAAAACCAAACGAGATTGGCAATCGATGTTTACCATGTTCGATGAACAAGCTGAATGGTTCGGAAATATCAAAGGGCAATCACTACCATCGTTAAACATTGGCGGAGGTTTCCCGTTCCACCACCAAACGCTAAAAGATCCAGGAGGTACACAATATGGGGAAACCATGACAGGCGGCCCATTTGTCTGGAATGCGACGTATAAAAATAGTGTACGGTTGTCTACTAATACTTTGCTTCTAGGAATGATGGGAGCTGGTAAATCAACCGTTCTTAAAATGATTGCGGAAGCCCATTTAGCTGCAGGAGACTTTATTTGGGGCTTTGAAAAGGGAAAAGACTTTATTCCTTTCTTAAAGGAATATAACGGTATTATGGTGCGTTTAGACGGATCTGACGGGATGATCAATCCTTTAGAGATATTTGCCACACGGACGTATGATGAAGCATCCAGTTTATATGACGATGGATCAGTCAAAGATTTGAAGATCAATGAAGCAGCGTCCTATCAAACACACTTAGACAAAGTGGTTTATCAGGTACAGTTAGTGAGTCCTCAGCTAAAAGGAACGATGAAAGCAGAATTTAAGACCTACTTAAATCGTTTTTATGAAGAGTATGGAACAGTACCACGCGGCTTTACTTCCTCAAATTCGCGTTCAAATACTGATACGCAAGTCACAGGGAAAGATCCAGAAGCTTATCCGACGTTCAAAGAATTTTTAGACTTTTTAGGACAACTGGAATTACCAGGTGCTTCCCAAGAGAAAAAGAATCGAAAAGAAGAAATGGAATCCATCGTAGAATCCTTATGTGAGACGTATGGCATGATTTTTGATGGGCATAGTACGATTCGACACCTTGACCAACAACAGTTGGTCTTTTTTGACATTGACTCTATTACAGGCTTAGATCGAGGGGTACAACAATGTCAAATGTACATGGCGATGACGTTGATTTGGAATCAGGCATTGATTCAAGGAAGAAGACAACGACGTTTAATTAAAGAAAAACAAATGGAAGAACAAGACTTCAAACGCTTCTTGGCGATGATTGATGAGTGCCATAATGCGATTAATCCAGATTTTATTGAAACGGTAAATTATGTCACAAACTTTCAACGAGAAATGCGTAAAGTAGAAGCAATGACTGTTTTAGCTACACAGTCCCCACAAGAAATGGTGCCAGAAAATATGTCTTCTGATAACTTCTCGAAACTGAAGAAAGTCTTTGAATTTTCTTCTACGAAGATCTTTATGCGTATGGATGAATCTATTTTACGTCATATAGAAGGATTAGTTGGTAAATCAATGACGAACTCAGAATTAGAATCCATTCCTCAACAAAATCAAGGAGACGCTGTGATCAATTTTGGCTCAAAAGAAACCATTCGTGTTCATTTTAGTCCGAACAAACGTCAATTAAAATTGTTTGATGGAGGAAAATAATGGAAAACCAAAATGAAAGTTTAATCAAGCAGTATGTTAAGCGTCGTGCAAAGCGACGCTTATTTTTGTGGTTGTTTGGTACTTCTGCAGGTTTGATTACTATTTTGATCACTGTGTTCGTGACCCTTTTTCTAATACTTGCGGCGGGTTCGATTGATAATTCTGATTCAGATTCAAGTAGTGGTGGCGAAGCTTTTACAGGAGAATATTCGGAAGGATTACCCATTTATAAAGAAATCAAAGGAAGAGGCCCTTTTTCCGATGAGATTGCGCAATATGCTGTAGGTGCAGCCGTAAAATACAAATTATTACCAAGTGTGATCCTTTCGCAATACGGTTACGAATCAGCGTTTGGCACGTCGGCTTCCGCAAGAAATGATCTCAATTATTTTGGGATTACTTGGTTCGATGGCTGTTTATTTCCAAAAGGAACTGCGCGTGGAATTGGTGGCATTGAAGGTGGCTGGTACATGAAGTTTCCCAACTCAAAAGCTGCATTTTCCTATTACGGATTTATGGTAGCCACACAATCCAATTTTAATGCTTGTGTCGGAAATAAAAGCCCTGGCGCAAGCTTATTGATCTTAGGACGAGGCGGTTATGCCGCTGCAGGAATTACGGAAGATAGTCCGTATTATACAGGTTGTATGTCAATTATCACTTCTAATAAATTAACCGAATATGATGAATTCGCCATCAAACATTGGGGTGAAGGTGGCAATAACAACGGCACGATCACTGGTGAATGGACGAATCCATTCCCTGGCAGCAGTTTAGATAAAAATTCCTTTAGCGGTGGTCAATTATTTGGAACGAATCCAGGGGGAGAGTTCCGACCAAATGGTTTCCATGACGGATTAGATTTTGGTTCAGTCGATCATCCAGGAAGTGAGATTCACGCGGTGCATGGAGGAAAAGTCGTGTACGTTGGTAATCCTGGTATTTCAGGTTTAGGTGCATGTGTGATCGTGATTAATTACGACGGTTTGAATATGGTGTATCAAGAATTTGCGAATAGTACAGGAAATTCTCGTGTGAAGGTAGGCGATCAAGTAAAAGTTGGTCAAGTAATCGGGATACGAGATACAGCACACTTGCATTTAGGGTTCACTCGAATGGATTGGCGTCAAGCACAAGGACACGCATTCACAGATGATGGTACATGGATTGATCCATTACCATTTTTGAATAGCAGAAAAAAATAGATCAGGAGAAAAAATATGGAAAATAAAACTTTAAAAATCGTCTTAACAGCTGCAATTAGCGTTAGTTTAATCGGCAATATCGCGTTGTTTTGGCAGCTGAAAGAAGAACAAGAGACAAATACCTTTAAAATTGAAGAAGTGGCTAAAAACGCGTCTGAGAAGCTCAAAAAAAATTCCTCTGAGGCACAGGCGAAGATCGACAAGTTAAATCAAACCATCAATGAGAAAAACCAAGAAATCGATCAGCTGAAGCAACAAGATGGCACAAAAGCAAAAGAGGAAGTCACTGAAGCACAAAGAAAGACGGCAGAAGAGTTCGGTCAATTGGCCATTGATAAATCATTAAGCAGAAATGAATTAACGGAAAAACTAAAAGATGTCGCAACCCAAGAAGTGATCGACAAATTAAGTCCTGCAGACGATGATCACCAACATGATGATTACGGAAGTTACTCTTTTACATTAGGTGACGTGCAAACTTATGCTCAAACAAGCAGTGTAAAAGAGGAACAAAACTTTGTGGTATTTGTTGATTATACAATTGGCAATCCTCAATTCAAAGATGTCAAACCACAAAAAATAAAAGGTGGATTAACTGTCACTGAAAAACAGGTAGATGGTCAATGGAAAGTCACTGACTTTAGTTATTTCACTCGTTAGGAGGAAGAAAATGAGTAAGAAAAAAGGAGAAAGACAACGTTTCAAAAAACGAAAAAGTTATCTTAGATGGCTGGGAATCTTTATGATTCTCGGCTTTTTGATTCTTGCTAGTCCGATTTACACGCATCAGAAAGTAGACATACCAGATGAGGTAAGTACAAACGCATTTTTAAACACGAAGGAACTGACGATGGTTTCAAAAGAAAAAGGAGCGAACCAGCAATTAGTTTTTGAATTTTCGATCGACGATGAAGATCAAAGCTTATTAAAAGAACTGGCTAATCTTAATTATCGTGTAGAAGTAAAGACAGCTAAAGGGGATTACCAAGCAATAAAAGCCAAAGTGGTCAAGGTGTCTGATGATTATTTTGTAGTGAAGTTAGCACATGTACCAGAAGAATATATCGCCATGCGTTTAACCATTATTCCTGAAAAAATTGATCCAAAAGTGGATATGCAAGAACCGCAAGATCTGATTTTTTATGTTCACGAAGATAAAGTTAAAGATCAAGTGAAAGATGATAATTATGAACAACATGCAATCAATTACAAAGTGAAAGGATACAAGAAAGAACAAAAAGCAGCACAAAAACAAATTGAATCCTTCCAAGCAACCATTGATTTGAATGAAGAATTAGTGAAGAAACTAAAAGATCAATTGCCTTATCAAGTTGCAGACGATCAGGAAAATACTGAAAATAAGATTAATAGTTACCAGCAAGAAATTGAAACATCGAAAACGCAAATGAAAGATCAAGAAGAGATCATTCAAAAACTTCAAGAAAAAATTGATCGTATGACAAAAGAAAATATTTAGAAGAATAGGTGGAGTAAAAGAAATGAAGCGAGCGAACTTGGTCGGTAAAGATACTTTCGCTGAGCAGAAAGTATTGATTAAAGCCTATCTCAAAGTTGTAAAAGCTAAAGAAATATGTCAAGAAGTGAATTTATCTAACACAACAATATCTGAGTTGAAGAATGGTAGAAAGAGTTTAGATACCTTAAAATTCAGATCATTTGAAGCTCTATATATAGCTGCAAAAAAATATTTTACGGCTGAAAGAAAATAAAAACAGGAGGATTTTATGTGAAAAAAGTATATCAAAAATGTTTATGGATCAGCTATATCACCGTAGGTATAGCTGTTTTTTTCTTTAGTTTAGCCGTTATCGTCGGTACAATTTTTCTTTGGTTTATCAATAAAGATTTATCATTTAATTGGTTCATGAGTCTATTGTCGTTCATTATGTTGATCTTTTTATGTTTAGAAATCCGCGAATTCATGCCTTCTCATTGGCAAGATAAGAGGAAAGAGTTTAGAGAAGAAATCGAAATGAAATCGAGCGACTGGATGGAACATACTTGGTTACCATTGAAAAGAAATAGCAAGCGAAAAGAATTTTGGATTCTACAATTATGGCCATTAGGTAAACTTTGTAGCTATTTGGCTCGTTTTATACTTGATTTAATCATTTACTCGATTGTAGTATTTGGAACGGCTTATTACTTATTAAATGATCCCAATAGGATTGCAGCATCAGACATTTTTACAGTGCTAATGACGTTGATTTTTGTCATGCTATTGACTATTTTTACTCAAATAGTCATGCAATTTACCAGGCAAAAATTAACAGCAGGACGACTTTTCAAAAGTCTACTCGATTTGATTATTGTAAATGCAATTCTAGCAACTTTAATAAAACAAATCGAACAATGTGGAAGAACAACAAAAGGAGTGAAGGAATTTTTAATGACGTTTGTTCACTTTGTAAATGGGCACATGTATTTGTTTGAAGTGGGTATTATTCTCTTTTTAGTCGGGTATGTATCCACGAAACTTATTAAACGTTCAATTGAAAAAGAATTTGAGATTGACCTGATTACGACACTTTTTGGTTATGAGTACTATGTTGATTTTGGAAGATATGACGAATTGATCAATACAGGTATTGTTCACACGAGTATCTATGAAGCGACCGTTAAGGGCATCAGAACTACGTTAAAAGATGGCCAGGAGTCGAAAACAATTGACCGAAGAAAAGAGGTCTACAATTTTTATGAAGTCGAAGCAAGTCTAAGATATGGCATTGGAAAATTGTCGTTAGATGGAAGAAATATTCTACAAAACAAACCATACATTGGCTGGAAAAGTGATGCTCTAGAAGTATCTAAAAAGCTTTCTATGGAAGAAGATGAGCTTCAATGAGTTCGATCAATTTGAACCATTTATTTGAAGATATCAGTAATCATTTTCAACAATTTTCAATTGAAGATAATGAGGAATTGATGGGATTATTCCAAATAGAAAAAGAATACGACTATTTGACATTTATTTGTCGTGAAGGAAGAATCATTGATCCCAAAGAATCAAAAATCATTTCCCATTTAAGACGATTCAAAAATTATATCAGTAAAAATAAAGAAACTATTTCAGAAATAAAATTTGACGGAACAACAAACTTAGAATATTTAGTAAGAGTCACCTATCAAAGAAACCGCCGACTGATTGAAGATGATCAGGGAGTTTTAATATGTGCTGGTGAAGAATACGATAGTCTCAAATTTACTCAACTAAAATTTGAAAGTATTGGTCGTTCTATTTATTTTGAGACACGACCATTTTATATTTGATATAATGATTCTCAACATTTGTTTTTACAAGATGAACCAAATGGATTCACCATTCTAGAACGAAGAGGGAATAAACAAATTGCATTATCCTACGAGAGACCCCTCACATTCATGGATGGTTCCTGTGAATCAATATTAAAAAAAATTAATCCGTTTATTAAAGAAATGATGAAAGAAAATGATTCATTACCTTTCACTTGAGTTGAGATTATAGAAGCAAAAAATAAATACGAATTATTGTGTAAGAAGTATCCGTCAAAAAAATTTACCAAGAAGGTAAATAAATATCCACTACGTTATACTTATGCGTTGATCAAGTTAAGACCAAGAGTAACCAGCAAACAGTTTAGAAAAATAGAAGCTGCGATAGAACAAAAAGACAATGATCTGTTTCCTTCAGAAATATTTATGTGTGCAAGGAAAAACAGTCGTAAATTCGTAAAAGACTTATTAGTTAGTTATGTTCAAAACTGTATTCTATCAAATTTTGCAACAATTATTCTATCTGATTTAATGGACATGAGTTTTTATTTAAATCAGAAACTCGAATTTAATTTTAAAACAGAACGAGGATTATTAAGACAGCATAATCAAATTGTTGAAGAATATAATTTGAAACAAGCTAAAAGATTAAAGACGTTCAAATTGAAACAACATGGTAAATACAGATTGCTTGTCAAACATTTACAAAATCATCCTCACTTTAATTTGATTAAAACAAATAAAGAACTCTTTATGGAAGGATCAACTATGCACCATTGTGTATATAATTACTTAGAAAAAATACAAAGAGGTGGTTCAACTATTTGGAAATATGAACGACAGAAGCATCGTTATACAGTTGAAATAGAGAAAAGAAAGTATGGCAATTATGAAGTGGTACAGTGCTATGGAAAATACGATTCATTGCCAGATAAACAAGAACTTGATGAGATCATAAAGGTTGTTAGAGCTATTCCGTACAAATGATCTCACCTCAAGTTCTTCTTAATTTTTAAAGAGCATAAGGAAACGTGGGAACACTTTTTAAAAAAAGTGTTCCAATAGGCTGTGCCTATTACGTTTCTCAAAAATAAATTTGGGAACAAAATATTTAAAAATAGGATAGTGAAGGATAGTAAAAGGAGGGTAGTAGGATAGCAAAAAGGATAGGCTCCTTTTCGCTATCCTTTTTAAATTGGAGGAATTAATATGGAAGTAAGAATAAGAAATGTGGATGAGAAAATCGTAAGAGAAATTGATCGAAGATGTGACGAACTAAGTAACCGTACGGGTAATAAATGGAGTCGTAACGATTATTTAAAATTACTAATAGAAAATGATTTTGATCGTCCTTTGATGGAATATAAAAAAGAAAAGTTTGATCAGTTATTAGAAAAGTTTTCAGAAATTCAAAGCTATAACACAAAGATATTAGAAGAATATGTTAGCCAAAACAATCGTATTTTAGAAATCTTGATCGAGCAAAATAGAGGAAGTGAACTTTGATATGGCAAAGGTTATAGACAAACACATTTACTTTCACCAAACACATATCGATGTGTTGGATGAGATTATTTCTACTCATGCAGAAGTTAAAAACTATAGTGAAGCCGTTCGGTTTCTATGTATGAATTATGATCCAGAAATGGAGAAAAAAGTAAATTCCAATCAAGCAAAGTTGAATGGAATGAGTAAAGAAATTTCTATTTTAACCGAAATGGTTTCAGAGTTTGCAGATCTTCATTTGAAAGATACAGGAATACTAATTGGTACAAATTCAACGGTTTACCAAGAAGCAAAAGAACGTGTGGAAGGAAAAATTAAATCTAATCAAACCAAAAAATATTCCCCTCAGTTGAAGAAACCTGTGAATGAATCTGTTTATGCCAGAGTAGATCCATTTGATCCAACGAAGATTCTAAAAAGATAAAAGTAGAAGGGGAACATGATGAATAAATCGCCTGCAGTCATTCTCACTTGTCAATTTACCTTGCCCAATAAAAAATCTTTTTCAACATACATTGATTATATGACAAGAGAAAAAGCGCTGGAAGAAATGGAACGACGTACGCCTGAAGAAGAACAGGAACTGCAACGAATCAAGAATGCTTTAGAGGATTTTTATATTCCTGAGGGAGAAACTTTTTCGGAGAGTAAGACGGATAAAGAATTCAGCGAAACGTCGAATGAAGCTCAATCTTTGATGGGAAATGGAATCAACTTTGACAAGTTAGAGGAACAAGATTTTACCAAATATCTTTCTTATATGACCCGTCACTATGCGCTAGAACAAAAGAAAGAACTGACGCAAAGTGAACAAAAAGAATACCAACGCTTGAACCAAGCAATAAAAAAATATCAAACAGAGCCACACAAAAAAGCTTCAGGAAACCTTCCTGGAGTTTTTTCTATGGCTTCAGACGAAGTGAAAGGAAGTAATCTGAAGGAGATTAAGCAAATCTTCCAAAGAGGACAACAAAAAGGCTCAATCATTTATCAAGATGTTGTCTCTCATGATAATTCGTATCTTGAAAAAATAGGATTGTACGATCCCAAAACAGATACTTTAGATGAAGAAGGATTAAAAGTAGCTGGAAGAAAAATGATGGAGACATTATTCGAGAAAGAGCAACTGAACGAAACAGGCTACTGGATGGCAACGATTCACCGT
>Ga0129312_1001866_pt1 | contig 11349 bp, 3 predicted proteins | sample O827metagenome_FD_94434 | JGI IMG/M metagenome (GOLD analysis project Ga0129312, IMG submission 94434) | Orangutan group fecal microbial communities from Wisconsin, USA - O827 metagenome | ecosystem: Host-associated > Mammals > Digestive system > Large intestine > Fecal | place: USA: Wisconsin... | reverse complement strand
ATTTTAGTGGTTCTTGTTGGGATCATGATGATCCAGATCGGGAACCTGCAGGGAACTGCCAAAGTGCTTAATTATGCAGGTCTTGTCCGTGGAGCCACTCAGCGGGAGGTCAAGCTTGAGATCACGGGAACTGAGGATGATGAGCTGATCCAGTATCTGGATGATATTCTGTATGGGCTGCGTTTTGGCGGCGGAACCTACAAGCTGACAAGATTAAGCGATAAGGATTACAGAAAGAAGCTGAAGAAGCAGGTAAATTACTGGAACGAGCTCAAAAAAGAGATTCTTCTTGTTCGTGAAAAAGGTTATCAGAAAACAGATATTGTGGAGATGAGTGAGATCTATTTTAATTATGCAGATGAGACTGTGACAGCGGCAGAGAACTATTCCGAGAAGATTGAGAGAATACTGCACTGGGTGGAGATCTTTTCCATTGCAGATATGATCGCTCTGCTCCTGATGATCCTGGAACAGACCATGACAGCAATAAAGATCAGGCAGAAGAACCAGATACTTGAAAAGAAGGCATACATAGATCTGCATACAGGACTTCCCAACAAAAGCCGCTGTGAGGAGCTTCTTCAAGGGGGCGGTTTTGTGAAAGAACCCACAGCCTGTGTTATGGTGGATATTAATAATCTGAAGCTTGTAAATGACAATATGGGTCATGCAGTGGGAGATCAGCTTATCACCAATTTTGCCAGGCTGCTGCAAAATTCCGTTCCTTCCAAAGATTTTGTGGGAAGATATGGAGGAGATGAGTTTATTATCATTATCTATAACGCTACAAGAGAATATGTGGAGGAGATCCTGGCGAAGCTTCAGGATAATGTAGATAAGTTCAACGAAACAGGCAAGTATATAAGGATCAGCTATGCCTGTGGCTGGGCACTGTCATCAGATTATGCCCAGTGTACGATCCGCACCCTGTTTGACAAGGCAGATAAATATATGTACGAGAACAAGAAGATGAAGAAAGAGGGAAGGCTTCCGGAGAGAAAATAAGAATGAATACAGAAAATAAGAGGAATCTTTCTGTGGATCTGGCAAAGACCGCAGCCATTTTCTGCGTGATCCTGATCCATGTTACCGGTCTGTCCTATGACCTTACCTGGCAGGGAATGGCTGATAAGCCTTTTGTAACCAGGCTTGTGGTGCTGGGCTGTGGCGTGGCAGGAAGGCTGGGAGTGCCCATTTTCATGTTTCTGTCCGGATACCTGCTTCTGGACCGGACCTATGACAGGGAAAGGACTGTCAGCTTCTGGAAAAATAATCTGTTGCGGCTTTTGCTGGCAACGGAATTCTGGATCATAGTCTATCATTTCTTTTCGCTGTGGATCAGTAAGAAGCCTTTCCGTCCGGATGATCTGATACTGGATATGGCTTTTTACAGGACCACGGATGCAGTGCATCTGTGGTATATGGGACAGATTCTGGGATTGTATCTTTTTATTCCGGTGATAGCCAGAGTGCTGCAGGTGATCCTGGACAAAAGGACCATAGTGATCCTCTGGGTGGTATCTTTCTGTTATATCTATATCCATACAACAGTGAATGTGTTCCGGGATGTGGCGCAGCTTCCACATCTGGTGCCGAAGTTTAATGTATCTTTTTCAGGCGGTTGTTACGGACTGATGCTGGTTCTTGGATGGATGGTAAAGCAGGGATATTTTCGCCGGATCAGAAGCTGGGTTTTTGGAATGGCTTTTGTGGAGAGCTATGGGGTTCTGGTGGCACTGGAACTGTATGCATACAGACATAAGATCACATATAATGTGTGGTATGATTCAGGTCTTCTCCTGGTGGCGGCTTTTTGTCTGCTGATGCTTCTTATCCGGATAAAAAGACCTGTTTTTCCTGCATTTGTCCGGTGGACAGGCCAGTCAGGTTTTGGCGTTTATGCGATCCATTATATATTTTGTATGTACCTGGACGGGTATCTGGACAGAAATTATCCTTTGCTGGCATCCTGGCAGAAAGGTGTGGTGATGCTTGCGGCTGTTATAGTGCTGAGTAACCTTTCTGTATGGGCCTTAAGCAGAATACGGCCTGTTGGCAGAGTGTTGTTTTATATGAAGAGATAATAAAAAGCAGAGTCTGTCTTCTGACGGGCTTTGTTTTTTTGGAGATCAGATGATCATGTGGCGGACTGAGATGGAAATCACCGTTTTGACAAATGGAAGGGAATGGAATATGGAAGAGCAGACATTGCTGAGAAAACTGGAAGCATTGTGGGGCGTTCCCATTTTTTACACAGATGGATCAGGAAAAGATGTGAAGGGAGTTGGGATTTTTTCCGAAAAACAAAATCCGCTGACTGCATCCGGGGAACTGATGCAGTCGCTGATCTCCCGGGCAAAAGAGCAGGAGATCCCGGTGATCCATAAGGTATTTGGAAAAATCTATTTTTTCTGTATCCGAAGCGGGGAGCTGTTTTTTCTGTCTGGCCCTGTGTGTGTGGAACAGATAAGCTATGTGGAGATCCACCAGTTTTACAAAAAATATAATATATCAGCGAGAGAGGAACGCCATCCTGACAGGATGAACCTGAACCGGATACTGAATTTTGTAAGCTTTTTCCATCAGCTTCTGAACGGGAAGGATGTTCAGTTAGACGAACTGTTGGAAAAAAATAATCTGATCGAAGAGAAAGAACTCCGGGAAGAAAGTGACACAGTACGCATTGAGCTGGAAAAACCTGCAGGTACAGTATACCATCATACCTATATGGAAGAACGGTATGTGATGGACTGTATCCGTGAGGGAAATGTGGAGGATATCAACGAGCGTGCAAGAGGACTGTTTGAAAAAGCGGGGACCCTTTCCAAAAACCAGTTTAATGACCAGAGAAATCTTGCCATTGTAACGGTTACCATGGCAACCAGGGAGGCTATTGCAGGAGGAGTTCCGCCGGCAGATGCCTACCGTTTAAGTGATTACCTTATCAATCAGATCGATCAGTGTGAGAAGATCGAGGAGATTACAGAGCTGAATCAGAGGGCGATTTACAAGTTTACCAAGCTGGTGGCAGATGCACGTAAAGACAGGAAATTTTCCGGTTATACAGAGCAGTGTAAGGATTATATTTCCCAGAATTATCACCATAAGATCTATCTGGAGGATATTGCGGAGGCCATCGGCATCAGCCAGGGGCATCTTTCCAGGATATTCCGCCAGGAGACAGGAATGAAGGTACAGGATTACATCCTGAAATTCCGGGTGGAGCGCGCGGCCAACCTTTTGAAATATTCTGACGTATCCTTATCTGAGATCAGCGACTACGTGTGTTTTAATTCCCAGAGCCATTTTGGCAGTGTGTTCAAAGAATATATGAAGATGACGCCCAGACAGTACAGGGAAAAGTATAAACGTAAGGAATTTTATTCCTGATAAAATGACGAGTTTATAAAAATATTAGAAATATGTTGAAAAAATGATAAAAATATCAGAAATATGATAACGAGAACAACCATCTTTGATTATAATATGCAATGTCGATGAGACATAAGCAAAATGATCCGGCCGGAGTGAGGCGGGCAGAACTCGGTTCTGGCATGGGTCGTTAAACAAGCATAAAAAAGGTGGAGGAAAGAAATGCAAAAGTTAAAACACGAACCGGCATATTATGAAACGATGAAGTTCAAATGGAGACAGCGTATCGGTTTTGGTATCAGTGATTATGCATGTAATCTTGCATACCTTCTTGCCAATACATATCTGCTCTTCTATTACACAAACTGTGCAGGACTTGCAGCAGGAGCTGTTGGTTTCATGTTTGTAGTAACAAAATTCATTGATGCATTTACAGATTATATGGTAGGTGCAATGATCGACCGTACAGATACAAAGATGGGACGTTACCGTCCGTGGATGCTTTACGGAGCACCGGTCCTTGCAGTTGGTATGGTACTTCTGTTCTCTGTTCCTACAGGATGGAGCTCAGGTGCAAAGCTTGCATGGGCATATATTACATATGTTATCTTCTCATTTGGTTACACTCTGGTAAATATCCCGATGGCGCCGATCGTATCTTCTCTGTCACCGTCCGCAACAGAGCGTACAAAGATCTCAACAACACGTACTGTATTTTCAAACCTTGGATCACTGACTTCTTCTCTGTTCGTGCTTCCGATGGTATACTTCTTCTCCGGCTCCAAAGACGCAACTGGTGCAGCTCTGGCTACCGGATACCGTAACACAAACATTGTACTTGGAATCATCGTTATCATCATCATGGCGATCTGTGTATTCTCCATCGTGGAGATCAACCCGCCTACAAAGTCCGCAGGAAAAAGTTCTCTTATCAAGGATATCGGAAGCCTTGTAAAGAACAAATATTACATCATGTTCCTGGGTGAGGTATTCTTCCTTTTCCTTGGATACCTTTCCATGTACGGAGCAATGCAATATTATTACACTTATATCGTTGGTGATGTAAGCGGAATGTCACTGGCACTTACTTTACTTACATTACTTGCTATCCCGACCATGATCCTTGCTGCTTATCTTAACGGTAAGGGTATTCCGAAGATCAAACTGATCCAGTTTGGTGCTATCGTGGATATCATCGGTTTTGCGATCCTGTTCTTGACATCAAACGGAACGATCGCAACAGCATCTCTCGGACTGATCGGACTTGGATTTGGTTTCCGTTCCAGTATGTTCTTCTCCATGATGCCTGATATCTTTGATTACACAGAGTGGCAGGTAGGAAGAAACCTTGGCGGAACACAGAATGCGATCCAGGGATTCGTAAACAAAGTTTCATCTGCAGCAGCATCTGCTATCGTATCTGCTCTTCTTGTATGGGGTAACTACGATGCGGCAAAACTTGACAAAGCTATCGCAGATGGTGTGGATATTGCAACAAAATATCCGCAGACACATACAGCGATCAACTTCGCATTTGGCGGTCTTGCACTGGTATCTACTGTACTTGCAGTTGTAGTTCTGATCCCATATGATCTGGATAAGAAATATCCGCAGATCCGTGCAGATCTGGACAAACGTCATAAAGAGAACGCATAAAATACAGCGACACTGAATCAGGAGCATCGAAAGGTGCTCCTTTTTTTAAAATAAATCTGAGAAAGATAAGATTCCCACACCGGATCATCTCACATATCTTAAGGGAAGAGAGACAGGAACAAAGCTGTCAGTGCTCTTGCAGATTTTATAATGATGCAAATCATAATAGGCTGCTGTTTACGGAGGGAACAGTAATCAGATAATCGAGATCATATAATCGAAACAGATGGAAAATGCTTGCAATTTTCGGATAAAAACTGTATTATTATTTTAATAAAATATTAAATACTGACATCGAAAGTACAGAACAAACAATATTTGCTTGCTCTGTACTTTTTTTATTTACATGGGGATGTACAGCAGAAATCGTAATGGGTGTTTTATGCAATTGTGGATAGGGCTAAAGGGGGTACTGAAAATGAAAAGAAGGTCACTTGCGTTATTGCTATCAGTTGTGGTTATGATGACCAGCATCGGAGACACAGCACTGGCAGCCGGGGTGGGGGAACAGCCGGATGTGTCAGCTCAGGAGATTTTTTCAGATGAAATGCAGGACAGCTTTGGGGATGAGGAGATATCCTCTGAGGAGGATACAGAGACTGGCATAACGGATATTCCGGAAAAAGATACTGCAAAAAAAGAGGAAGATAGCCAGGGACAGGAATCAGAAGAGCTGACAGTGGAGGATGAGAAAAACACAGAAGACGGAGAAACGGAAGACGGGGAACCAGAAGATGCAAAACCGGCAGATGTGGAGCCGGCGGTTACAGATATGGATGAACCGGAACTCTCCGTATCGGATTCAGAGGAAGCAGCTTCACCAGCAGCAGACACAGATACACCAGCAGTTTTTGAAGCAGGTACCCAGAAGGAAGCCGAATATGAAACAATAGAAGACCAGACACTTCAGGATGATCTGGTTATATCCGGAAATGCTGTATTTGCAGGGACAGCAATTGATCTCAACGGACATACTTTGACTGTTGAAGGGAATCTCTGGCATAAATCAGGAAATATTGCCGTAAATGGAGGAACACTGGATATCAGAGGCGATTACAGGAATTTTTCCCTGCAGACAGAGGACGGGAACTGCAGTCCGGGCTATGGAACTCTGGTGATGGAAAAAGAATCAGACAATGTGATCGTTGGAAAAGATTTTTACATGTACAGCTATGACTGGAATCATTACAACACCTTCAGCGCTGGAACCATCCGGACAGGAGGAAACTTTAAAGAAGGAGCAGGAACGTTTGCAGGCCAGGGACGCCATAAAGTGATATTTACAGGTGAGGGACTTCACGAAATAGAAATGGAGAAGAAAGAAGCCCATTTTAACACGCTGGAGGTGGAAAACGGGGGCAGACTCCGGTGGAGTGGATATTATAATGTGGGAAAACTTGAAAGTGACCTGAATATGGAAGTGCCTGGTGGAGAGGCTGTAAAATTTTATACAACTGACGGTTTGGATATGGATTTTGGAGGAAATAGCGTAAATGTGGCCGGAGATGCGGTGCATGAGAATGGCAGGATCGTTTTAAATGGTTCTGAATTTACTGTAACCGGAAAAATGAAAAATACAGGGGACATCACATTAGATCAGGGAACATTGTGCATAGGAGGTAATCTGGAGCACGAGAACGGAAGTATTGATATATCCCAGGGAACACTGGATATTAAAGGAGACTACAGGAATTTTCTGAAAGAATCTGAAGCTGGTGGATATGGCAGGGGATACGGAAGCCTGATCATGGAAAATGAATCAGACCATATGGCAGTAGGAAAAGACTTCTATATGTACAGCATGCGGGTGAAAGAAGATAACAGATTCACAGCAGGAACCATAGAGATCGGAGGCAGTTTCAGAGAAGGAAAAAGAGGAGAAAATTTTGCAGCAGAGGGAAGCCATAAGGTAATATTTACTGGCAGCGGACTACATGAAATAGAAGTGGGGATGAAGGAATTCCGCTTTAATGTACTGGAAGTGGAAAATGGCGGAAAACTGAAATGGACAGGTTATTATAATGTGGGAAAACTTGAAAGTGATCTGGATATAGAAGTGCCTCAGGGAGAAACCATAAAATTTTATGCAGATCAAAATTCAGACATGGATTTTGGAGGACATTGCGTAAATATTGCAGGAGATGCTGAGCATGAAAATGGAAAGATAACCTTAAACGGCTCTGCATTTACCATAACCGGAAACCTGAAAAATAATGGAAATATAGATTTAAATCAGGGAACGTTAAGTACAGGCGGTAATCTGTTACACACAGATGGAAGCATCAACATAGGTGGCGGAACACTGGATATTCAGGGTGATTACCGGAATTTCAAAGCCCGGTCTGAGGATGGCAGCTATGTTGGTGGAAGCGGAAGCCTGATCATGGAAAATGGATCCGATCAGATGATTGTAGGAAAAGATTTCTACATGTATAGCTGGCGCGGAAAAAATGAAAACAGATTCTGTGCCGGAACCATCCGGATCGGAGGTGATTTCAAAAGGGGAGCGGCACAGGATAACTTTACAGGCCAGGGTGATCACAAAGTAGTATTTACAGGAGATGGCTCTCATGTGACAGATATGGGAAATGATTCCTCAAATTTTAATATCCTGGAAATAACAGGAGAATATGATCATTATGTTTTCAACAGGATCCCCTGCTGGAATGTCCTGCTGAAAGATAATGAAAAGATTGAAAATACGGTATTTGGTGATTATGAAGCCGTTGTCACAGAAGACGAAGAATACAAAAAGACAGCGCAGATCGTGGGATATACAGGAAGCGGGACATATGTTACAGTTCCGGATACCATAGGTGGCTATACTGTGACCGGTATAGGCGATAGTGCATTTGAAAACTGTGTATTTCTGGAAGAGCTGGAACTGCCGTATACGGTCACAAAACTGGGGCGTAACATAGTAAACGGCTGTACCGGGCTTCAGGAGCTTATTATACATGATTCTGTTACTGTGATAGAAGCAGGTAATTTTAAATCCGGTGTACCGGAACTGCTCCTCTATGTAGATCCGGAATCCTATGCTGAGGAGTATGCACGGGAAAACGGAATTCCTTTTGAATATTATATGAAGAATCCGGTTTCCCTGGAAGTCAGCGTCAGAAACCCGGATGGTGAAATTTTAAAATCCGGATATAACATTTGCTGGTATGAGGCAGATGGTTTTGAATTTCTGGGAAACGGGAACCGGTTAAAAAATCTTGAGGAAGGAAAGAAATATCAGTTTGATCTGACCCTGGATGAAGACTTAAGCTACCGGTATCAGCAGCCAAAATCTCAGACTGTGGTGGCTTCTTCCGGAAATACAGTGACAGAAGTTATACTGCTGCCACATGAACAGATCAGGATAAACGGTACAGTAAAAGATACTGACGGCCAGGCAATCCCATCTGCAAAAATAAGGCTGAAACAGATATGTAACGGAATGTATGAGAAAATCATGGCAACAGATGCCGGTGAGCAGGGAGAATTTTCTGTAGAAGCAGGAAATATGGCAGGTACCATTGTTGTTACGGCAGAAGGATATTATGACAGTGTGTATAAATTTTCAGAAAATCCCGAAGATCACAGTGTTACCATTGACGCGGTGCTTAAAAAGCTGCCGGCAAACAAAATAAATCTGGCACTGAGTATGAAGAAAGCCCGGAAGCCGGGAGAGAAAGAAATTGTCACACCGTTAACAGATATCAGCGGCTTCAGTTTTAAACTGTATAACGAAACACAGAAAAAAGAGATCACAGATTTTAAAGTACAGTATCCGTCCCTGATCATAGCTGATAACACCATTGAAAAAGAAGATATCATACGCCTGTCTGTATCTGACGGAAAGAAACAGGTGGCAGACAGCGAAAACACAGTAATCCTGGATGAAAACAAGTGTGCATCCCTTGACTGGGTGCTTACCCAGAATGGAAGTATCCGGATTGAAAAAATATCCGGAAATGAAGAAAATACGGTGTTTGTTTTTGATGAAAAAATGCAGTGTATCCAGAATCAGACTGCCGGAAAGTTCTGTCAGATCAGTACCCTGCCGGAAGGGGAATATACACTTGTTGTGATAAAAAAGACCAGCCTCTTAAGCAGTGTGGACAGACTGGACACACTGTCCGGATTTGGCCTGGAAAAGGACAAAGATTTTGCACAGGTATCTGTTGAAGTAAAAAATGGATTTATAACAGAGCTAAAAGAAGTAAAAGTTTCGGCATTGGATGAAAGCAAACTATATTATACAGTGAGAGAGAATACAAGCTTCTGGGCCAGCACAAATTCTCCGGTCACAGGTCAGTATGTGACAATGCGTGCACAGTATGAAATCAGCTCAAAGTATACAAGTTCGGAGGAGTGTGTACAGTTTGATCTGCCCGATGATGTGACAATGGTTGAGAGAAGCCTTACAGTTGACGGAAAATCCAGGGGCTGTACAGTGTCCGGGAACCAGGTTACTGTAAATGTGGGTAAGAAAAAGGGTACGATACGTTTTTATGTGCTAGCTGCAAAAACCGGAAACAGGAGGATCCATGCATATCTGAACTTCAGAAACAATGCAAAGAAAGTGATACAGCCAATCGGCTCTGTTGCTCTGGATGTATCTGCTGCAAAAATTTCAGTTCCTGAAAAAACTGGCTTCAGGGAAGTGACTGTGACAGGAAAAACACTTGCAAATTCACAGATCACCATATATGATAACGGAACCGTTGCAGGAAAAACAGTTTCCAACAAAAATGGATCATGGGGAATGGAAATAAGTCTTGCAAATCCGAGAAGCTATTCCGTACATAAAATTTATGCTGCCATCAGAAATGAAGAATATGATATTGATATGCAGACAGATGTCTCCAAACTGATCTACAATAAAAATTATATTGAAGTATCAAAAGTTACCATGATCAATACAGACTGGCAGAATAAAGAGAGGGTGACTGTCTTTGATTTTATTCATTCAAAGGGTGAGGCGGGAACTTATGATTATACGCCGGCCCGTCCGGGCTTTACCTTTAAGGTGGAGTTTACAGGTGGTGATCCGGACAGCATTGGCAGCGTTTATGTAGTTACAAAAAACTCCAGCGGAGAGCTGACCTATGTTCCCTGTGATTATGACAGCCAAAGCAGATACTGGATCGGAACACATGAGTATCTGGAATTCCAGGATGTTCCATGCAGTGTAGATGTCCGGTTTGATACAGAAGAACCGGTTTCCTGTGACACGGAAGAAACCAGCCAGGAAGCCCTGGAATCAGTTGTGAAATTTACAGAACTGGGCAAAGAGATTGAAGAAGAAATAGAAAAAACGGTTCAGTTTGAAGATGAAGCGGTTGAAGATGAAAAGGTATCTTTTGGACTTAAATGCGATGGCCAGGAACTGGCGGTTTATCAGTTGGAAGTACTGGATTACAATCAGTTTGATCTGAAAGCATGGGAAAAAGATAACTGTCAGATGTATACCTATGAGGATGGCACCTGCCGTTATCAGACTTCCTATACAGAGGATGGCACCTATATCACACTGATGGCTTTTCCGGATGAAAAAATGCTTGTGAAGGAGAGCCTTACCCTTCCTGAACCGGAAAAAGTAATTGGAATCATTACAGGAATAGCAGGAGGAAAATTTTACTGGGGTGATTTCCTGAAAAATACCTACGATGTGGGTTCGGATATACTGGAAACCTTAAGTGGTCTGGAGGATGTTCTGGAATTATGGGAAGAATACGGAGATATCAGGGCAAAAGAAGCAATTCTGAATGCATATCTGGATACCATCGAAAAAGAACTGATCGCATGTAAATGTCTGGATAACAGCGGTTATATGGACAGACTGGCAGGACTTCAGAATATGACAGGAGGTTTTGTACGGGATTCCTATATGCTTTTTGGAGGCACTATTCTGGTAAACGGCCTGATCAATGTGGCAGCAGGCAGAGTCGGTGCAATGGCATCCAGAGGTGCATTTAAATATTCTAAAAAATTATACCGCTACGTCCAGAAAAAATGCGGACACAGTGGAAGAGGACAGCTCAGTAAATATGTGAGAAACAGTCTGGAATTTCTTTCTGATGAGACTGGAGGCTGGGCTCAGGAGGAATTTGAGGATATTGCCAATTTTCTTGAAAATATATTCTTTGCAAAGGAGAATTTAGAGGAAGAATACGAGTATCTGGAAGCAACTCTGCGGGATATGAAAACAGAATTAAAGCGAAGAAAATGTCCCTGTAAGGAGACAAAGGGAAAGTGCGACTGCCTTGAAAAAAATGATCCGGATATCAGGGACCATCCGGTAACTCCCAAGACAGATCCATCAGGATATGT
>Ga0129312_1001862_pt1 | contig 11365 bp, 10 predicted proteins | sample O827metagenome_FD_94434 | JGI IMG/M metagenome (GOLD analysis project Ga0129312, IMG submission 94434) | Orangutan group fecal microbial communities from Wisconsin, USA - O827 metagenome | ecosystem: Host-associated > Mammals > Digestive system > Large intestine > Fecal | place: USA: Wisconsin... | reverse complement strand
CAGTGGATGTGGATGGTTAGGACGGGACTTCAGCTCTGGATGGAACTGAGAAGCCACGAACCAAGGATGATCCTTTACCTCTACAATCTCTACCAGGCTGTCATCAGGCAGGGTACCAGCAATCACCATGCCAGCCTCAGAAAGCTGCTGACGGAAGTCATTGTTAAACTCGTAACGATGACGGTGACGCTCGCTAATCTCCTCAGAGCCATAAGCTGCATAGGTATTGGTGTCCTTCTGTACCTTGCAAGGATATGCACCAAGACGCATGGTGCCACCCTTCTTATCTACATCTACCTGAGAAGCCATCAGGTCAATAACTGGATGGGCAGTCTCAGAATTAAACTCGGTGCTGTGAGCATCAGCCATGCCGCATACGTGGCGGGCAAATTCAATAACTGCACACTGCATACCAAGGCACAGGCCCAGGAATGGAATCTTGTGCTCACGAGCATACTGAATAGCCTTAATCTTGCCCTCAACACCACGATCACCAAAGCCGCCAGGTACCAGAATACCCTTGCAGCCAGCAAATTCTTCATCCAGATCCAAAGCAGAGTTCTCAATCTCCTCGGAATTTACCCAGTGAATCTTTACAGCAGCATCATTGGCAATACCTGCATGGTGGAGAGCTTCAGTTACAGAAATATAAGCATCTGGCAGCTCTACATACTTACCAACTACAGCAACCTTTACTTTCTTCTGAGGATTCTTAATCTTGTTGACCATCTGAGCCCAGTCCTCCATATTTACAGGACTGTAATCCATACCCAGCTTCTCCAGAACAATGCGATCTAGGCCTTCCTCCTGCATCATCAGAGGAACCTCATAAATAGTGTCAGCAGTCAGATTCTCAATAACAGCCTTTTCTTCTACATCGCAGAACAAAGCCAGCTTCTGCTTCATATCCTTAGTCAAAGGCTTCTCAGCACGGCATACCAGAATATCTGGCTGAATACCAATGCCCCGCAGTTCCTTTACACTGTGCTGAGTTGGTTTAGTCTTAAGCTCACCAGCTGCAGAAATATAAGGAACCAGAGTAACGTGAATGTACAGTACATCGTTACGGCCAACTTCCTTCTTAACCTGGCGAATAGCCTCCATAAATGGCAGGGACTCAATATCGCCTACAGTACCACCGATTTCGGTAATAACTACATCTGCACCATCGCTGGCAGCCACATCATAAACACGCTGCTTAATCTCATTGGTGATATGAGGGATAACCTGTACAGTCTTGCCCAGATAATCACCACGGCGCTCCTTGTTAAGAACATTCCAATAAACCTTACCAGTGGTAATATTGGAACCCTTGGTCAGGTTAATATCAATGAAACGCTCATAATGGCCCAAATCCAAATCAGTCTCAGCACCATCATCAGTAACGAAAACCTCGCCATGCTGATAAGGGCTCATAGTACCTGGATCAATATTAATATATGGATCAAACTTCTGAATAGTAACCTTAATACCACGATTCTTTAACAGGCGTCCCAGAGAAGCTGCTGTAATGCCCTTGCCCAAGGAAGAAACCACACCGCCAGTAACGAAAATATACTTTGCCATATTCTGCCTCCTGCTTTAACTATCTATAATCAATCTCTATTAATTGTCTTCCTGAATGCCCTCAAAGAGCTTTTCCTCACGCTGACGAGCGGTCTTAGCCCTGTTGGTAGACGCAGAGCGGGCACCACGGGAGGAACGCTTTGTCTCTGGAGGATTCCACTCAGTCAGGCCCCATCTGCCATCACCAGCATAATGGAAACGGCTGTCCATATTTATCTGGGTGTAAACCTCAGAAATAGCCTCTGCCAAAGCCTGAATATTCTTCTGGCGCTTCTCCAGCACCTCCATAATCAGATCCTTGTAATACATAGGAACCTTGCTTTCATGCAGAATATAAGCTGCAACCTCTACATCAGAGCTTTTCAAAAAATCCACTTGTAAATCTCCTCTCAAAGCCATATAAAATCACATTACATCTATGCTATTTCTATTTTACATCTTTTCTGGCGCAGATACACCAAGAATTCCCAAAGCATGACGAATTGTATGAGCTGTAACATTAACCAAGGCCAGACGTGCCTCTGCCAGCTTATCGTCAACGCCCAGAATACGGCACTGATTGTAGAAGCTATGGAAGCAGCCTGCCAGCTCATAAGCATAGCGGGCAATACGCTGTGGCGCATACTCTGCCGCTGCTCTATCAATCTCCTCCTCATACTCCTGCAGCTTATTGATAATAGCCACCTCAGTATCATCCTGCAGCAGGGAAAGCTCTGGAGCCTCTCCTACAGACAGACCATTCTCGGCAGCCTGACGGAAAATACTGCAAATTCTTGCATGGGCATACTGGATATAATAAACTGGATTTTCGTTGGAACGGCTCTTAGCCAAATCCAAGTCGAAATCCAACTGGCTGTCCATAGAACGCATAATGAAGAAATATCTAGCTGCATCAGTGCCTACTTCTTCAATCAGCTCTGCCAAAGTAACAGTCTGACCAGTGCGCTTGCTCAGCTTCACCATCTGACCGCCCCGCAGGAGACGAACCATCTGCAAAAGCAGAACATCCAGCTTATCTGCATCATAACCCATAGCGCTGATAGCAGCCTTAACACGGCAGATATAGCCATGATGGTCAGCACCCCAGATATTAATCAAACGGCCAAAGCCTCTGTCCAGCTTATCCTTGTGATAAGCAATATCAGCAGCCAAATAGGTAGGAACACCGTTATCACGAATAACTACTCTGTCCTTATCATCACCATAATCGGTAGACTTCAGCCACAAAGCACCATCTTGCTCATAGATTTTGCCGTTATCCTGCAGCTGCTGACAAGCAGCCTTTACCTTGTCTGGATGAAGGGTACGCTCGCTAAACCATACATCAAAGGTACAGTTAAAGGCTTCCAAATCCTCCTTCAGGGCTGCCAGCTTCTCCTTAAGAGCCAGTTCCTTGAAGATGGCCATTCTCTCATCCTCGGACATATGCAGGTATTTTTCCCCATCCTTATTGATAATCCGCTGAGCAGTATCAATAATATCTGCACCGTGATAGCCGTCCTCTGGGAAATCTGCTTCCTGAGCCTTGCCCAAAAGCTCCAAATAACGATGATTTACGGAACGAGCCAAATTATTAATCTGGTTGCCGGCATCATTAATATAATATTCACTGCTTACATTATAACCAGCAGCCCGCATAACATTTACCAAAGCACTGCCTGCAGCTGCGCCACGGCCATGACCTACATGGAGAGGGCCTGTTGGGTTCGCACTAACATATTCTATCTGAATTGGCTCTGCATCCTTGGCAGGCAGCTGACCAAAGCTATCGCCTCTAGCAATAATATCTGCCAGACCATCGTAAAGCACATTGGACTTTAAGTAAAAATTAATAAAGCCTGGTCCTGCAATCTCAATCTTGTCCAGCCATTCACCCTGAATACGCTTCTGAAGCTCCTGAGCAATCATGCGAGGATTCATATGAAAGGCCTTGGCAGACTGCATAGCAACATTAGTAGCAAAATCACCTAATTCCTTCTTAGGCGGAACCTCCAATACGATTTTAGGCAGCTGAGCCTCTGGAAAAACTCCATCCTTAATGGCAGCTTCCGCAGCTGCTTCAATACTATGTAATAGTGTTTCTTTAATATCCAATAGAAAAGCCTCCCTATTTATGTCTGCCCTATTAAGTGGCAGTAAACCTTATTTCCAAATCATAATGACCTACAGCTGCACCATTGGCCTCCAGAGAATACACCAGATGAATACTTCCCTGATTTTCTTGAAACTCTGAGCTTAGCTCATGGGTATGCATTACCAGTTCCATTGTACCATAGGGGGTATGATAATCCGCTCTGGTTTCTCCTTGCAAAATAAAACTTTGTCTTGAGCTAACCAATCCCTGACGGATGATAGTCAACTCCCTATCTCCTAATTTAATAACTGTTGGCACCTGCTCCTTGGGAGATAAATGCTTATCCATATAACGGATATAATGCTTGCCACCCTTGCAGCCATAGCTTCCCTGAGCCTTGTGCTCCACAATTTCCACCTTGCCATTCAGGTCCTTTTGCTTGGCCCTGATGATAATTTCTACACTATCCAATCCTGCAAAGCTCCTTATATAAAAACACTCATGTTCTATATTTTGGTTTCGAACAAAACTATACACTATTATAACTCCTAAATTATTTGGAGTCAATGTTATTGTAGGGAGTTTCCCGAAAGGAATTTTCTGCACAGTTAGGATAAAAAACATAAAAAAGGAATCGCAATTGAGGTACAGTCTAAATGAAAAATCTGTGTACAGCTTCCATTAAAGTACAATTCAAAATACGATTCCCTTGCTTTTACTCTACAGCAATATCTATCTCTACAATATGACCGCCCATATCCATAGTAACAGTCAAAAACTGACCGCCGCTGATACGAATACCGGCACCTGCACCTACGGTCAGGCTAGGGGTGGAAATATCCACTTCCCGGCCCAAGGAAGCCAAATTGGTAGCGGCTGTAGCTGTAAGCATATTGGACATTTCAGAGATGGCACTCTGGGCCATTTCATCAAAATCAGCCACAGGCATGCCCATCATCATGGTGGAGGCAATAAATTTTGCTGTCTCCTCGTCCATATTATATACTACATTTCCCCGAATTTCCTTGGTAAAGCCTACCAACACAGCTACACCGCGGCTGTTGATATGCTTATCCTGTACTCCCATGCCGGTGCGTTCAGGTGTGGGAAAACCCATCTGGGGCAACACTGTAGTAAAGGCATCTATAAATGGATTTACCAATTTTACATCCATGTTCACACACTCCTTGCAAAACCGACATTCATAAAGATATCACCCAACTCGGTTTTGGCCTTTATGTTGAAAGCAATCAAATCTGGATTGGATAGCTTAATGTTGACACCGCTAATAATACCCGGCGGCGTCAGACGCATTTCTCTGTCCTTAATAACATCATTAATGCGGGAAATACCATGACCAGCAATAATATTACCGGTTTCCTCCACAGCTGCCTGAGCCTCAAACTCAGAAACTGTATCCTCCTGCAGAATCCTGCTGGCAAATTTTAGCATGGTATCTGTATCCATGTAGAATGCTACTCTGCCCCGAGGCTCTCCTACGATACCAATAATAACAGCCACGCCATCCAAATTCAGAGCACCAACATCTTCCTCCTGAATCTCAATCTCAGATTCCAGGCCTCCAATCTGGCTCAGACCATCAGCAAATGCCTTAGCATAGGTAGTTACATAAGAATCACGGTATACTGTATTAATTCCCACCTTGTCCTGACACAAAATCATCAGCGTATCCAGTAGCTCATTGGTGCTGATAGGCTTCTGCAAAAAGGAACTAATTCCTGCCAGACGCCCATGCATGATCAGCTTAGCATCCTTCATGGCACTAATCATGACAATACGGCAGTTAGAGTCTATGGCATGAATCCGTCTGCTGCACTCAACGCCATCAGCATCCGGAAGGTTCATATCCATTGTTACTACATCTGGTCTGGTTTTAGCATACAAATCAATTGCTGCAGCTGCATTTTCCGCCATGGCACATACTTCAAAATTTGTTTTAGCCAGCATAGAGCTAATCATCATGCGACTAATCTTGGAGTCATCTACCACCATAACCCTAACTTTTTCCACAAAAATCACCTGCACTTTTCTCTCTATAACATCTAGTTAATATATTCGCCACAAAATCGCAAAATCCTTTTTATGTGGTAAAAAAGTCATGTACCTTGAAAATTCCCCCCCAACAGCCGTTGAGGGGGAATAATCACTGTTTTCCTATATTATATATTAGAATGCTCTACTGCGTCAAACAAATCCGTAATTTCTTTACTTGGTTCTTTATCCAATAGGCTAACAATATAAATAGCCAAAAGACCAAAGAAAAAGCCTGGGATAATTTCATAAAGACCGAACAAAGCCAGCTGCTTCCATACCAGAACAGTAACACCGCCGACTACAATACCAGCTAGTACACCGTTGCGGGTGGTACGGCGCCAGAAAAGGGACATCAGCACTGCTGGGCCAAAGGTTGCCGCAAAGCCCGCCCAGGCATAGGCTACCATTTCCAGAATAAAGCTGTTAGGATTCATGGCCAAGGAAATAGCCATAGCGGAAATAATCAATACTGCCGCCCGGCTAACCCATACCAATTCTGTATGGCTTGCATCCTGACGAATAACAGAACGATAAAAGTCCTGAGAGAAAGCAGAAGCCGCTACCAGAAGCTGAGAGGATGCGGTACTCATAATGGCTGCCAAAACAGCAGAGAGAATCAATCCACCTACAAATGGATCAAAAAGCTTCTCTGTCATAATCAGCAAAACCTTTTCCACATCAGGGCCATTCAATGGCTCAGTAAGATAAACATTACCTACCATACCTACAAAAACAGCTGCAATCATGGAAATAGAATACCAGCCTACGGCAATCCGCTTGGAACGCTTCAACTCGCTGGTGGAGCTGATAGCCATAAATCTTACCAAAATATGAGGCTGACCAAAATAGCCTAAGCCCCAGCCCATGAGAGAAATAAAGGCAATAAAGGAAATGGTACTGCCATCAGGATTCATAAAAGGATTGAAAAAGGTAGGATTTACAATATCAATGGCATTCAGGGATGTTTCCACACCACCCATTACATGCATGGCAAAGGCCGGCACAATAACAATGGCAAAGAACATCATAATGCCCTGAATAAAGTCAGTCCAGCATACCGCCATAAATCCACCAGTCAGAGTATAGAATACTACTACAAAGGCACCAATCAACACAGCAGTAGTATAATCCAGCCCAAATAGTGTGCTGAACAATTTGCCACCGCTGACAAAGCCAGAGCTGGTATAAATAACGAAGAAAATAACAATAAATATGGCCGGTACAATCCGCAAAAGATTGCTCTTATCGTTAAAGCGGTTCTGGAAAAAGTCCGGCAAAGTAAGGGAATTATTGGCCATTTCTGTATAGCGGCGCAATCTCTTGGCTACAAAATGCCAATTGGCCCAGGTGCCAAGGCCAAGGCCTACAGCTATCCAGGCTGAGCTAAAGCCTGCCAGATAAGCAGCTCCTGGTACACCCATCATCATCCAACCACTCATATCCGAAGCCTCGGCACTCATAGCCGTTACCCAGGCTCCCAGCTTGCGGTTGCCAATAATATAGTCATCCATGCTATTAGTCTTGCGATAATAATAAATTCCTATAGCCATCATCAGGCCCAGATACAAGACAAATGCTATAATTACTGAGATATTATCCACGTGTTATGCCTCCTATAAAAAAATACAGATACAATTATATTAAAGAATGAAATTTTTTGCAAATGATATATGCAATGTATACATCATTTCCAAAAGATTTGCCCCTCTGGCTGTAAAATGCTATGATGAACTAGCAATATTTAAATTGAAAGGAGTACAGGTCATAGGCCATCGGCATTATGACCATGATTACCTATGGATATTCTCAACAAAGCAAAGCATCATTTTCTTACCAAGGAATTTTTCCTTTTTCTCATTATCGGCTGTATCAACACCTTTAATGGCACCTTTATAGCCTGGCTCTGCTCCTATCTTAGCCCCTATAACAATCTAAACTTTAATATTGGCTATATCATGGGCAACATCATCGCCTACTGGATGAACAGCCGGATTATTTTCCATGAGGCTCTAAGCCTGCACAGATATGTAAAATTCTTCATTTCCTATATTCCTAACTACATTATTCAAAATCTAATCGTAATAATCTTCTACAATATGCTTCACTTCCCACCAGTATTCAGCTATCTGCTGGCAGCAGTGCTGGGCATACCTGTAACCTTCCTCATGGTGAAGATTTTTGCCTTTGGCCGCAAATAAAATACCTGCTCCTATTTCAGCCACTAAAAAAACCTCTCATGAGCGGAGAGGCTTTTTTAGTGTGTATTATATTTAGGAGAGTTAGCTTTTTGGATTTTAGCTTTCCTCAAGCTCAAATATAATATACCACAATTGATAATCATTTTCAAGTAGTCTTTGAGAATTTTTCTCATTTTTTTACAAAGCCAAAAATAAAACTATTTATTCCCTAGAAGCCCTGTTTCAAAAATCCTCGTCTTTAGGCTTGCCACGAGCTATCAAATAAAGAGGACGATGCTTAACTTCCTCAAAAACCCGGCCTAAATATTCCCCCAGAATTCCCAGTACCATCATCTGCATACCGCCGAAGAACAAAATGCAAGCAGTAATGGTAGCCCAGCCAGCAACGGCATCATTGAGGATAAATTTGGCAATCAGCACATGAATAATCATCAGCAGGCTGACAATACCGCAAAGGGTGCCAATATACAATCCCAGCCGTAAAGGAATCACAGAATAGGCCAATACCCCATCAATGGCAAAGTTCAGCATCTTGCGAGGTGAGAACTTAGAAACACCTGCATACCGCTTGGGAGCCACAAATTCAATCTGCACCTGCCGAAAGCCCATAGCTCCAATCATGCCACGAATAAATCTGGCATGCTCTCTATAACGGCGGAAGGCCTTTACTACCACCTTGTCCATCAGTCGGAAATCAGAGCCTCCCTCCTGAATATGCACATTGGACAGCATATTCAGCACCTTGTAATAATAGTAGGAGGTGAGCTTTTTCATGGCAGAAACACCCTGGGTTGTTTTGCGGATGGTCTGCACCACCTCATAGCCTTCCTCCCACTTTTTCAGCAGGACAGGTATCAGCTCTGGTGGATGCTGCATATCACCATCCATAGTAATAACAGCATCTCCATCAGCATGATCCAGACCACAGGTAAGGGCCAGCTGATGTCCGGAGTTTCTGGCCAAAAAAATAGATTGTACCCGTTTATCCTTTTGTTCCAGAGAACGCAGAATTTCCCGGCTTCTATCCTTGGAGCCATCATCTACAAAAACTAATTCAAAATCATAAGGCAGTGGTGCCATGTTTTCACAAACACTTTCATAAAAGTGCTGGATATTATCCTCCTCGTTAAACACAGGTACCACAATAGATACTAATTTCATTTATACACCAGTCTTTTCTTTTTCGCAATAAAATAACGCTATATCTTATATAGTATAGCGTTATTCTATTTAATGCACAAGTAATATATACCTGTACCATCATATATTTAATTTTTTAAGGCCAATTTTCCCTTAGCGAATACGCCGCTGACGGCAACGAGGCTGGCCCAATATTTCCGCTGACAGAATAGCCTGTGCCAAAGACAAATTCTCCAACCCCATTAGCTTACCATTCTGCTTGGCTTTTTCCTGTCCCAGCTGGGTATCCTCTTCAGCCGCCTTCAATGTCTCAGCCTGACTTCTATGCTTGCGAGGCAATTCTGGCTGAGGAATTGGCGCCGGTATAGGTTCAACCTCTAGCTGAACACTATCCTGCTCCCTGGAGGCAGGAGGCTTAATATCCGGCAGCTTCTGCCACTTGGGAAAAGGCTTGGTTTTCATTTTCACCTTAGGCTTTTTCTTGTCCCCCAGATTGCCTAATATTGTAATCAGAGCAAAGATAAGAAAGGGCAGTATGCTTCCTAGCTTGTCGAATAAATCCATATTCTCACCAACTTACTTGATGGCTGGAGGTGTCAGCTGACTATCTCCAGTGCTTTTGCTAATGCTGTCCCGCATTTCTGTATCAGCCTGAATATTCTTCAAATTATAATAGTCCATAACCCCCATATTGCCCTTGCGGAAGGCTTCTGCCATAGCATGAGGCACCTCGGCCTGTGCTTCCACCACCTTGGCCTCCATTTCCTGAGTATAGGCCTTCATTTCCTGCTCCTTGGCCACAGCCATAGCACGACGCTCCTCAGCCTTGGCCTGGGCAATACGCTTATCTGCCTCAGCCTGATCCGTCTGCAGCTCCGCACCAATATTACGACCTACATCCACATCGGCAATATCAATGGAAAGAATCTCAAAGGCAGTACCTGCATCCAAGCCCTTGCCCAAAACAGTCTTGGAAATATCATCCGGGTTAGCCAGTACATCATTGTGGCTGTCAGAAGAACCAACGGTGGTAACAATACCCTCACCAACACGGGCAATAATTGTAGGCTCTCCTGCACCGCCTACCAGACGGTCAATATTGGCACGAACGGTTACTCTTGCCTTAATCTTCAGCTCAATACCATTGCGAGCCACAGCAGAAACCACCGGTGTCTCAATAACCTTTGGATTAACACTCATCTGCACTGCTTCCAGTACATCACGGCCCGCCAAATCTATAGCAGCAGAACGCTCAAAAGGCAGCGGAATCTGTGCTCTGTGAGCTGCAATCAAAGCATCTACTACCTTGTCCACATTACCACCAGCCAGGAAATGAGCCTCCAGCTGATTTACCTCCACATCAAGACCAGCCTTATTGGCCTTAATAAGAGGCAGAACAATCTTAGATGGTACTACCTGACGCATTCTCATACCCACCAAAGTAATAATATTCAAGGATACATTGGCTGCTCTAGCCGCAATCCACAATCTCAGGGGTACAAAATGCAAAAACAGGCCAATAAATACAATGGCCAGCAAAACCCAGAAAAATCCCATATCGCTTAACAAATCCAGCAATCCGTATTCTTCCATTCTCTTCATCCTTTCCTTTACCAACAACTATACGTCTTACTCCGTTACAGGGCGCACTACCACGCGATTACCTGTAACCTGAGTAACAACTACCTTGTGGCCCTTGGTAATATAATCACCCTCAGAAACCACATCTATCGGATTATTATCTATAACGATGGTTCCGGCAGGACGCAGCTCACGGGTGACAATCCCCTGTCTGCCAACCAGATCCGGATGCTCTGGAGCACTGATATAACCTTCCTTGGTAGAGGTTTGCTCCCGCAGAATCATCCTGTGCCATAGATTAGCCCAAAAACCCATAGTGACTCCTCCCTTTCCAAAGTCTTTATCTATTATACCATGTTCGGTATTTTGTTGTATACAACAAAAAAGAGACTGCATATTGCAATCTCTACATTTCATATATGGTGGGCGCTAACGGGATCGAACCGCTGACATTCTGCTTGTAAGGCAGACGCTCTCCCAGCTGAGCTAAGCGCCCATATATAGGGGATTACTCCCCGTTAAATCAAGATGGTGACGCGTACGGGATTCGAACCCGTGAAGCCGCCGTGAAAGGGCGGTGTCTTAACCACTTGACCAACGCGCCATTTGGCTCCTCGAGTAGGATTCGAACCTACGACAGCCTGATTAACAGTCAGGTGCTCTACCGACTGAGCTATCGAGGAGTGTTTTGTCACATGACGTCGACAAGTGTTATTATATGATAAGTCGCAAATAAATGCAAGCTTTTTTT
>Ga0129312_1001861_pt1 | contig 11366 bp, 6 predicted proteins | sample O827metagenome_FD_94434 | JGI IMG/M metagenome (GOLD analysis project Ga0129312, IMG submission 94434) | Orangutan group fecal microbial communities from Wisconsin, USA - O827 metagenome | ecosystem: Host-associated > Mammals > Digestive system > Large intestine > Fecal | place: USA: Wisconsin... | reverse complement strand
TGATTTCTTTAGTTGGAAAAATATTTTGAGTGTATCACGAATACTTTTTTAATTGTCTAGATTGATTTTACAATCATCGAATATAAACACTTTTTTTATTTATATCTTATTAAGAAAATAACTCATGAAAAAAAATAAAAAAATTTCAGTGGTTTATGCGAATAAATCCTAATTTAAATGTTGATAAAGAAAAAATAGGTTTAAAACAATTGATATTACGCACATTGCAACTATTTTAATTTATGTAACATATTTTGATTTTTTAAAACTTAAAAGAAAAAATAAAGTCTTTTTTTCATGCTATTATCACACCGTAATAAAAATAAAACCAAAAGGAAGTGATTTAGACATGAAAAAGCATGTCGCATTGTTTAGTAGTGTTTTAATGATGTCAACAACTTTATTAGGAGCAGGAAGTGTGTTTGCTGCAAGCGAAAATATTGACGCAAATCCAGCGACTACTTCAACCCCTGTACAAGCAGTGCTGGAATTACCAAATAGTGGGGGAACAAATCCAACACCTCCAACACCTCCAGTAGATCCGGGTAACCCAGATCCAGATAATCCAGGTAATGTTCCTAATGATCCTAATGGTGCATTTGGAATGGCTTATCAGCCAGACGTATTTAATTTTGGCACTGTTTCATTAAAAGAAACTGGCACTCAAGAAATTAATGCCAAAATGCCAACTACTGGCGACAATAAATTCCACGTTGGTGTTAAAGATAAAACACGCGAAACTAAAGGATGGACTTTAAAAGCTAAATTAACTGGTTCACTTTCAGAACAAGATGGTGTGTCAATTGAGATTGGGAACGGAAGCGGCGATGTAAAAGTGAACAATGATGGGAATCTTGTTAATGCTCCAGAAGGTACAGTAACTGGTCAATCATCTGTATCTGCAGGAAAAACTGAAGCTTTAGTTATGTCAGGAACTCAAGGAAAGATTCATAACGATGTATATGATTATGAATTAGGAGCAGTAAAAATAAAAATTCAAGACGCTAAAACAATCCAAGCAAAAGATTATAGAGGATCTGCTGTTCAATGGAATCTAGAAAGGACTCCAGGCGCATAAAATAGTTTATTAAAAAAGGAAAAGAAGTTCTTCTTTTCCTTTTCCCATAGTTATCAACCCGTAAATGTTGATAACTATGGGAAAAAGAAAAGAGTATTTAATTTTGAAAGGGGAAATTTATAGTGAAGAAAATTTTAAAACTATTAAGTATTAGTTTTATGTTTTTAAGTTTAAGCGCTCCTGTAGCTTATGCAAATGAAGCTAATGGTGGTTACACTGTTGAAGGTATACCTAATAAAAATCAATTAGATCCTGATGTTGGATATTTTTATTTACATGAGTCTGAAAATGCTGAAGATACAGTTCAAGTAAAATTAGTTAATTCTTCAGCTGAAGATAAAACCTTGAAAGTAAAAATTACAGATGCTAATACCAATATAAATGGTTTAGTAGATTATACAGGAAATATTGAAAATCATTCTTCTTTAAAAACACCTCTAACTTCTATCGCAACAGCAACACAACAAGAGGTTATTGTTCCTAAAAATAGTTCTGTGGAAACTGAAATCAAAATAAAGATGCCAGAAGAACAATTTAAAGGAGTAATAGTTGGTGGAATCAATATTTCAGAGAAGCAACCAGAAGATCAAGATACAAAAAAATTAACGTTAAGTAATACCTATAGCTATACGCTAGGATTAGTAGTAACTAATGAAAATAAGATAGATATTAATAAAAATGTTTCTGTAGAGCTCGAAAGTGTTGGTGCTAAATTATCCGATGGAAAAAAAGTAGTTCAGGCTGATATTTTAAATAGAAATCCTTATATATTTTCTGATGCAAAAGTAACTGGCGAAATTTTAGAAAAAGATTCAAAAGACTTAGTAAAAAAAGAGGAAAAGCAAAATGTAAATATTGCTCCATATTCGGTTTTTCCATTCCAAATTGATTGGCAAAAGGAAAATTTAAAGCCTGGAAAATATATTTTTAAGGGAATAGTTGAAACAAAAGATAATAAATGGGAATTTGAAAAAGAATTTGAAATTACAGCAGAAAAAGCAAAAGAAATTAATAACGAATCTGTGTTTAAAGTACAAATTCCAGAATGGTTAACATATACTGCGCTAAGTGCTAGTGTAGTAACCATTGGGGGAACAGTCTGGCTAGTAATTCGGAAAAGGAGAAAAGAACATGAATAAAACAGTAAAAATCATCTGTTTTAGTGGGATACTTCTTGGAACATTGGGTTTCAATCAACTAATTACGGCTGACTCAATGGCAGATAATTCAGCAGAGACGGAGATTGCTATTAAGCTTATCCGTACTCCTTCTCCTGGAAAGTTACCTGGAAATATTATTGAAGGGGAATCAGTCAAACAAAGTGATTCTCCTTCCTATATAGCTTCAGGAAATGTTAAATCAAAAAAAGAAAGTTTTCCAAAAACAGGAGAGAAAAATACGAGTTTTGTTTTAATTGGTGTGTTAACTACGATAATAACAATTTTTCTTTTTGGATGGACACAAAAAAATAGAAAGGAAGACGATGATGTATACAATTAGTATTATTTTAATCGTATTAGGTTTTTTATTTATGATAGAAAATATTTTCTTATTATTAAAAGATTATAAGCTGTGTGTACTGAATAATAAAAATAAGAATTATATGGTACCTAATATTATCACTTTAATTGCATCATTTGCTTTGATTATTTTGGGATTAATCTACTTTTTTGTTATTCATAGTCAGTTATAATTAATATAAAGGTGATAAAAATTAAATTAAAAAGAATAACGTATTTAGTAGTAGCATCATCTGGTTTGGTGTGTTTTTTGAACAGATATTGCTGCTAATGAAGTAAATGATAATACGACGCCGTTAGTTGAATCTGCTAAAAAAAGTGAAATGGACATAGACTTAAAAGAAGATAACCAAATAACAATAGAAAAAACAAAGATGTTATATCCCCAAAAATAAAAAATGAAATTTTATCCAGTTCAAATTCTGAAAAGATAAAAAAGAAAATACAAAAATATGAAGAAAATGGAGATATTGTTGGCAGACAAGATGGTTGGCTATATGGTTTACTGAATGGTTATGCAGAATTAATATTTTATGTAGGAGATTCTAATTCTGATATTGTTGTTCCGGGATAACTTGAAAGAGCTCCTACATTAGTGAATTTTGGAGATTTTCAATCTTTATTTGAATACAAAAATATAGACATTAAGAATACTTTGAGAAGTCTCAGATTTGTTGAAAAAAATGGAAAAAAGCAAAACCAGGTCGAGTATCACATGTATCTGGTTCAGGAGGAGACGATTTTTATCAGCCAGTTTATCACAAGACTTTGTCTTTTAGAGACTACAAAAATCTAGAAGTTTTTGATGGTAGTTGGCTTGATACCTCTGATATAAATTATTTTAATAGTAGTTTTTCTAATTTACAAAAACTACATATAGCAGAATTTGATAATTGTAAAACGTCAAAAGTAACAAATATGGTTTATATTATTTTTGGCTGATTAAAACTAAAAAATAATAGTTATATATATTTGGAAACTAGACAGGTAACAACAATGGAACGAATGTTTAATGGGTGTTCGGATTGAAATATTTTATATTTAAACTATAAAACGCGTTTTAATATCATTCGAATATTAAAAAATACTTCTATAAATCAATGTTTTTAGAGTATTTTTTAGGATATTTTGGATAAGAAAAAGTGGTGAATGTAATTCTATTTCAACAATTGATTTAATCAGTATGAGCTCCGCTATTAAAGCAAAATGGTAAGTCCTAATTGGTAATTTCAAGAGAATGATAATAGGTTACTTTTAAATAGATATAAAAGAAATTCAAATGAAGTAACAGTTTCTGCAAATTTTAACGGTAAACAAATAGTTTTAAGGGATATAAATACAACTATAATTCCAATAATAGCTCAGAAAGCTACTATAGATAAAAATGGTCCACATAAATTGATAAGTGTCATGTTTAGATGGTACTTGATCCTTTTAAAATTTAATTTTTTCTGAATATGATTTCAATACACTTGTTACTATAGCTAATATATAAATTTTATAAGAAAGGAGATAAAAAATATGTTTTCTCAAAAATACAAATATATTATTTTATCATCTGTAATATTGGGTACTATTGGATTAAGTGTAACATCAGTTAATATAGAAGCACTTGATGATAAAAAAGAACAGGAAAATAATACAATATTGAATAATAATTCTTCTACAAATGGTGTAGAAAATAAATTTTCTGAAAGAAGTTTTTCTATTAATTCGATCGATTCAGAAAGTAATAATTTATCGAATAACTCAAACAGTAGAGTAAACATAGGTAATACTGTTATAAAGGGACGACAAGAAAGGATAGGTGATTGGGAGGTTCAATGGTGGGGTGATCGTGGATATTCTTATTGTGAGTTATTAGAATACAAAGGAAACAGTTTGAATATTGATCTTGATACAGGTATGGGTAATATAGCGGATAATGTGATACTAGATACTTCTAATCTAAAAAAAATCATACCAAATTATAAAAATATTGAAAGTATTAATCTTGGACGTTATGGATATGGTGCTCTAAAGCCTTCAAAAGTTCAAAATAATAAAGTTACTGCTGTAACAAATATAGATTTTTCTGGATTTTCAAGTTTAAAAAGTGTTATTCTGAATAAAATAGATACATCTAGAGTTACTTCTTTAAGTAATATGTTTGCAGATTGTTCTTCTTTAGTTTCAGTAGATTTGGGTTCCATAAATACTGGAAATGTATCTTCGTTTCGGGATATGTTTGCAAGATGTAATTCATTACAATCAATTGATCTTAGTAATATAAATACAGATAAAGCTACAGATATGCAAGGTGTATTTTATCACTGTCCTAACCTAAGAAATATTAATGTAAGTACTTGGAACACAAGTAATGTGACAAACTTTCAAGGTATGTTTGATGGCTGTAGTCAGTTAAGTTCTTTAAACATTAAAAATTTCAATACTTCAAAAGCAACTACATTGAAGGATATGTTTTATGGCTGTACTCAATTGAAAATTTTAGATTTAAGTTCTTTTGTTTTGAATGAAAACGTAAATGATTCAGGAATGTTTACAACTCCTGGAAAAACTGAATTATTAGTACTAACAAATGATACAAAATTAAAAAATTTAGATTATAACGCAAGATTTAATCGTGTTCCTTTAAATGGTCCAATTTTAGATGCTAATGGAGGTAATTTTTGTGCGAATCAAGTAACAAAAAATTACTGTGAAAAATGAGCATATAAATCAATTAAAATGAAAATGACAGAATTTGAAAAATTTAAACAAGAAAATATACCGATTAAAAATGGATTTGCAAATGAGTTCTTAGAATGGAGGAAAGAAGGAACTGGAAGTGATAATCCGTCTAATGTGTTGGACATTTTAGGAAATACTTATAAAGCACAATGGGGAAATTCTAATTGGGAATTTGAAGAAAATGAATTTAGGATTCTATTAAAAAAATATAAAGGAAAATCCAACGAGATAGTTATTCCTTCAAATGATAATGGTAAAAAAATAGTACTCCAAGATATTAATACAACTATTATTCCAACAAGAGTGATTAAATTTTCTATAGAACCTTCAGAACAATATAAAGTAGGTATTGAAGACAACAATTTGAATTTTGCTTTTGATGGAAATTCTAATTTGCAAGAAGTAGATTTTAGAGGATTGGATACATCAAATATTACGAATATGGAAGTAATGTTCCGAAATTGTACAAATTTAGAAAAAGTAAATTTTTCAGATATTGACATGTCTAAAGTTGTCGCTATGGATTATAACTTTCAACATTGTCAAAAATTAACTGAAGTAAATTTCGATAATGTAGATGTATCTTCTTTAGTAAATACTCAGCATATGTTTAACGAATGTAACAATCTAAAATTTTTAGATTTAAGTTCATTTAAATTACCAAGTAATGCAAATTGTTCAAATATGTTTTATACAAATGTTCAAACAGAACTATTAGTACTTACAAATGATGAAAAAATTAAGAATATCAACTATAATAGTAATCATAGAATTCCTTTAGATGGAGTTAAATTATCGGGTAATGGAGGGATATTTAAAGATAATCAAAATGTGAAAAAATATTTTGAACGGTGTGCATATACTCCAGAAAAAATTAAACTATCTGAATTTGAAAAGTTCAAAAATGAAAATATACCTATTAGATCAGAGTTCGCAACAATATTTTCTGGTTGGAAATCAGAACAAGATGAGCCACAAAATGCTAATTCTGTATTAGATCTTGGAAATCTTGTTTATAAAGCAACTTGGGAAGATCCAAATTGGAATTTTACTGAAACAGATAAAACAATTACACTTAAAAGCTATAAAGGAACAAGTAATGAAATCAATATACCAACATTTGCTAATGGAAAAACTTTTATAATTGATTCTAATAATTTAAATTTTCCAAGTACGGCTACAAAAATTATTTGTAAATCAGATTTATCTGGAAAAAAAGTTTCATATCAATCTGAGGCTATGTCAGGATTTTTTAAAGATTTATCACACCTAGTTGAAGTAGATCTCACTGGATTTGACGTATCTAAGGTTAAATATATGAATGGTTTGTTTTGGAAGTGTAATAGTCTAACTAAAGTTAATTTAACAAATTGGACACCTTCAAATGTTAAACGAATGGATGGATTATTTTATGAGTGTAATAACTTGCCTAGCATAGATCTATCTAGCTGGAAAACTCCAAATATCGAACGAATAGATAGTATGTTTTATAATTGTTCGAAATTAAAAAATATTAATATAAATAATTTAAATGTGCAAAATGTCATTAGAATGGACGAAATGTTTACTAATGTTCCTGTTGAAATACTTGATTTATCAAATTGGAAAACGCCACGTTTATCTGATACTTATCGTATGTTTTTTGGATGTAGCAATTTAAAACTTATTAAAATGAATAATTTTGATATGTCCAATGTTACACGTAATACCAATATGTTTTATAGAAGTGCTTTTTCAAAGACATTGGTTGTTACTAAAGATAAAATGCTATTAGAAAATTATAATTTTAAAAAATCAGATAATACTAAACCAATTGATACACCTTCATTGAATGCAAATGGGGGAATTTTTGAGGATGGTCAAAAAATAAAAAGTTATTTTGAAAATGTAGCGGTCCATCCAGATGAATTACAAATTTCTAAATTTGAAGAATTTAAAAAATCTCATATACCTATTAAGGAAAATTTCATTTTTAGAGGATGGAAAGAAATAACTAATTCTAAATCTAGTGATGAAGGTATTTTAGATATATTTGACAAAACATATATGGCTGTCTGGAAGAACATGGTATGTAATACTACAATTGATAACCGAAAATTAAATACAACAGGAAATATTGGCTTAGTGTATATACCAAATAAATTCTCTGTACCAAAAACGAAACTTAACGATTCTGGTGAACAAATAATTTCATTTAATAAAGATGATTCTTTAAATATCGGAGTAAGAGACTTGTCACAAAGTAATAGTTCCTGGAGTTTAACGGGACGTTTGGAATGGATAAATAAAGAGATTCCTGGTGCCTATATTCAAGTAGAAAGTAATCAAAACAGCATTAAAAAAAATATCAATGATAATACTAACCCATTTGACTCATCTCGGGATTTAATTAATGCAGAAGAAGAAGTACGACCAACTCAATCAGATAATGGGTACTTGAAGATAACCAATAATTCTACAAATAAATTAATGGAAGCTAACTCAAAAAAAACGCATGATAATATTTATGACTATGATCTAGGAAATGCCTCTTTAGTAATTCCTGATACAAAATATATTCAATCTGGAGAGTATACAGCTAATGTAGAATGGAATTTAACTAACGCTCCCCAATAAATAAGTTTTATTACATTTAAATAATCTATGCTTAATTGGAAAGGGAATTAGGAATATTATCTAATTCCCTTTTAGTTATTTAAAACATCTAATAAAACTTAATTTCAATTACATTGACTTAACTAATCATATTTTTTGAATTTTAGATAAAATAGGAGAGATTTTGTAAATGAAAAAAATCACAATAATTAAATTATCTTTATGTTTACTACTTTTTAATTCTTTAAGTTTTCCTTTTTCAGTTCTTACAAAAGCAGATGAAAATCATTCAAATTTTAATAAAACTGAAGATGTTATTAAAAAAACAGAAAATAGTTTATATAGTGAAAAACAAAATTATGAAAATGAGAATTTAGATAAAGATACAGATAAAACAGCTGAAAATGCTAATAATGAAGAAAAATATGATAGTAATGAACATAGAATTTCAAACATCGATAATACTATAGAAGAAAATGCTAAAAGTAAAATAACTGAAAAGAGCCAAGAAACTAGTGTATATGATTATACTTTTCTTGGATTAGGTGACTGGACATTTGGAAATATGTCATACTCTGATAAAAGAAAATTGACTATAAAATATAATTCAGGATCTCCACATTCTGGATTTGGTGAACAAATTTATGCTTCTATAAAAGTTATGAAGTCTGATGGAACAGTAATGTATAATAAAGAAATTAAAGGAAATGATTATTTATCTAATGATCAAAGAGAGTTTGATTTAAATCCTGGAGATCAAATTTATATTTATCATGCAGAGCCCAACAGGTTACGTGTGAATGATAACAGTTTGAAGTCTGAAGATAAAGATATTAAAACTTTTTATTACGTAGTTTCTGATGATAACAAGTTTAATAATTTTACAGATGTTAATTATTTGAGAGAGAAAGTAAATAGTTTATTTACAGATGATACACATACAATACTATCACCAGAAACCAATTTTTTAATAATAAATGATTTACAAAATAAATTAGATAACTCTATTTATAAGATTACTGAGGAAGATAAGAATGAATTAAATACTCTATTACAAAAGGCAATAGACTTATTGAATGAATTAGGTGGAGTCATATCACATGATGAGCTCATCAATAAAGAAATATTTTTGCTACCTGAGCCTAAAAATCTATTAGGAGAAGGTAGAAAAATGGCAGCTTACCATGATCGACAAGATTTGGGAATAGTATTAGAAGGAAAAACTAAGATAAAAATTCGTCAGTCAAATGAATCTTATAAAAAGAAAGTAAAACTAAGACTTCTAGGGAACGATTCTAAGTTAGAAAAAGAAAAAGATATAGGAACTAATTGGGAAGAAATTGAAATAAATAATTCTTTAGTTCCATTTATAGACACTCCATTTGAAGACGAAAATAGTGCTATAAAACCAAAAATAGAAATGATGGTTATGGAAGGTGTTGCAAAAAAAATACCTGTTTATAATGAGGCTTCACAGAAGGAAATTTTTATTAATGATTGGAATAATAAGAGAACATCATTTTCTATAATAAAAGGTAATAAATTTCAAATGTTAGTACCAGTTATCGATTTAAGTATTGTTAAAAAGATTGATATAGATAGTTTGATATCACAATATGATAACGAGTTATTTAAATTATTTGATGAACTAAATGGTACTGAAAAGAATTCTACAAATCCCTTACATGAAGAAGAGAAACAACGATACTTTATTAAGGCTGATGCACATGGAGCAGGAGCAGCCTATTATGGAAGTAACTGGACTGCACAAAATGACACTACTATGGAATCCTATTTAAGTATGAACTGGATTCCGCTCCATGAAATTGGTCATGGTTATGAAATTCCAAGTAAAGAAATGTATATTATTGACGTTTTAAACAATATATACGGCACTATTTACCAAGATAAATATTTAGAAGATTTTCTAGGTAAAAGTTGGGTATTTGATGGTAAAAAGACCGAAAGAATAAATGAAGTAGCTAATAAATTATTAATAGAAAAATCAGGTTATAATAATCAATCATACCAGGGTAAATTATTATGTCTTTTATCAATTATTGATAAAATGACAACAGAAGGATTCTCTAAATTCAATCGTTATCATCGAGAATTGGCTAATCAAGGTAAAGATGCTAGTGATTTAGTTAAATTGTTTATTGATTTTTGTAAGGAAAATTATAACTATAACTTAGTTCCATATTTTAAACTATTAAAATTAACTATCGATGATAAAACTGCAAATGAATTTCTAACAAATGGAAGTAATCCAGTTGCTATGTTAGCTCAAGTAGTTCCTGAAGAGAAAATGGACGAAGCTATTGAAAAATTAGGATTTAATACTAACTTAAAATCCAAATTATCTTTAGTTTCTAACGATGATATAAAAGATTTAAAATTGAATAGTAATATACATGTAACTTTTAAAAACTTTGATCTTGTTAAAGGATCTAAACTATTAATTAAAGATGGAAATAAAGTTGTAAAAGAAATTATTATAAATTCTAAAGACATGGATATCCAAGGAATGCCCAATGGTATTTATACTGTTGAAACTGATAGTAAGTACACTATTTTTGAAGATCCATATGTCTATATTAAAAAGGATAATGAGACACTTAATTTATCTCCTATTAATAATTATGTACTTCAAAGAGTTCAGGAACTATATTCAGATACACGTTATAACGAGCTATCAAACGAAATTACACAAGAAAAAATTGATACAGCTAAAATGTTAGTTAATGAACTAGAAGAAGGAGAGCAAAAAAAAGAAAATTTAAGTTTAGTAATTGCTGCACAAGACAAATTAAAACAGTGGACAATGAAAGGATTATCTGAAGGTATTTTTGCTACTTTGAGATATTTCGAGGATAATACAGGAAAATTATTATTTACAACTGAAAATTTACAGCCACATTATTTGTACGGAGATGTTAATTATTTATCTCTTTATATTGTGAACTCAATGGGTAAAACTATTTATTCAAGAAATATTAAAGCAACTGAAAATTTAACCAAAGAAACAATTAATTGGAATCTAGAACCTGGTGATAAAATCTTCATTACACACGTAGAACCTAATAGGTTACATGTAAATGACCCCGCTCTAAAAAATAATAATTCTCAGTTGACATCTTCGTATCAAGTTAATAGTGATAAGAAAATTACATTAATTAATCAAGAATGGGATTTTAAATTAGAGGATAAAAAAATTGTATTGACCAAATATATAGGTAACTCTAAGAACATTGTAGTACCTACAGAATATAACAATATTCCAATTGAATTAAAAGAAATTAACCGATTTTCTATCCCGAATGATATTGAAACATTCAAAATAGAAAAAAATAAAAATAAAAAAGTACTATTGCAAAATAAAACACTTAAGAGTGCATTTGAAGGATTCAATAATTTAATAGAGGTAGACTTAAGTAATTTAG
>Ga0129312_1001855_pt1 | contig 11387 bp, 14 predicted proteins | sample O827metagenome_FD_94434 | JGI IMG/M metagenome (GOLD analysis project Ga0129312, IMG submission 94434) | Orangutan group fecal microbial communities from Wisconsin, USA - O827 metagenome | ecosystem: Host-associated > Mammals > Digestive system > Large intestine > Fecal | place: USA: Wisconsin... | reverse complement strand
GCCGCGTCTAATCGAAAGAGGAGGTAACAAGCAATATGGCTAAGAATATGCAGCCCATCGCGAAGCGCTGCAAAGCTCTGGGCATTTCTCCTGCCGAAATGGGTTATGCGAAGAAGACCACCAATCGCAACCCCGGCGGTCAGATGCGTAAGAAGAAGAGCGAATACGGTATCCAGCTGGCTGAAAAGCAGAAGGTTAAGTTCATCTATGGTATTCTGGAAAAGCAGTTCCACGCTTACTATGAGAAGGCTGCCACTGCTTCCGGCAAGACCGGCGACAACCTGCTGATCCTGGTTGAGCGCCGTCTGGATAACGTTGTTTATCGTCTGGGTCTCGCCGCTACCCGCCGTCAGGCCCGTCAGCTGGTGAGCCACGCCCACTTCACCGTCAACGGCAAGAAGGTCAACATCCCCTCTTATCTGGTGAAGGCCGGCGATGTCATCGAAGTTGCTGACAGCAGCCGTTCTTCCGAGCTGTTCAAGCGCCTCGTTGGTGAAAATGCTCCCATCACCCTGCTGCCCGCATGGCTGGAGCGTGAAAAGGGTACCCTGAAGGGTACGGTCGCTCACATCCCCACCCGCGAGGAGATCGATACTCCGGTGGAGGAGCACCTCATCGTCGAGTTGTACTCCAAGTAATTGGGAGGATACCCTCGAAAAATGGTACGAACTGCAAGCGGCACGCGGCTTGACCGCGTGACCGCAATGACAAGATGAAGGAGGGTAACCGCATGATCGAAATTGAGAAGCCCCAGATCGAGTGTATCGAAACCCCGGCAGACATCACCTATGGCAAGTACGTGGTAGAACCTCTGGAGCGCGGCTACGGCACGACTCTTGGCAACGCTTTGCGCCGCATCCTGCTTTCCTCTCTGCCCGGTACTGCGCCGACCACAATTAAGATCGACGGCGTTCAGCACGAGTTTTCCACCATCCCCGGCGTAAAAGAGGATGTGACGGAGATCGTACTGAATATCAAGGGTTTGCTGACCAAGCTGCATGGCGATTCCGGCAAGACTGTCTATATCGAGGCAGTCGGCCCCTGCACCGTGACTGCCGGCGATATCAAGGCCGATGGCGAGGTGGAGGTTTTGAATCCGGATCTGCACATTGCGACTCTGGACAGCGGTGCCACATTGAACATGGAGATCACCCTCTCCCATGGCCGGGGCTATGTGCCTGCCGACCGTAATAAGCCTACGCAGAATGTCATCGGCACAATTGCCGTGGACTCTATCTACACCCCCGTCAAGAAGGTCAACTACACTGTAGAGCCTACCCGCGTGGGTACCTCCAGCGACTTCGACAAGCTGACGCTGGAAGTCTGGACCGACGGAACGATCTCCGCGCGGGACGCTGTGTCTCTGGGCGCGAAGATCCTCTGCGACCACTTTACACTGTTTACCGACCTCTCTGAAAATGTGGGCAGCAAGCCCACTGTGGTGGAGAAGGCGGAGGCCCAGCGCGATAAGGTGCTGGAGATGACCATCGAGGAGCTGGATCTCTCCGTCCGCAGCTTCAACTGCCTCAAGCGCGCCAACATCAATACCGTTGAGGACTTGATTTCCAAGACCGAGGACGAGATGATGAAGGTTCGTAATCTGGGCCGCAAGTCCCTGGAAGAGGTTATCAACAAGCTGGCCATGATGGGACTGCATCTGGCTGACGAGGAGAACAATTAAATTTTCCGTTGGGATGATTTTCCCAACGAACCAAAATCCTTACAAGGAGGAGAACCGAAATGCCCGGAACTCGGAAACTTGGCAAGACTACCGACCAGCGCATGGCGATGCTGCGTCAGCAGGTCACTGATTTCCTGGACAACGGCAAGATGGAGACCACCATCACCCGTGCCAAGGAGATCAAGCCCATGGCTGAAAAAATGATTACCCTGGGTAAGAAGGCTGATCTGGCCGCTTATCGTCAGGCCATGGCTTTCATCACCCGCGAGGACGTCTGCAAGAAGATCTTCAAGGAGATCGCACCTAAGTATGCAGAGCGCAACGGCGGCTATACCCGCATTATCCGCACTGGCGTTCGCCGCGGCGACGCTGCTGAGACCGCTATCATCGAGCTTGTCTGATTTTGTCAGACAGCTGTGAGCGCGGACAGGCACACAGCCGGTTTACGGTCTCTGTACAGAGAGCTTTGTAATTGCCGCTGTGTGACTGTGCGGCAGGTGAGTTCCCCATAGGGAGCTGCCTGCGCGGAAAAGAATAAAAAAGGATCCATTGTCATGTAAGATGTCTCGAGAGCATGACAATGGATCTTTTTATTTGCCAATATTATTGTCAGAAATGGCACAGAAGCCGCATACAGGCGAATTCAATATTGGGATGCCCCCCCACACACGGCGAACCACTGAAGCAGCACAGGCCCTTCTATACTGCTCAAAGGGCCATCCTTCACACAAGCTTGCCAGCCCTGGTTTCTTGCGCCATAAAATCCCAAAACACCTGAGCCGAGAGCGGTAAGATACAGCAGAAAAAATATGCGCTGGGAGCTTTCCAGCGCATATTTTTAGTTATTAGAAAGGTGCTGCCAGACCCGTGAACAGAGGGACGCAAAGGCATCAGCCGCCGAGATATGCCTTCTTGATGGCGGGGGAGGCCAGTAGCTCCGCGCCGGTGCCGGTGGTGACGATCTTGCCAGTTTCCAGAACATAGCCGCGGTTGGCCACGCTGAGGGCCGCCTGTGCGTTCTGTTCCACCAGCAGAATGGTAGTGCCGGCCTTGTGGAGTTCCTTGATGATGTCAAAGATCTGCTCCACCAGAATGGGGGCAAGGCCCATGGAAGGCTCGTCCAGCATCAGCAGCTTGGGATTAGACATCAATGCCCGGCCCATAGCCAGCATCTGCTGTTCGCCGCCGGAAAGCGTACCGGCAACCTGCTTGCGCCGCTCTTTCAGACGGGGGAACTGCTCAAACACACGCTCCATATCTGCGGAGATGTTGCCGCCCTTCCGGGAGAACGCACCCATGTCCAGATTTTCCTGAACCGTCATCTGGAGGAAAACGCGGCGGCCCTCCGGCACCAGAGCCAACCCCTTGGAAACCACCTTGTGGCTGGGAACGTGGTTCAGGGACTCACCCATGAATTCAATGCCGCCGGTCTTGCTGCGTAAAAGGCAGGCGATGGTATTCAGCGTGGTGGACTTACCGGCGCCGTTGGCGCCGATCAGGGTCACAATCTCGCCCTCATTGACTTCAAAGGAAATGCCCTTGATGGCGTGAATACTGCCGTAATAGACGTTGATATCGTCAACTTTCAGAATGGTACTCATACTCACGCCTCCTTCTGTTTGCCCAGATATGCCTCAATGACCACCGGGTTGGACTGGATCTCCGCAGGGCTGCCCTTGGCGATGACCCGGCCGAAGTTCAACACGCAGATGCCCTCACAGATATTCATGACCAGATTCATGTCGTGTTCGATCAGAAGCACGGCGATCTGGAAGGTATCCCGGATCTTGCGGATGTTTTCCATCAGCTCCGCAGTTTCGGAGGGGTTCATGCCGGCAGCAGGCTCGTCCAGCAGCAGCAGGGAGGGGTTGGTGGCCAGTGCGCGGACGATCTCCAGACGGCGCTGCGCGCCGTAGGGCAGGGAACCGGCCTTGACCCCGGCCAGATTTTCCATGTGGAACAGGCTCAGCAGTTCCAAAGCGCGGTCATGGGCAATCTTTTCCTCTTTCCAGAAGCCGGGGAGACGGAAAATGCCGCTGACCATACTGTAATGCATCTGGGTATCCATGGCCACCGTGACGTTTTCCTCCACGGTCAGGTTATTGAACAGACGGATGTTCTGGAAAGTACGGGCAATACCGGCGCGGTTTACCTGCGCGGTATTCATTTCATGGGTATCCTTGCCATCCAGCAGGATGGTGCCATGGGTGGGCTGATAAACCTTGGTCAGCAGGTTGAAGACAGTGGTTTTGCCCGCGCCGTTGGGGCCGATCAGACCGGCGATCTCCGTCCGGCCGATCATCAGGTTGAAATCGTCCACGGCCTTCAGACCGCCGAAGGTAATGCCCAGATTGATGCAGTTCAAAATGGGACGCTTGTCAATATCGCGCTCCGGGATCACTGCGCCGGAGGGGACGGGAACCAGTTTGCCGAACATATCAGGCTGCCTCCTTTTCTTCCTTCTTGCCAGGCTTGAGACGGGCGAAGAAGCTCTTGAGGGTGGGATTGTTGGTGGCCAGCATCACGAGGATCAGCACGATGGCGTACACCAGCATCCGGTAATCGGAGAACTGACGCAGCGCTTCGGGCAGAATGGTCAGAGCCGCAGCGGCAACAATGGAGCCGAGCATATTGCCAAGGCCGCCCAGCACCACGAACACCAGAATCAGAATGGAGGTGTTGAAGTCAAACTTGTTGGCCACGATGGTGGAATAGTTCATGGCGAAAAGCGTACCCGCTGCACCGGCCAGTGCAGCAGAGGTCACAAAGGCCATCAGCTTGTACTTGGTGATGTTCACGCCCACGCTTTCCGCGGCGATCCGGTTGTCGCGGATAGCCATAATGGCGCGGCCTGCACGGCTGTTCACCAGATTGAATACCACGATCAGCGTCACGATGACCAGAATAAAACCGGCCGTGAAGGAGGAGATCTTGGTGATGCTGCCAATGCCCATGGGGCCTGCGATGATGAGCTTTCCGCTCTCGCCCAGATCCGTCGTGTCACTGAGCAGGCTTGCATGAAGCCCGTCTGCATCCACGCCCAGATAGAAGTTGTTGAAAATACTCTTGATGATCTCACCGAAAGCCAGCGTCACAATGGCCAGATAGTCGCCGTTGAGCCGCAAGACGGGGATGCCGATCAGCACGCCGGCAATGGCGGCAAATACGGCGCCGATCACCATGGCAACAGCCAGACGCAGGGGCACAGAGGAGATGGAGTCCTGTAAGGCCATGGCAGCGGCTGTGCCGGTAAAGGCACCCATGCTCATGAAACCCGCGTGGCCCAGAGACAACTCGCCCAGCACGCCCACCGTCAGGTTCAGGGAGACGGCCATGACGACATAGGCGCAGATGGGAACCAGCATACCCTTCAGAGAGGAGCTCAGAGAGCCGTTCAGAGCCTGCAAAATGATGTAGGCGAGAATGACAACGCCATAGGTCAGGTAATTCCGCCGGGAGGTTTTGCTCAATGTTTTCAATTTAGACATGATCCACCTCACACTTTCTCACGGATCTGCTTGCCCAGCAGGCCGGCAGGCTTCACCAGCAGCACCACGATCAGCACGGCAAACACGATGGCATCGCTGAGCTGTGTGGAGATGTAGGCTTTGGTAAGAATCTCGATGATCCCCAGCAGCAATCCGCCCAGCAGAGCGCCGGGAATGGAGCCGATGCCGCCGAACACGGCTGCGGTAAAGGCCTTGATGCCGGGCATGGAGCCGGTGGTGGGAACCAGCGTGGGATATGCGGAGCACAGCAGCACGCCAGCGATGGCCGCAAGGCCGGAGCCGATGGCGAAGGTCATGGAGATCGTGGAATTGACGTTGATGCCCATCAGCTGGGCTGCACCCTTATCCTCGGAGCAGGCGCGCATGGCCTTGCCCATTTTGGTCTTGCCGACAAATACGGACAGCGCCACCATGATGATCAGGCAGGCAACAATGGTCACGATGGTCACATAGGAGATCTTCAGCTGGCCGCCGAACAGCTCAATGCCGGTTGAGACAGCCTCATCGGAGGTGCCGTGGCTCACAGAGAAGAAAGAGGGGAACACCTTGGGGTTGGAGGTCCACAGCAGCAGGGCAGCGTTCTGGAGGAAGTAGCTGACACCGATGGCGGTGATCAGCACCGCCAGAGAGGGAGCCGCCCGCAGCGGCTTATAGGCCAGCCGCTCCACCACAATGCCCAGCACCGTGCAGACCACAACGGCCAGCAAAATGCCCACAACAGGGGGCAGGGAGTATTTTGAGACCGCAAAGAAGCAAACATAGGCGCCAACCATGATGACATCGCCGTGGGCGAAGTTCAGCATTTTGGCAATGCCATACACCATTGTGTAGCCTAAGGCGATGATGGCGTAAATACTGCCAAGGCTGATACCGCTGATCAGAAAGTTCAGAAAGCTCATTGACATACACCTCGTATCGTTGAGTTTGGAAGGGGAAACGGTCTCATTGGCGGGGCAAGGGCGTATCTGAAAAATACCGGCGAGTGCCGGTACTTTTCAGATACGCGCTGAAACCCCGAGACCGGAGGGGCGGGATACCGCCCCTCCGCCGGGATAAAAGAGTCTGATTAGTCGAGGCCGACGTAAGCGCCGTCCTTGATGACCATGCCCTTAGGATCCTTGGACACGCGGCCGTTGGTGCCCCAGGTCATGCCGGTACCGGTCAAACCGTCGAAGGTCATGGAGGTGAACTGCTGGATCATCAGGTCGCAGAGGGTAGCGGCGTCCATGTCGGGGGTAGCGCCGGCAGCTTCCAGAGCCTGCTTGTAAGCATAAACGCAGTCATAAGCGTCAGCTGCAAACTGGTTGGGGATTTCGCCGTACTGCTCCTGATACTTCTGGACGAAAGCCTGAGTGCGCTCGTCGGAGGAGTCCGCATTGAAGGGGGTCAGCAGCATGACGCCCTCAGCAAGAGAGGTGTCGAAGCCGTCCAGAGTCAGGATGCCGTCCATGCCGTCCACGCCGAACCAGTCAGGAGCGTAGCCCATGCTCTTGGCCTGCGCGAAGATCAGGGAAGCGGGCTGATAGTACATGGGCAGGAACACCAGCTCAGCGCCCTTGCTCTGGGCGTCAGCCAGCTGCACGGAGAAGTCGGTGTCGTTGCCGTCAGCAAAAGTGGTGTCGGAAACGACCTCAATGCCCTTCACAGCAGCCTCGGCAGTAAAGGTATCGTGGATGCCCTTGGAGTACACGTCGTCGTTCTTCCAGATCACGGCAACCTTGGTAGCCAGACCTTTTTCGGAAATATAGTCGGCGGAAGCGGAACCCTGGTTGGGGTCGGTGAAGCACATTTGGAACATATCGTCCTTGCCGTCGGTGGTAGCCTCAGAGGAAGCGGAAGGAGTCAGGCCGAAGATGCGATCCTCGTTGTTCAGAACGGAGGTAGCCTCGCAGGGCTTGGTGGTAACGGAGCCCAGAGAGATCTGCATACCCCAGTCCTTCAGGGAGTTGTAGGCATTGACTGCCTTTTCAGCGTCATGCTGGTCGTCCTCATACTTCAGCTCGAACTGGATGGCGCCGCCCTCGGCGTTGATCTCGTCCACGGCGATCTGAGCGCCGTTCTTGACAGCGTTGCCGTAAATAGCGGCGCCGCCGGTCAGAGGAGCCGTGCCGCCCAGCTTGAAGGCTGCGCCGGTAGCGGTGGAGCTGGAATCAGAACTGTCGGATGCGCTGGAATCGGAATTGCTGGAGTCGGAACCGGCATTGCTGGAACCGCCGCAGGCAGCCAGACTGAACACCATGGCTGCGGCCATCACAAAGGCCAAAACTTTCTTTTTCATATGGAATCTCCTTTTCATCAAAATATTGACAAATGTTATATAGGGGCTCCCGCTTGCTCCGACGGCCGTGCGGAGCGAGGGAAAGTCATACAAAAAGCGGCCCCGCCACTGGCGGAGCCGCTTTACTGTATCAAACAGTTAAATTGCGAACTCACAACACCAGGGCGTTTTGCTTTTACCAATTACCAGTACCAGACCTGCCAGTACCAGAATGGCAAGCAGAGTTACCAGACGCAAGCCCAGCAGTACAATCAGCCCATAAATAATAATGGACGCCACAAGAATGGCGTCCAGAACAGCGATGATACCATTGTCAGCAGAATGCGTGCAGGAAGTACCAGCGTTCGCGCAAGGAGCGGACGCAGACGTATGAGACTTATAACAACGATCAAATTTCATCTGAATACGCTCCTTTCTGTCTGATTGATGCGCTTATTGTACCCCCCAAAGGCCGGATTGTCAACAGGAAGCGCTATGTTAAAATGGATAAAGATACGTCGGAACTCACAAAAATCTGACGGTATTTTGCACAAAACGCCCGATGCCCGTTGGAAAAACCGGGGCGGAAATCCTGCTGAACTGCGGGAAAGCACGCTCCGGCTGCCGTGTGTATACGCGTCCGGCGGCGCAAAACCGCTTGCGGGCAGGCACGGAACGCGGTATAATGAAAAAAAGGATAGCAGGAGGGGCTTGATGTTTACGTTCAACCATTTTAACTTTAATGTGACGGATCTGGAGCGTTCTCTGGCGTTTTACCATGAAGCACTGGGACTGGAGCCGGTGCGCCGGAAGGAAGCCGCTGACGGCAGCTTTACCCTGACCTATCTGGGAGACGGCAAAACGGACTTCACGCTGGAGCTGACATGGCTGCGGGATCATCCCCAGAAGTATGATCTGGGTGAGTGCGAATTCCATCTGGCCATGGCTGTGGAGGATATGGAAAAGGCCCATGCGCTCCACGAAAAGCTGGGCTGTATCTGTTATGAGAATCCCGCCATGGGCATTTACTTCATCTCCGATCCGGATGGATACTGGATCGAGATCGTGCCAGCCAGATAAGGAGATCTGCCATGACCAACTGCGAGGAGTGCGTCTATTACGAGTACGACCCGGATACGGACACCAATTACTGCGAAGCGGATCTGGACGAGGACGATATGGAGCGGTTTCTGCGTTCCGCCAATGATGCCTGTCCCTTTTACCGCCCCGGAGACGAATACCGCACGGCGCGGCGGCAGTGAGCGCCCGAAAGCCGGGATCACCCCCGGCTTTTCTTCGGCGGCGCATCCGTGAGGCATGAAAAAGGGACAGGCTGCATACTTTATAGCAAGGCGTCGGACAGGCTGACGGAGGCTGCCCGTCTTGGCGAAGATTTCACTTGACGCATCGGCGGAAGTCTGTTATTCTGGGAACGTAAATGGGAGTAGCTCACGCCGGGGGCGTTGTGCGGTTCGTCATCCCGGATGAATAGCCTGAACCGTATGAGAAGAAGCGAGACTTTTGCCGTTTGGACGCGGCAGGAGTGTCGCTTTTGTCGTTTTCCAAAGAAATTTGTCTTGAGGGGGAACTCTATGAAAACCATTGCGCTGTTGATTTTCATTGCGGTGTATGTGCTGCTGCTTCTGCTGCCCAATTATCGGGCAATTTCGGCGCTGGCTGCCGCCGCCGTCTTTGTCCTGCTGGGGATTGTGCCGCTGGGCGAGATCGCGGGAGCCGTGGACTGGAATGTGCTGCTGATGCTGGCAGGCACCATGGGAACCGTGGATCTCTTTATCCGCTCCAATATGCCCAACCGCCTGTCAGACCGTCTGGTTGCCCTGCTGCCCAGCGTCAAGTGGCTCATCATTGCGCTGGCGTTGTTTGCGGGCCTTGTGTCCGCCTTTGTGGACAATGTGGCCACTGTGCTGATGCTGGCTCCGGTGGGAATGGCCATTGCCAAAAAGCTGAAGATTTCCCCAGTGGCGCCGATTCTGACCATTGCCGTCAGCTCCAATTTGCAGGGAGCCGCCACGCTGGTGGGCGATACCACGTCCATCCTGCTGGCCGGGCATATGGGACTGGATTTTATGGACTTCTTCGCCTATGAGGGACGGCCCGGTATGTTCTGGGTCGTGGAGGTCGGCGCGCTGGTGACGGTGCCGGTGATGCTGCTTCTCTTCCGAAAGGAGAAGGGAAAGCTCTACGGCGCTGAGCTGACGCCGGTAACGGACTATCTGCCCACCGTGCTGCTGCTGGGAACGGTGGCTTCCCTGATTGCCGCCTCCTTTGTCCCGGATAAGCCGGAAATCACCAACGGCGTGATCTGCATGGCCTTCTTTCTGGTGGGGCTGATTCTGGAAGCCGTCCGGGGACGCCTGACGGCGAACGTGGCGGCGGATGTGATGAAGGCCATCGACTATGAGACGCTGGCGCTGCTGACGGGGTTGTTTGTGGTGATCCACGGCATTGAGCGGGCAGGCATTATCGACGATATCAGCCACATCATCACGAGCCTTGGCGGCGGAAGCCTCTTCCTGACCTATACCATCATTGTCTGGGCTTCGGTGCTGATCTCCGCCTTTGTGGATAATATTCCCTATACGGCGACGATGCTGCCGGTGATGAGCGGCGTGGCGGCGTCCCTTGGGGTGAATCAGGCGGTGCTGTGCTTCGGCCTGCTCACCGGTGCGACGCTGGGCGGCAACCTGACCCCAGTGGGGGCCAGCGCCAATATCGCCGCCTGCGGCATCCTCCGCAGAGAGGGCTATGAGGTCAGCACGGGACAGTTCATGCGGATCGGAGTCCCCTTCACACTGGCGGCGGTTTTTACCGGCTATGTGCTGGTGTGGCTGTTTTATTCCGGGATCAGCGCGTAAAACGCACAAAAAAGGAGAGCCGTCGGCTCTCCTTTTTGTTTGCAGGCCGCTGTATATAGCCGGAGGGCAGATACCTGCACGGCATTTCCCGGATTCAGGCAGACTGCCGGGAACAAAAAAGTCCCACCTGCATGGCAGGTGGGAACTTTTTTAGTCTACAATATCGACGGAAACCTTAACGCCGGTGCGCTGGGCGTAGGACCGGATCACAGTCCGGATCTCCTTGGCAATACGGCCCTGACGGCCGATCACCTTCCCCATGTCATCGGGGGCGACGCGCAGCTCCAACGTCAGCTCCTGGTCGCCCTGAACCTCCGTTACGGAGACGCTGTCAGGATCGTCCACGAGATTTCTGGCGATGTAGAGCAGCAAGTCCTTCATGCTCCGCCCTCCGGATTAGAGGACGTCCACTTTTTTCAGCAGAGCTCTCACGGTGTCGGTGGGCTGAGCGCCGGACTTGATCCACTCCTTGGCGCGGTCAGCGTCGATCTGGATGCTGGCGGGAGCCACGCAGGGATTGTAAGTGCCGATCTCCTCAATGAAGCGGCCGTCGCGGGGGAAGCGGGAATCGGCCACCACAACGCGGTAGTAAGGAGCCTTCTTGGCGCCCATGCGGCGCAGTCTGATCTTAACCATTTGTCTGTACCTCCAAAATGTTGTCAATAAAATTGATGTTTATAATAAATGTCTGCGACATCTAATATACCGATATACTTGCTTTCTTACTTTTTCTTGCGCTTCCGCAGGCCTTTGCCGTGCATGAACCCGCCGATGCCGGGCTTCCGGCCGCCGGTGACCTGCTTGATGATCTGCTGCATCCCATCAAACTGCTTGAGGAGCCGATTCACATCCACCACGTCCAATCCGCAGCCCGCGGCGATCCGCTTTTTCCGGCTGGCGCCCAGAATCTGGGGATTTTCCCGCTCCTCCGGGGTCATGGAGAGAATGATGGCCTCCGTCCGGGTCAGGGCCTTTTCATCGATCTGGGCACCCTGGAGCTTACTGCCCAGGTTGCCGGGCATCATGCCCGCCAGCTGGCTGAGGTCGCCCATGTTTTTCAGCTG